>Ga0182019_10000385_pt1 | contig 21970 bp, 19 predicted proteins | sample 812E2MmetaG_FD_120483 | JGI IMG/M metagenome (GOLD analysis project Ga0182019, IMG submission 120483) | Permafrost microbial communities from Stordalen Mire, Sweden - 812E2M metaG | ecosystem: Environmental > Terrestrial > Soil > Wetlands > Permafrost | place: Sweden: Stordalen | collected...
GCCGCTGCGGCCCCGTTCGGTATCCCCGTCATACGGGCGAGTCTCAGCACGGGGCTTGTCGAAGGGCTTGCCATGGCTGTCGACGGCGAGTGGGGGAACCGAACGGTTCATGAATACGCAGCGGCGATCCGCGAGGCGGGGATTGCTCCCCCCATAGAGGGCATCATGAGCTTCTGGGGATTCGCCTCGCATCAATCCTCCGTGAGCTACGTGCTGGCAGGATCGTTTTGCAGGTACCTCATCGACAGGTACGGCATGAGAAACCTCACGCTCGTGTACCGGTCGCTCGACTTCATGGGGGTCTACGGCCGCTCCCTGCCGGAGCTCGCCGTCGAGTGGGAGGGGTACCTGGACAGGGTTCCCCTTGACGACGTGGATCAGGACGGGGTGGACGCGCTCTTCCGACGTGTGCCGATATTCCGGAAGGTCTGTGCCCGGGTTCTCGCGCGGCGGGCGCTTCTCGCCCGCGGATCATTCGCCCGAAAAGAGTACGCGGTCGCGGAATCGCTCTACGCCGGCGTGTACGCGGACGGAGGAGGCTACGACGCATTTGCGGGGTACCTCACAAGCGCCCTCAGGGAAGGAGAGATGGGCGTTCTCACATCCGCTCTTGACACGGTCATACTTCCGGATGAGCATCCGGCGCGGTATCTCCCGCTCTTTATCAGTATCGGGGACGCCTACTGGGCCTCCGGCGAACAGGAAAAGGCGTACGCAATGTACGACCGCGTCTACCAGGCCGACTTCACGGAAGGGTATACAGAAGCCGCTGCGCTCCGACTCCTTGCGATGGACGCCGACCCCGGGGGGAAGCGATTTCTCCTCCTGTTCCTTACCGATTACACGGATTCGCTTCGCATTGCGGCCGTCGATTCGCTCCTCCGCGGCGGCCCCGGAGACCCCGGAGAGAGGGTGCTCGCCTACATGAAGGCCAGGTCGATGCTTCGCGAGGGGGACTTCGCCGGCGCGGTTGTGACGTTGAAAGACCTTGACCTGACCTCGGCGGACGTAGCGCTGGAAGCCCTCCGGCTACGCTACCTCGGCCAGGCGCTCTACCGTCTCGGCAGGTACGCCGAAGCGCGAAGGGCGTTCTGGATCTCGCTGAACGCGGAGGATTCCGACATCGGGGAGATCAAAGTGAACACATGGCTCGATCGGTGCGAGTGGGCGGAAGAGCATGGCTTCTGAACCCGGACCGCCGTACCGCCGCATACTCATCACGCGCCTGAGGTTCATCGGGGACATCGTCCTCACGACCCCGGTCATACGAAGCGTTCGCGCTGCTTGCCCCGAATCCTACATTGCCTACATGGGGGAGCGCAGTGCCGTCACGCTCCTGGAGCAGAACCCCTTTCTGGACGAGATCATCCCCTACAATTATGGCCGTCCGGGCGCGCTCGAACAGGCGCGCGTTGGATTCCTCCTGAATCGTAAACGCTTCGACCTTGTCGTCGATCTCTTCGGTAATCCACGGAGCGCGGTCCTTGCGTGGCTGAGCGGAGCCCGCGTCCGCGTCGGGCCGGAGAGAAAGGGCCGGGGAAGGCTGTACACAATCCGCGTTGCCGACGACGGCAGGCCGAAGACCGCCGTTGAGTTCCACAATGGATACATCGCGGCCGCCGGAATTCCCGCGACCGCATCAGCCCCGGAATTGTTCCTTTCGCAGGACGAGAGGCGCGACGGCGCATCGTACCTCCGGTGGGCGTGCGGGGAGGGGAAGCCCCTGGAGGGAGGGGGGCCCATCGTCGGGATGCACCCGGGCGCTACGTGGCCCGCCAAGAAATGGCTCCCCGAGAAATTTGCCGGTCTTGCCGACATGCTCCGCTCCAGGCTCGGTGCGCGCGTCATTATCACATCGGGTCCGGCGGACGTGGAAACCGCCCTCGCGGTTGACTCCCGGGCATTCTCCGCGCCGACTGTATTGAACGTCCTCCCGCTGCGCCAGCTCGCCGCCGTAATCTCCCGCTGCAGCGTCTTCGTTTCCAACGACGCGGGACCCATGCACATCGCCGCCGCGCTCGGCGTTCCGACGGTGGGGCTCTTCGGTCCCGGAGAAGAATCGATCTGGTTCCCCTACGATCCGTCGGCAGGGCACACGGCGCTCCGCAGGGACGTTCCCTGTCATCCCTGCCACCTCGATTTCTGCAACAGGGTGGGGGAAGACTACATGGAATGCATGAAACTCCTTTCCGTCGACGACGTATTCGCTGCGGTTGCCCGCGCCCTCGCACGTTGATTTTAACTTCATTTTTGACGTAGTTAACCAGCTGAAGCACTTTGCCACGAACAAGGAGAGTTCCATGAACACACTTATTGCTGATATCGTTGCGCGAGAAATCCTGGATTCGCGCGGGAATCCCACAATTGAAGTCGACGTCAAGCTTGAAGACGGCAGCCTGGGGCGGGCCGCGGTGCCCAGCGGCGCTTCCACGGGTGAACACGAAGCGGTCGAACTCCGCGACGGGGACAAATCGCGTTACAACGGGAAGGGGGTCCTCAACGCGGTCGAGCATGTCAACAACACGATCGCCGAAGAGCTCACGGGATATGACGCGCTGGAGCAGGCCGAGATCGACGCGCTCATGATCCGGCTGGACGGCACCCCCACGAAGGCGAAGCTGGGCGCGAACGCAATCCTCGGCGTCTCGCTCGCCGCCGCCAAGGCTTCCGCGATCTCGCTTAAACTGCCGCTGTACCGGTACATCGGCGGGACAAACGCGAAAACGCTTCCCGTCCCGATGATGAACATCCTCAACGGGGGGAAACACGCGGACAACAACGTCGACATTCAGGAATTCATGATCGTACCGGTCGGCGCGCCGAGCTTTGCCGAGGCGCTCCGGACTGGGGCCGAGGTATTCCATGCGCTCAAGAGCGTGCTGAAGAAAAAGGGATACAACACCGCGGTCGGTGACGAAGGCGGGTTCGCCCCCAACCTGAAATCGAACGAAGAGGCGGTGGAAGTCATACTTGAGGCGATCAAGAACGCGGGCTATGCCGCGGGGAAAGACGTCTTCCTTGCGCTCGACCCCGCTTCCAGCGAGTTCTTCGACAACGGCAAGTACGTGTTCAGCAAATCGGACAAGTCCTCCAAGACTCCCGACCAGATGGTAAAGTACTATGAACACTGGGTCGCACAGTATCCCATCATCTCGATTGAAGACGGGATGGCGGAAAACGACTGGACCGGCTGGAAGCTCATGACCGACGCCCTCGGAAAGAAAATCCAGCTCGTGGGGGACGACGTGTTCGTCACGAACACCGAATTCCTGAAAAAAGGGATCGACATGGGGGTCGCCAACTCCATACTTGTCAAGCTGAATCAGATCGGGACGCTCACCGAAACATTCGACGCGATCGAGATGGCCAAGCGTGCGGGATACACGTGCGTTATCAGCCACCGCTCGGGTGAAACCGAGGATTCGACAATCGCCGATGTCGCGGTCGCCGCGAACACCGGGCAGATCAAGACCGGGTCGGCGAGCCGGACCGACAGGATCGCAAAATACAATCAGCTCCTGCGCATCGAAGAGGAACTCGGCGAATCGGCGCACTATGCCGGGCTCGCCACATTCGGCAGGAAGTAACAACGTCGGACTTACAGGCAATGCGGGGCGTTCCCATGGCTCAGACAATACGATTCGGCACGGACGGCTGGCGGGGGGTTATTGCAGACGATTTCACGTTCGCAAACCTCGAAAGAGTTGCTCTCGCCACGGCCAGGTTCTTCGCCGGCCGGAAGGAGGGCCGGAAGAACGGCGTCGTTATCGGGTACGACGCCCGGTTCATGTCGAGGGAATTCGCGGAGCTGTCCGCCGCGGTCATGGCGAACGCCGGCATTGCCGTGAAGCTCGCCGACAGCATTGTCAGCACCCCCATGGTCTCGCTCCTGACGCTCAGGGAAAATGCCGTAGGGGGGATCGTCATCACCGCCAGCCATAACCCGTCGCGGTACAACGGATTCAAGATCAAGGGGGACTTCGGGGGACCGGCCCATCCCGAAATGATCGCGCGGGTCGAGAAAGAGCTCGCAAAGGTGATGAAGCTGAAGAAGCTCCCGCCGCGCAAGCACATGCTCGGGGAGCTCATCGCAAAAGGGAAAGTCGCTCCCATCGCGATGAAGCAGCGTTACCTGGATGACATTGCGACAAAAATCGATATGAACCTCATCCGCCGTTCGGGGCTCCGCATACTGTACGACGTCATGTACGGTGCCGGGCAGGGGGTGCTTGACGAGGCCCTTCCGGGCGTCAGGCAGATACATGAAATCTACAATCCGTCGTTCGGCGGAACGAACCCCGAGCCGCTTGCACAGAACCTTACGGAGCTGATCCAGGGGGTGAAAACGGGGTCGTACGACATCGGCATCGCCACCGACGGCGACGCGGACAGGATCGGCGCGGTGGACGAAAAGGGGAACTTCGTCGACTCGCACAGGATATTCTCCCTGCTCCTCAAATACTTCGTCGAGCAGAAGAAGATGACGGGGGAAGTCGTCAAGTCCCTTTCGGTCACGCAGATGGTCGACAGGCAGTGCGCGAAATACGGGCTGAAGCTCGTCGAGACTCCCGTCGGGTTCAAGCACATCTGCAGGTACATGACCGGGCACGACGTCCTTATCGGCGGAGAGGAAAGCGGCGGCCTCGGCGTCAAGGGGCATCTTCCCGAGCGGGACGGCATATTCCTCGGGCTCATGCTCTGCGAAATGATGGCGGTCCGCGGCAAGCCGCTCGGTGCGCTGGTTCAGGAGCTGATGGATGAATTCGGCGTTCACGAATTCCGGCGCGTCGATATGCACCTGACGGAGAAAGAGAAGGAATCGGTCATGAAGCGGTTCCGCGGACCCGTCAGGGAGATCGGCGGGTACCATGTCACGGGCCGCAACGATACCGACGGGCACAAATTGTTCGTCGAAGGGGGATGGCTCCTCGTGCGCGCATCCGGGACGGAGCCCCTCATACGTGTATACGCCGAGGGGGGAAGCACCGCGATGGTTGACGCCCTGCTCTCCGGCGCGACGCAGAACAAAGACCGTCACACCCACAACTGAAAGTGCGCGGGTCCCGACGCCATGCAACCGAACAGGTACTATACGATAATGCCCGACGGCACGGTGAAGCAGGTCAATCCCTTCACCGGGACGGAAGTCTGGGCGGTGGCGGGACGCAAGAGCCGGCCTATCACAAACGAGGTAGCCGCCGCGGCGCGGCCGCTGGAAGCACGCATCCCGGAGAATTACTGCAGCTTCTGTCCACCCCGATACTTTGAAACGCCCCCCGAGAAATCCCGTCTCGTGCGCCGCGACGGCCGCTGGGACCGGATCGACACGCTCGCGCCGGACCGGTATTTCGAAACACAGGCCGCGTTCCGCCGCGTCGGGAACATGTTCGAGATCGTCACGCTCGATTACTGGCGGAAGAACTACGCCTACAAGATGAGTGCGGGGAGGCAGAAATGGAAAGAGGAGTACCTTGCCAGCCCGAACGGTCTGAAGCACATCACCGACATCGTCCACTACAAACTCAGGCAGGAGGGAAGGACCGAAGAGCAGATCGCGAAGATGCCCATGGCGGAAAAATTTGCCATCGCGGATGCGTTCTTTGGCGGGGGGCACGAGCTAATCATTGCGTCGAGACACTACGCGGAAGGAGCGGCGACCGACGCGGACCTGTTTTCATCGGGAGAGATGTCGCTCGAAGAGCACTTCCGGTACTTCCGCTTCACCGTCGACGCGATGCTCGACATCACGCAGACAAACCGCTACGTCAGATACATCAGCGTCTTCCAGAACTGGCTCCGTCCCGCCGGTGCGTCGTTCGACCACCTGCACAAACAGGTCGTGGCGCTTGACGAGTGGGGAGCGTCGATCGAGGCGCAGACGCACATGCTCAGAGAGGATCCCAACGTCTTCAACGAATACGGCGCAAATTTTGCGGCGTACCACAATCTCATATTTGCGGAGAACGATCACGCGATCGCATGGGCGGGGATCGGCCACCGATCCCCGACTATCGAAGTCTACTCACGGTCAGCCGCCGGGAGGCCGTACGAGCACAGCGACGAGGAAATCAGGGGCATGAGCGATCTTGTCCACGCGATCCACGCCTCGATGGGAAGCCAGATCTCCTGCAACGAAGAGTGGTATTACACTCCCGTGGACGCGATCACGAAAATGCCCTGGCACGTCCTTATCAAATGGCGCATCAACGTCCCCGCCGGTTTCGAAGGAGGGACGAGCATCTACATCAATCCGTTCACCCCGATCGAGCTGCGCGACAGGCTTGTTCCCCGCCTTTACAAGCTCCGGGACGAGCACCGGATCTCAGGCATCCGCATCGCGGAAGAGTGCCGTGTCGATCCGAATCCGCTGAAATACTACCTCAAGTAATGCCCCCCGCATCATGATCTCCGCGGTCAACCTTCTCCTTGAGTTCGGCGACCGGGCGCTGTTTGACGGAATTTCCTTCCGCGTCGGCCCCCACGACAGGATCGGGCTCGTCGGCTCCAATGGCGCGGGGAAATCCACGCTCCTGCGGATCCTCGTGGGGGAGATGGCAGCAGACAGCGGAGAGATCGCGAAGGCGAAGTATGTCAGCGTCGGGTATCTCCCGCAGGAAGGGATGTCCGCCGCGGGACGGACCCTCTACAGCGAAGTAGAATCGGTCTTCGCGGAAGTGATCGGAACGCAGACCGCGCTCGACGAAATCCACCGGCGGATGGGTGAGATCGATCATGAATCCGCCGAGTTTGCGGAGCTCCTCGAGGTCTACGGAGAGCTGCAGCACCGGCTGGAGTCCTCCGACGCCTTCCGGATCAAAACGGGGGTCGAGAAGGTTCTGGCGGGACTCGGGTTCTCGGAGTCGGACCTTACCCGGCAGACCGATGAGTTCAGCGGCGGCTGGCAGATGCGCATCGCGCTGGCGAAGCTCCTTCTTGCGCAGCCCTCACTCCTTCTCCTCGACGAGCCGACAAACCATCTCGACCTTGATTCGCTCCGGTGGCTTGAAGACTACCTCCGCTCGTACGAGGGTGCGGTGATCATCGTCTCGCACGACAGGCGGTTTCTTGACAACATGACGACCAAGACGTACGAGCTGAGCATGGGATCGCTCACGGAATACGCGGGGAACTTCAGCTACTTCGTCAAGGAGAAGGCCGCCCGGAAGGAACAGCAGGTAGCGGCGTACAGGAACCAGCAGCAGCAGATCAAGCAGACGGAGCAGTTCATCGAGCGGTTCCGCTACAAGGCCACGAAGGCGCGCCAGGTGCAGAGCCGGATCAAGAAGCTCGAGAAGATCGACCTCATCGAGATCGAAGACGAGGAAGGGGGGATCCATTTCGCCTTCCCCCCCGCCCCGCAATCCGGCCGCGTGGTCATGGAGCTCAACGCCGTGCGCAAAAGCTACGGCACGCTGAAGGTGTTCGACGGGATCAGCTTCGACATCGACAGGGGAGACCGGATCGCGTTCGTCGGCGTGAACGGCGCGGGAAAATCCACGCTTGCGCGCATCATCGCCGGGATCGAGCCGTTCGACGTCGGGGAACGGATCCCGGGCCACAACGTGACAATTTCGTATTTTGCCCAGCATCAGGCTGAGGAATTGAACCCGGCCAACGACGTTCTTCAAACCGTCGAGGAAGTGGCGACGGGAGATATCCGCCGCCGGCTCCGCACCCTCCTCGGCTGCTTCCTTTTCAGCGGGGACGACGTCTTCAAGAAGGTTCGAGTCCTGTCGGGGGGGGAGAAAAGCCGGCTGGCGCTTGCAAAAATGCTTCTCCATCCGAGCAACCTCATCGTCATGGACGAGCCCACGAACCATCTGGACATGCGCTCCAAGGGGGTGCTGCAGGAGGCCCTCGCCGGATACGAGGGGAGCTTCGTCATTGTCTCCCACGACAGGGATTTCCTCGACCCGATCGTCACAAAAGTTGTCGAATTCCGCCGCGGTGGAATACGGATCTACCCGGGAAACGTCAGCGAATATATCGACGCCCGGAACCGGGAGGAGCAAAAAGCCGTACCGTCCCCGCAGGCAAAGCAGACGACCGGTACCGCGAGCGAGAAAGAGCGGAAGCGGCTTGAGGCCGAGGAACGGCAGCGGAAATACAAAAAGACGAAACCGCTCAGGGACGCGATAGAAAAACTCGAGCGAAAACTTGAAGGGATGGAGAAAGAGAAATCCGCGATCGACCGGCAGATGGCCGACCCGGAGTTCTACCGCGACGGGGAAAACGTGAAAAAAGTCCATGCCCGGTACAAAGAGCTCGAAAAGGACCTTGCGGACGCGTACTTCCGTTGGAACGAACTCACACGGCAGCTTGAGGGTGCGGGGCCTCCGGGTGACGCACCGCGGAGGATCGCGTGAAGCGGGGAGATGAACTTGAGGGACGTATCGAAGACCTCGCGGTGGAAGGGAAAAGCGTCGCGCGGGTTGACGGGTTCGTGGTCTTCGTCCGCGGCGGGGTTCCCGGCGACACCGTGCGCATGCGCATCAGGAGCGTTAAACGAAACTTCGCGGAAGCCGATCTGCTCTCGCTTGCGTTCCCCTCCCCGCGCCGCGCGGAGCCGCGGTGCAGATATTTCGGCACGTGCGGCGGATGCACATGGCAGAATATCGGCTACGACTCGCAGCTCGAATTCAAACGCCGGCATGTCGCCGATGCACTTGCGCGCCTCGGCGGATTTCCATCCATTGCTGTCCCGCCGCCGCTTGCGATGGCGGATCCCTGGTTCTACAGAAACAAGATGGAGTTCTCCTTCGGCGAGAGATGGCTGACGGATGCGGAAATGACACAACTCCCCCCGGAAAGAAATCAGGGCGGCGGAGTGAACGATCCCGCGCTCGGGCTGCACCTTCCCGGCCGTTACGACCGCATACTTGATCTTCATGAATGCTGGCTCCAGTCTGAGGCAAGCGCGCGCATCGTGAATCTCGTCAGGGATTTCTGCACCGGAGGCAACATCCCCGTCTTCTCGACCGTCACGCAGAGCGGCTACCTGAGGAATCTCGTCATCCGGGAGTCGAAACGGACAGGGGAGAGGATGGTCAATCTCGTCACGAGGGATGACCGGCCCGATGTCATGACCGCGCTGACGGCGCGGCTCCTGGCGGAATTTCCCTCGCTCACAACGATCGTCAATAACATAACGGAGCGGAGATCCCAGGTGGCTGTGGGTGAGCGGGAGAGAGTCTATCACGGCACGGGGACGATAACGGAGAAAATCGGGGAGAGGACGTACAGGATATCCGCGAATTCGTTTTTCCAGACGAACACCGACCAGGCGGAGCGCCTGTACGACACCGCGCTCCGCTTTGCGCATATGCGGCGGGGCGACGTTGTGTACGATCTGTATTCCGGGACCGGGACCATTGCGCTTCATGTCGCCGCGGGGGCGGCGCGCGTCTTCGGCATTGAATCCGTGGCGCAGGCGGTGGAAGATGCCCGGGAAAATGCGGAATCCAACGGAGTTCTGAACTGCGTCTTCCTCCTGGGAGACCTCAAGGAGACGCTCCTCGCCTCGCGCCGGGCGGAGGAACCTCTTCCCCCCCCGGACGTGGTTATCGTTGATCCTCCGCGTGCAGGAATGCACGAGAAGGTTGCCCGGGAAATCGTGTCGCTCGCCCCCCGCACCATCGTCTACGTGAGCTGCAATCCCTCGACGCAGGCCAGGGATCTGAAAATTATGTGTGAATCGGGAAGATATTCGATAGACTCGATACAGCCTGTCGACATGTTCCCCCACACGCAGCACATAGAAAATGTCGTCGGACTCATCAATTCTCTCCAATAAGCATTGATTTTTTGCGAAGGAACATATAGCTTATAAAAGTCCCCCCTTTGTCGTCCCCCATCACGCTCTTTGGATATCACCTACGTATGGCGAGGACATCTCTCACGCTGCTGATATCGGCATGTGTGCTCACACTCCCTGTGTTCGCCTCGGACACATCGAAGGTGATACACGCGGTTCGTATCGATTACCCTCCCGTCATTGACGGTTGGGTCAACGACCCGCAGTGGCAGCTGGCCACTCCCGTTCTCGATTTTACACAGTTCGACCCCGAAGAAGGAGCCCTCCCCACAGAAGTCACCTCTGTCAGGGTGCTGTACGATGACCGCGCAGTGTACGTTGGCGTGATCTGTTACGATGCCCACCCGCAGAAGATCGTCCGCCAGCTCACGCGGAGAGACAGGTCGTCGGAAGCCGACAGATTCAGCGTCATGATCGATTCCTACTACGACCGCCAGACTGCGTTCGTCTTCGTCGCCAATGTCTCGGGGGTCCAGAGTGACGGTGTCCTCTCGCAGGACGGAAACGTATATGATATCACATGGGACGCAGTCTGGAACGTCCGGACGCGCGTATTCCAGGACGGGTGGTCCGCCGAGTTTGAAATACCGTACAATGCTCTCCGGTTCGCACAGCAGCCCGACGGCGTTTACCGCTGGGGGATAAATTTCCGGCGGTACATCAGCCGGAAGAAGGAGACCGACGAGTGGGTCATGGTCCCCCGGAGCGAGACACTGCAGATATCCAAATGGGGAACCGTCGACGGGATACGGGGGATCGCTCCGCCGCTGCATCTGGAACTTCTCCCGTACGTCTCCGGAACGGCCCAGTACGAAACTGCAACGAACGTCCACCCGTGGACGAAGGCATACAGGGGTCAGGCAGGCGTCGATCTCAAGTACGGGCTCGCCAGAAATTTCACGCTCGATGCATCGGTGAACCCGGATTTCGGGCAGGTGGAAGTCGACCAGTCCGTCCTCAATCTCACCGTATTCGAAACCCGGTTTCCGGAGAAACGTCCCTTTTTTGTCGAAGGGGCACAGATGTTCACGTTCGGCTCGAGCGTCGACAACACGCCCCTATCGCTCTTCTTCTCCCGTCGCATCGGCAAGCAGCCGACGCTGAGCCCGTACGTCACCGCCCCACCGGGGGGTTCGATCGACGACAACCCGCAGGTCACGACGATACTCGGAGCGGCAAAAGTCTCCGGACGGACGAACGGCGGGTTCTCGCTCGGCGCGCTCACGGCAACGACCGACGAGATGGATGCGACCACCGTCGATTCCACGGGAGCCAAAACGCGCATGCGCACCGAGCCGCGCGGATCGTACACCGTCGTGCGCGCCAAGCAGGAATTCGACGGAGGGTCATGGCTCGGGGGAATGGGGACGATGGCCGCTCGTGACGGCCTCGACCCGGCGTACAGCGGTGGGCTCGACTGGAACGTCCACTTCGGCGGAAGCGCCTACACGCTGGACGGGTACGTCGCCGGTGCGCACGCATCGGAGGAGCGGGTTCTCACCGACGGTTCCTCCGGGAGCGACGGGGCGGCCGGGCGGCTTCTCTTCTCCCGCATTGCCGCGGAGCACCTGTTTTACACCGGCTCGTTCGACTTCTACACCCGCTACTTCAACACCAACGACATCGGGTTCTTCGCGCAGCCGCACGATTACGGCGACTACGTACAGCTCCTGTACCGGGAGAATTTCGGGACCGGCATATTCCGGAGGTACGGCTTCTCGCTCGTTCCCGCAACCCGGTGGAACTGGGATCACCTGCTCACGACCTCCACCGCCGAGCTCACATTCTACGGTGAGCTTCTGAACTTCTGGAAGCCGACGTTTGTCTACGACATATACTTTCCGGCAAATGACGACGAAGAGCGCGGCATCATCGGGACATACAGACGCCCCCGGGGGCATACATTCACCGCCCAGATACAGACGGATCCGAGGGCGAACGTGTTCGCGACGCTCACAGGGATCTACGCGTTCAACGAGAAGGGGAAGAGGTCCTGGACCGGATCGCTCGGCCTGAGCCTCAAGCCGGCGTCGTGGGTTGAGTTTGACCCGACCGTCCTCTGGCTCCGTTCAAGGCATGACGAGGCCTGGGTCTATCCTGGAGGAAACGTGACCGACACGGCCGTCTCCCCCCTGCCGTTCAGCGTTTACGCCGACAGGGATGTGGACGAGCTGGATCTGGAGCTGACCGGCACGGTCACGTTCACGAGGAACATATCGCTCCAGTGTTTCACACAGATTCTTCTCGCTCGGGGAATTTACAGGAATTACCGGAGGTTCGACGGCGACGCGCCGGTTCCCTACGACTACCCGTTGAATCCTTCCTACGTCAGCGCCGACTTCAACGAGGCGATACTCAACGCGAACGTCCTTCTTCGGTGGGAATACATTCCGGGGAGCACGCTCTATCTTGTCTGGACGCAGGGGAGGTTCGGCGACAGCGGCGACTACGGGAGCGGATTCGGCCCCAGGTTCCGGGACACATTCGCGCTTCCGCACGAGGACGTCCTTGTTCTGAAAATCAGCTACTGGTTCCCGCTCTGACCCGAGAGGTTGCGCACGAAGAACCCCAGGACGCGCCGCCAGTATTCCTCTCCCCCCACACGGTCCATGTCGTTGTGCCTGGCTCCTGCGATAAGCCAGAGCTCCTTCGGTTCGTTGGCGGCTGCGAATACCATCTCCGAGTACCGTGAATCGATGAGCGTGTCGGCGGTGCCGTGCATGATGAAGACCGGCACGTGCACACTCCGGGCGGCTTCCAGAGGAGAGACTGCGTTTGCCTTGAAGTGGGCGAGATGCTCCGAGCGCTTGATGACGATGTTCCGCAGGTAATGCCAGGGGAGTTTAATCATCCGTTTCTGATAGTCATCGAATATCGTCCTGAGCGTCGCAAATCCGCTTTCGGCGATGAGTGCCACAACCCGGGGATCGATCGAGGCGACCTGTATGGCGACCGCCGCACCCATCGAGGTGCCGAACAGCCCGATCCTCCCGGGGCTGATATCCGTTCGCCCCGTGACGTAGCTGATGACGGCGCGCGCGTCGTGTTTCTCGTAGAAACCGTACGTACAGTATGTCCCGCCGCTGTCACCGTGCCGCCGCGAATCGTACAGGAACACGTTGTAGCCGAGATCATGGAGCTCGCGCGCCATCGGAAGACCCACGATCTTGCATTCGCTCACGCCGTGAAGATAGATCACCGTTCCCTTCGGCGTTCCTTCCGCGGGGATGAGCCAGCAGCTCAGGCCGATCCCCTCCGGCGTTTTGAGCGCCACGTCCTCATACCGGAGGCCGATGTCCGACGGGTGAAGCACCGTCGTGTACCTCCGGTAGTATTCGATCGTCCGGCGGTAGGGCTGCAGGAGCATGCCCGGTCCGATGACAAAAAGGACCGCGGAAACAAAAACAATGGCAACAATCACCCAGACGATTGCGACGAAGAGTATCGTCATAACGGCGGGAACATGTTGCGGGAGGCGTCCATTCTTCAATATAAAGAGCCCCCCGGAGTGAATCAACGGGTCGTTGCTTCTGCCGCGCTATCTGGGTATATTGGGGGGGCATGAGTCCAGCACAGCGACAGATACGCCGCGTCGCCATCGTCCATGAATGGTTCACCGGGATGCGGGGAGGCGAGAAATGCGTGGAAGCCCTGTGCGAGGTGTTCCCTGATGCCGACGTCTTCGCGCTGCTCCACGTTCCCGGATCCGTTTCCCCCGTCATCGAACGGGCGATCGTGCGGACCTCATTCGTGCAGTGTCTCCCTGCGGCTGCCACGCAGTACCGCCGGTATCTTCCTCTTTTCCCCCTCGCCGTCCGGCAATTCGACCTCAGCGGCTACGATCTCGTCATAAGTTCGAACCACTGTGTCGCAAAGGGCGCCCGCGTTCCTCCGACTGCGCTCCATATTTGCTACTGTTATACGCCGATGAGGTACATCTGGAGCCAGTACGACGAGTACTTCGGCAGGAACCGTGCGGGCCTTCTCACGCGCGGGGCGATGCGGCTGTTCGTCGGTCCGCTCCGGCGCTGGGACATTGCGACGGCGTCGCATCCGCGTCACTTTGTGGCGATCTCCGAAAACGTCCGTGCGCGGATCCGGGAGATCTACAATAGGGACGCGGACATGATTTACCCGCCCGTTGACACATCCCTCTTCACGCTCTCGGAGCGGGATGACGGCTACTACCTTATTGTCAGCGCGCTCGTTCCGTACAAGGCCGTCGACGTGGCGATCGAAGCATTCAACCGGTCGGGAGACCGTCTCGTGATCGTGGGAGAAGGGCCCGATGCCGAGCGCCTCAGGAGGCTTGCGGGGCCGAACATCAGATTCGAGGGGTGGCAGCCGGACGACCGTCTCAGGGAGTACTATGCGGGGTGCCGTGCGGTCATATTTCCCGGAGAAGAAGACTTCGGGATCGTTCCGGTGGAGGCAATGGCGACGGGAAAGCCTGTTCTCGCGTTCGCACGCGGGGGTGCTCTGGAGACGGTGATTGACCGGCCGGATCTGAGGACGGGGATACTCTTTCCGGAGAAATCATCCGGCTCGCTCCTTGCGGGGCTTGAGGCGCTCAAGAGTGTCCGTTTCGACCCGGCGCGCATCAGGGCGCACGCGCTCACGTTCGACAGGGTTATTTACAAGCGGAAAATGAAAGAATACTGCTTGCGTCGCTGGGAGGAGTTCGCGCGCGAATTCCCCCAAGTGCATGACTGAAAAGACGTTACCACGTCGGCGCGTTGACATTCCTGCGGGATTTGCCTATATTTTATGTCCAGAACTATTTATTAGGGAGGGGAATGCCCCAGGAGGGAACCCGCCGACGTAAATCGCCGCGCCTGTACAACGTCATCGTTGTTCCCGTGGAAGAGGGGGGGAAGACGCGGACGTTCAGGACGAGCCGCCTGACGCTGGCGGCGCTGGTACTCGTCGGTGTGTGCGCAACCGTGGCGATGACGCTGGCGGTGCTCGTGTATACGCCCGTCGCGCTGTATGTTCCCATTCCCAACCCGGGTCTCGAACAGAAATACGGCAGGCAGATTCTGGAGATGCAGCAGCGGCTGAACGCGCTGGCGGAAGATGTCGTCGTCGTCCGTGACTACAATTCGCAGGTGCGCAAGGCGCTGGGTGAGGACATGCCGCGCGATACTTCCGCCGCGCGCAATCTGCCCAGAACGCCACGCGCAGATCAGCAAGAGACGGGACTGCCACCCCGCGGCCTGACGCATGCCGAGAAGATGGAACCGGCAGGAGATGTCGAGCCGGTCATGGACGAAGAGACGAATCCTGGCTCCTATACGTCTGTGGTGACAGTCGCCGGATTGCCGCACACGGCATTCCCTCTTCTGACCCCGGTTGAAGGGTTTGTCACGCAGGGCTTCGATCCTTCGCGGAATCATTTCGGCATCGATATCGCGGCCCAGCGCGGGACGCCGGTCTACGCGCCGGGTGACGGGGTCGTCCTATTCGCAGGGTGGACGTACGAGGACGGGAACATGCTGATTATCGCGCACGGCGGCGGGTATCTGACGGTCTACAAGCACAACCAGACCCTCCTGAAGAACACATTGAACGCGGTCAAACGGGGGGAGCCCATCGCGCTACTGGGTTCCACGGGAAAGACAAGCGCCGGGCAGCACCTGCATTTCGAAGTGTGGCGGAACGGGGTCCCGCAGGACCCGGAGGACTTCCTTCTGGTTCCCTCCCGGGCGCAATGACATTCTCTCGAGCAGCGTAAGGAGACGCATGGCAGACAAGAACCAGGCGGCGGGAACATTCAGCGTCATCGGCAACAACACCGTGATCACGGGAAACGTCCGGACGGAAGGAAGCATCCGCGTCGACGGCAAGATTGTCGGCAACGTCATCACGCAGGCGGACGCCGCCGTCGGCATGAACGGCGTCATCGAGGGTTCGGTCGATGCGCGGAATATCACCGTTGCGGGGAAGGTGATGGGGACGCTCACTGCAGCCCAGAAACTTGTGCTCGAAGGAAAATCTGTCATGAAGGGGGACATACGGACCGCGCGTCTCGTGGTAGACGAAGGGGCTGTGTTCGACGGACGGAGTTCCATGACGGGGACGCCGGTCGCGTCCCCCCTCCCGAGGGAAGCACGCTGAAGACATGAGCGGCCCCACGGAAGGTCCGCCGCCGAGGGCTCCTCTGTACGGACCCTATCTCACGATCGGGATCCAGCTGGCGGCAACGGTCGTCGTGTTCTTCTTTCTCGGCCGGTGGCTGGACGGCAAATTCGGAACCGATCCCTGGCTGATGCTCGCCGGGCTCGTCCTGGGAGTCGGGGGAGGTCTCACGGCGTTCCTGAAATCGGCGCTGACGCTCGGAAAGGAAGAAGACCGGGACGCAAAGGAAAGAAAAAAGGGATCCGGCGGTGAATCTGAGAGGTAATTTTCCGGCGCAGGTGGCGCTCGTTCTTGTGGGCGCGCTCGTTCTCCTGGCGTATCCGCTCACCGCGTTTGCCTCCGGCGACATCCGGGCCGCGGTGGCAGCGGGGGCCGGCCTGAGCACCCTCAACGTGATTCTCGGTTACGGTGCGATCAGGTATTCGTTTGACAAGTCGCACACGACGTTTCTCAAGGCGGTTCTCGGTGGGATGGGACTGCGGCTCCTGTTGATGCTCGGGGCGTTTACGCTCCTCATCATGGTACTGGGCATGCAGCCGGTGGCGCTCACCGTGTCGCTCCTTGCCTTCTATGCGGTGTTCATGGTGCTTGAGATCGTGTACATACAGCAACGAATGACATTCAAGAATCGGAGCTAAGGGAAGGTGAGCATTCCTGGCGTACAGATTCCCGCGGACACGGCGCTTCCCGCCGGTGAAACGTTCCGCGCGGTGGCGGACACACTGCGCGGGGCCGCGGAACACGGCGCGCCGCACGGCGGCGAGGGGGGGCCCGTGGACTTCACGGAGCTTCTTCATCACGTGCAGGATTCCCGGGTTCTGGATACTCCATTTGGCAGATACGACCTGCCCCAGTTCCCGCCGCTGCATCTCGCCGGCATGGCAGTGGATCTCTCCATCACGAAGCACGTTGTCTTCCTCTGGGGCGCCGCGCTTATACTCTGCATCGTCGCGATTGCCGTGGCAAGGAAAAACTCGAAGACTCCGGTCCCCACCGGGTTCGGCAATCTCTTCGAGATGGTCGTCGTTTTCCTGCGCGATGAAGTCGCAATTCCGAACATGGGGAGCGCGGGACTCAGGTACATGCCGTACCTCCTCACGACGTTCTTTTTCATCCTCGTGATGAACCTCCTCGGCCTGATTCCCTGGGGCGCGTCTGCCACGGGGAACATCAACGTCACCGCGGGGCTCGCCATCATCGCATTCGTCATGATACAGGCCTCTGCGATTCGGGCCCAGGGGTTCTGGCACTACCTTGCACACCTGACCGGAGGGGTGCACTGGTCGCTCTGGCCCATCATGATCCCGATCGAAATCTTGGGGCTCTTCACAAAGCCCTTCGCGCTCTGCATGCGTCTCTTTGCCAACATGCTGGGGGGACACATCGTCATCGTCTCCCTCCTGGGCCTCATATTCGTGTTCGGATCGTATTTCATCGCCATCGGACCCGTCTCGTTCGTCGTCGGGATAAATTTCCTCGAACTGTTCGTGGCGTTCCTGCAGGCCTACATATTCGTCATGCTCACGTCCCTCTTCATGGGCCTCGGCATCCAGGCGGGGGAACAGACGCACGGCGATCACGCGCATGGATGATCTGTCCACAAAACGTCACAATAACACCAACCACCCTCTTTGCGAAGGAGAAACACAATGGATCCCAAAGCACTCGGTTACCTGGCAGCTGGCATCGGCGCGGCGGTAACGGTCATCGGCGCGGGGCTCGGAATCGGCAAGCTCGCGGCGGCGGCGATGGAAGCAAGCGGCCGGCAGCCTGAGGTTGCAGGACAGGTACGGACGTCAATGATCATCGCGGCCGCGCTCATCGAAGGCGCCACATTCTTCGCACTCGCCATCTGCATCATCCTGGCGTTCAAGTAATATTTCCGAAAGAGGCAGGCATGCTGGAGATCAATTCGGGTCTCATACTCTGGACGATTCTGACGTTTGTCATCGTCCTTGTCATCCTTAAATCAGCGGCGTGGAAACCTCTCCTTGCCGCCCTTGCCGCCCGGGAAGAATCGATACGCGCCTCGCTGCGGGAAGCGGCGGATGCGCGTGCGGAGGCCGCAAAGCTTTTGGAGGAGAACCGGCGCCAGCTCGCCCAGGCGGAGGTTCAGTCCCAGCGCATCATCAGGGAAGGCCGCGACATGGGGGAACGGCTGAAGGCGGAACTTCTTGAAAAGGCAAACGCCACGTCGCTTCACATGATCGAACAGGCGAAGGAAGAGATCCGGAGGGAAAAAGACGCGGCCCTGATCCAGCTCCGTGCCGAGGCGGGAGAGCTTGTCATCGCGGCGGCGGGAAAGATCCTCGATGCGAACCTGGACACGCCGAAGCAGCGGCAGCTCGCCGACGCGGCGATACGTGAGATTGCGGGGGCGTCCGGACGATGAAGAACATGCGCGTGGCGCGCCGGTACGCCGGCGCTCTCATGGAAGCCTCGGAAGAAACGAAGTCCATCGACTCCGCGGCTGCCGATCTTGAAATTGTCCGTTCCATTCTCCGGGAATCCCGCGAGCTCCGCCTTCTCGCGCTCAGCCCTGTCGTCTCTCCGGCAAAGAAGGCGGCGGTCTTCAGGGCGATATTCGGAGCCCGGATCGGCAAGGGGACGATGGATTTCATCGACCTCGTCATTGCAAAGCAGCGTGAAGCGCATCTCGAGGAGATCATCGAACAATTTTTCCTCCTCCGGGACGAAAAGATGGGCATTGTCAGCGTGGACGTGACATCCGCCGTGGAATTCACCCCCTCGCAGCACGCGGACCTCTCAAACGAGCTTGAGCGGTACACAAAGAAGAAAGTCCGTATCCGGATGAACGTGGACAGCGCCATCAAGGCCGGGCTCATTGTGCGGATCGGCGACACGGTCCTCGATGCGAGCATGCGCCGGCAGCTCGAGCTCCTGAAAGCCAGGTTCCTCGAAGGCGGCCCCTCCACAAATTGAACTGAACTGAAGAAGGATTGCGCAATGGCAGACGTCAGACCAGACGAAGTCTCCGAGATTCTCAGAAGGCAGCTCGCCGGTTTCCAGAAGGAAGTGGACATCTACGACGTGGGCACGGTGCTCCAGATCGGCGACGGCGTCGCCCGCGTGTACGGGCTCTCCCACGCAATGATGAGCGAGCTCGTGGAGTTTCCCCGCGGCATTTTTGGCATGGTGCTGAACCTTGAAGAGGACAACGTCGGCTGCATGCTCTTCGGCGAGAGCAGGGAAATCAGCGAAGGGGACACGGTCAAGCGGACCGGACGCGTCGCCTCCATGCCCGTCGGGGAGGGGATGCTCGGCCGGGTCGTGAACCCGCTCGGTCAGCCCATCGACGGCCGGGGGCCGGTGAAGACGGAGAAGCTCTCCCCGATCGAACGGAAGGCCCTCGGTGTTATCCAGCGCCAGCCCGTGAAGGAGCCCCTGCAGACGGGGCTCAAGGCGGTCGACGGGATGATCCCCATCGGGCGCGGCCAGCGCGAACTTATCATCGGTGACCGCCAGACCGGAAAAACGGCGATCGCACTCGACACGATCATCAATCAGAGATACACGCACACCGACAAAGCAAAACGCGAAGGAGTCAAGCCGGTCTACTGCATCTATGTTGCGGTGGGACAGAAGAGCTCCACCGTTGCGCAGGTCGTCGACAAGCTCCAGCAGGAAGGGGCGATGGAGTACACGACGATCATTGCGGCAACCGCCACCGATCCGGCGCCGATGCAGTTCATCGCCCCGTATTCGGGCGCGACGCTCGGCGAGTTCTTCCGCGACAGCGGCCGCCACGCGCTCGTCATCTATGATGATCTGACAAAGCAGGCGCAGGCCTACAGGCAGGTCTCTCTTCTCCTGCGGCGCCCCCCGGGGAGGGAAGCGTATCCCGGCGACGTCTTCTACCTTCACTCCCGTCTTCTGGAGCGCGCTTCGAAGCTCAGCGAGGACCTCGGCGGGGGAAGCCTCACGGCACTTCCGGTGATCGAGACACAGGCGGGGGACGTCTCCGCCTACATTCCGACGAACGTCATATCGATCACCGACGGGCAGATCTACCTGGAACCCGGCATGTTCAACTCCGGGATCCGCCCCGCGATCAACGTCGGCATCTCGGTGTCCCGCGTCGGAGGGAACGCCCAGATCAAGGCGATGAAGAAAGTCGCCGGGAGGCTCCGCATCGAGCTGGCGCAGTACAGGGAACTCGAGGCGTTCGCCAAATTCGGGTCCGACCTTGACAAATCCACGCTCGCCCAGCTTCGCCGGGGATCGCGGCTCGTCGAACTCCTGAAGCAGGGGCAATTTGTCCCGATGCCCGTCGAAAAGGAGGTTGTCTCACTCTTTGCCGGCACGAACGGTTTCCTTGACGAGATCCCCGTCGAGCACGTCGCGCGCTTCGAACGGGAGCTCCTGGAGCTCATGGATCTCAAGTACGAGGACCTCCTCCGAGCGATCGCGGAAACGAAGGACCTGTCTGCGGAGATCACGGACCGGCTGAAAGGTGTCCTGCGCCCGTTCACCGACTCGTTCAAGGCAGCGATAAAGGCCTGACATGCCGACGCTGCGAGAAGTCCGGAGCCGCATAGGGGGGGTACAAAAGACACAGAAGATCACGCGGGCGATGAAGATGGTTGCTGCCGCGAAGCTCCGGCGCGCCCAGAACCGTGTCGTTGCGGCCCGTCCCTACGCGCGGAAGATGAAGGAGCTTCTCGGTGACATTTCGCAGGTGCCGGGATTGATGGGGGCGGACCTGATTGCGCCGCGCGAGGTGAAAAACCTGGCGATCGTCGTCATCACGTCCGACCGGGGGTTCTGTGGCGCGTTCAACGCCAACATCTTCCGTGCCGTCCAGGCGCATTTCGACGCCCAGCCTCCCGGCGTGCACGTCAGCCTCCTGTGTGTCGGCAAAAAGGGGATTGACTATTTCACGAAGAGGGGATACAACGTCATCGCCCGGCACATCGGGATATACGGCAGCCTGACGTTTTCCTGGGCCCAGTCATTTGCCGCGGACCTCATCGCAAGGTACCTGAAGGGGGAATTCGACCGGATCGATATCATCTACAACGAATTCAAATCGATCGCCCAGCAGCGCATACTTGTCGAACAATGCATTCCGATTCCCCCCCCCCTGCCGTCGTCTCCGCCGAAAAAACCTGCGGATTTCATTTATGAGCCTGACCGCGCCGGAATACTCCTGTCGATACTCCCCCGGCACCTCAATTTCCAGATCTGGCGCACTCTCCTGGAATCGACAACGGCCGAAGAAGGAGCCCGCATGGCGGCGATGGATAACGCCACCGAAAACGCCCGGGAAATGATCGCCACGCTCCAGCTTCAGTATAACAAGGCCCGGCAGGCTGCGATCACCAAAGAGCTCCTTGAGGTGGTCTCCGGGGCGGAGGCGCTCAGAAGCGCCTGAGAACCTGCGTCACATGTTCGCGTTCGGTGCCGCCGGAGCAAAATTCCGGCGGTATTTTTTCACCCCGGAGCGCATCACAAGGACTTTTTCGCGGAATTCTCCCTCGGTTGTTCCTTGCATCACAGGGACGCATTCCGTACCTTATAAATCCGCCGTTGTTTTGACGGAGTCTCTAAGCCCTGCCATTGGACGGAGTTAGCGATGTTTGACGAGCTGAGCCGCAAGCTTGAAGGGGTGCTGAAGAAGCTCCGCGGACAGGGAAAAATCTCCGAAGCGAACATTGCGGAAACACTCAGAGAGGTCCGCCGTGTTCTGCTTGATGCGGACGTCAACTTTAAAGTTGCGCGGCAGTTCATTGAAGACGTCAGGGCGAAGGCGCTTGGGCAGGAAGTGCTTCAGAGCATCACGCCCGGGCAGCTCATCGTCAGGATCATCCATGAAGAGCTGATCGCCCTTCTCGGCGCGTCGACGTCGGAAATAGCGCAGGCCGCGCTTCCCCCGACCGTCGTTCTTGTTGCCGGCCTTCAGGGCTCGGGGAAAACGACGTTCAGCGCGAAGCTTGCACGACATCTGAAAGAGCAGGGACGTTACCCGCTCCTTGCTGCTGCGGACGTATACCGTCC
>Ga0182019_10000387_pt1 | contig 21797 bp, 13 predicted proteins | sample 812E2MmetaG_FD_120483 | JGI IMG/M metagenome (GOLD analysis project Ga0182019, IMG submission 120483) | Permafrost microbial communities from Stordalen Mire, Sweden - 812E2M metaG | ecosystem: Environmental > Terrestrial > Soil > Wetlands > Permafrost | place: Sweden: Stordalen | collected...
AAATCCGGGATCCTTATACCGCCGGGCACCAGAGGCGGGTGGCCGACCTCGCCCGGGCCATCGCCCAGGAAATGGGGCTGGACCCGGACCGGGTGGAGGGCATCCGCGTGGCCGGCGTCATTCACGACATCGGGAAGATGTCCATCCCCGCGGAATTATTGAGCAAACCGGCGGTTCTTTCGAAAATCGAATACGCGCTGATTCAGGGGCACGTCCAAATCGGGTATGACATCATCAATGATATCGAATTCGCCTGGCCCATCGCTAAAATGATTCTCCAGCACCATGAACGGATGGACGGGTCCGGGTATCCGCAGCGGCTGAAGGGCGATGGCATTCTTCTCGAATCCCGGATTCTGGCGGTGTCCGACGTCCTCGAGGCGATGGCCTCCGATCGGCCGTATCGCCCCGGCAGGGGCATCGAGGCGGCGCTGAACGAGATCGAAGCCCACAAGGGCGCTCTCTACGATGCGGCGGTCGTCGAGGCGTGCCTGCGGATCTTCCGGGAGAAGGGGTACAAGCTGAAGGATTGACCCGCGGAATACAACGATGCCGATCAAGCTCAAAGTTCAGATCGTGGAAGACAACGCCGCCGACGCGGAGCTCGTCCTGCACGAGCTGCGCCGCGCCGGCTTCGACCCGGAGTGGAAGCGGATCGAGACCGAGCCGGATTATCTGGCCCAAATCGACCAGGGCTGGGAAATCATCCTGGCCGATTACAATCTGCCGGAGTTCAGCGGACTGCGCGCGCTCCAATTGCTGCGCGGGCGCGACCCGGACCTCCCCTTCATCATCGTTTCAGGCACGATCGGCGAAGACATGGCCGCGTCGGCCATCAAAGCCGGCGCGAACGACTACGTCCTGAAATCTCAGCTGGCGCGCTTGGGCCCGGTCATCCAGCGCGAGCTGCGCGACGCCGCCGACCGCCGCGAGCGCCGCCGCATGCAGGAAGAGCTGCGCAAGAGCGAGGAGAGGTATCGGACCGTCTCGCGATTGAGCTTGGATTTTGCCTATTCTTGCTTTCATGACGGCGAGGGCGGATACAAGGTGGACTGGATCACGGATGCGTTTTACACCCTCACCGGCTATTCCGACGCCGAGCTGCGCGGAAAAGGATGCTGGCTTTTCGTGTCGCATCCGGATGACTACGAAACGGCCACTCGGCCCCTTCGCGAATTGAAAGCCGGTGAATCCGACACCCGGGAATTCCGGATTGTCACCAAGGACGGGCGGGTTCTGTGCATCGCGAACCACATGGAATGCCAGGCTGATCCTGAAGCGCCGGGAGGCTTGCGTCTCATCGGAGGGGTGCGGGACATCACCAAGAGCAAGCAGGCCGAGGAAGAGCTCGGCAAGTCGGAAGAGCGATTCAGGCTCCTGTTCGAATATGCGCCGGATGCCTATTATCTGAGCGATCTGAAAGGAAATTTCATCGACGGCAACAAGGCGGCGGAGAAGACGACGGGGTATCCAAAGAAGGAGCTTATCGGGAGTAGCTTCCTAAAGCTCAACCTGCTGCCGCTGGGTCAATATCCGAAAGCCGCCAAGCTTCTGCTCGACAACGCCTTGGGGAAATCGACAGGCCCGGACGAATTCACGCTGAGGAGAAAATCCGGCGAAATGGTCCGCGTCGAAATCAGCACGTATCCCCTCAAGCTCGACGACAAGTCCGTGGTCTTGGGGATCGCCCGGGACATCACGGAGCGCGCTCGGACGGAGGACGCGCTGCGGAAGGCCGAAGAGAACTTCCGCAGGTCCCTGGACGATTCCCCGCTGGGAATCCGAATCATCGGCCCCCATGGCGAAACCCTCTATGCCAACCGGGCGGTCTTGGATCTCTTCGATTATGCGGACTTCGAGGAATTGGTATCGACTCCCATCAATAAGCTCTACACCCCCGAGAGCTATGCCAAATTTCAATCGAGAAGGGAGGAAAGGCTGAAGGGAGAGGATTCGCCTTCCGAATATGAAATCAGCATTATCCGCAAAACGGGCGAAATCCGCCATCTCCAAGTGTCCAGAAAAGAGACTTTATGGGACGGCCAGAAGCGGTTTCAGGCGATCTATCGGGATATCACCGAGGACAAGCGTGCGGAAGCGGAGCTGCAAGCAAGCGAAACTCGGCACCGCCTCTTGATCGAGAAAGCGCAATTTCCCATCGTCGTGTCTTCCTTGAATTCCCGGATTCTGTTCATCAACGAACACGCGTCCCGCCTATTCGAGGTACCGGCGCCCCAAGCCGTTGGACTGCGCGTATCGGCATTCTGGTGGCGCAAAGCGGATCTGCGCGGGTTCATCCATCTCCTTAAGGAACGGGGCGAAATCAAGGATTTCGAGGCCGAGCTCCGTACGAAATCCGGCACAAAGATGACCGTGTTGCTCTCGTCCAATCTCATCGAGTATGCCGGCCGGCAGGCGAATATCACGGTCTTCCAGGACATCACCGACCGCAAGCGGGCGGAATTGGAACTCCTGGAAGCGCATGCTCTCGTTGAAACGGTCGTGGAACACATCCCCCTCATGATCTTCCTCAAAGAGGCGACCGACCTGAAGTTCGTCATTTTCAATCGCGCCGGCGAGGAGCTCCTCGGTTACGATCGCACGAGCTTGCTCGGCAAAAACAACCTGGACCTCTTTCCTCCCGAACAAGCCGCCCACTTCATGGCCAAAGACCGGGAGGCGTTGGCTGGACGGGGCGTGGTGGACATCCCGGAAGAATTCATCCAAACCGCCAAGAAAGGCACGCGGCTTCTGCATACCAGAAAAGTCAGCATCAAGGGGGAAGATGGGACCACAAAATACCTTCTTGGCATTTCCGAGGACATCACCGAATCCAAAAAGGCCGAAGACACCCTCCAGGAGACCCTCCGCGGCCTGCGCAAAGCCCTCGGCAGCATCATCCAGGTTCTGGCTTCGGTTTCGGAAATCCGGGATCCCTATACGGCCGGACACCAGAGGCGGGTCGCGGACCTCGCCCAGGCCATCGCCCGGCAAATGGGGCTCGCCCCGGGCCTGACGGAAGGGATCCGCGTCGCCGGCCTGATCCACGACATCGGCAAGATGTCCATCCCCGCCGAAATCCTGAGCAAGCCGGCGGTCCTCTCGAAGATCGAGTACGCGCTGATCCAATCCCATGCCCAAGTCGGCCACGACATCCTCAGCAAAATCGAATTCCCCTGGCCGATCGCCGAAATGATCCTACAGCACCACGAGCGGAGGAACGGGTCCGGGTATCCGCAAGGGTTGAACGGGGACGACATCATGCTCGAGTCCCGTATTCTGGCCGTGGCTGACGTCATCGAGGCCATGGCCTCCCATCGGCCTTACCGACCTTCTTTGGGAATCGAGGCCGCGCTCAAGGAAATCGAAAACGACGGGGGCGTCCTCTTTGACCCGGCCGTCGTCTCGGCATGCCTGACGCTCTTCCGGGAAAAGGGATACAAGCTGAAGGATTGACGCTTCGGAAGCCGCTGAGCCAGGAGTAGATTAGAACATGTTATGGCAGTGGTCTCCCAGCGTCATTGCCGAAGTCACCGCCGCGGCGGGTCTCCTCCTCATCGCCATCTACTTTCCCTGGCGGAACCTTAACCGCCGGGCGAGTTTTTTCGGAGTTTCGCTTCTCCTGGCTTGCGCGTTGTGGGTCCTATCGCACGCCATGGAGATAGGTCTGCCTCTTCCCTCCTATAAGAGCTATCTGATGGGAGCCCAGCTCATCTGGGGCATCATCGCCTCGACGTTTTGGCTGCTCTATATCGTTCACCATATCGGTCCCAAGAAATGGATGACCACGCGCGCTTATGCTCTTCTCGGAATTATGCCGCTCCTAGGCATTGTGGGGGTTTGTACCAATCATGTTCATCGCCTGATCTGGAGCGGCCCCGGCTTGGACGGCCGTAATCCCTACCTGCCGCTTCAGCCCACCTACGGCTTGATTTATTGGATCTGCATGGCTTATGTGGTCGTCCTGATTCTTTCCGGCAGCCTTCTGCTTATCTCGAACGTCGTCCGGCTTCATCATGGCCGCAACAAGGAATCCGCGGCCTTGCTGATAGCCGCGGGGCTTCCCATGCTGGCCGCCCTCGTTGAAACATTGGGCTTGAGTGCCTCTTTGAAGCTGTCGATCGGAATTACGCCGTGGGTATCCTTTATCGGCGCCGTGATCCTGGTTTGGAATCTGCCGCGATTCCGCCTCCATGACGTGCTGCCTTATGCCCACGATACCATCTTTGAACGCATTGAGGATTACATCATCGTCCTGGATGATTGGGACCGCATCCTGGATTTGAATCCTGCCGCGGAACGTTTTTTGGGCCACAGGATTTCGGATGTCCTCGGCTTCTCCGTGAAACAGATTTTGCCTCAATGGCCCGACCGGGTCGGCAATTCCGGCCGAACGATCGGATCGGCCAAGGAAATCGTCCTGGAACGAGGCGGCGTGCAGCGGACCTATAATCTGAGCGTTTCCGTGGCGTCCGATCCCGCGGGCCATTCCCCGAGTAAGGTAGTTTTGCTGGCGGATATAACCTATCGAAAAAAGGCCGAGGAGGAGCGCCTCCAGAGCGCGGAGCAATTGCTAAATGCCCTGAAAGCAACTATCGAGTCCATTTCGAGAACAACTGAGATCAGGGACCCCTACACGGGGGGGCACCAAAAGCGAGTGGCGCAACTTTCCCTTGCCATCGCCGGCGAGATGGGATTGTCGAAAGACAAAGCTGAAGCCGTCCATATGGCTGCCGTCATCCACGATATCGGCAAGATCATCGTTCCCGCGGAAATCCTGTCCAAGCCGGGCAAATTAAATAATATCGAGTTTGACATGCTCAAGCAGCATCCCCAGGCGGGTTTCGATATAATGAAAGACATCGCCTTTCCCTGGCCGATCGCCCAAATCATCTTTCAACATCACGAGAGGATGAACGGTTCCGGCTATCCCTCCGGTCTATCGGGGGAAGCGATAATAATCGAAGCAAGGATCTTGGCCGTCGCCGATGTCGTCGAAGCCATGGCTTCCAACCGACCTTATCGGCCTGCGCTCGGGATAGACAAAGCTCTGGAGGAAATCGGCCGGAACAAGGGCATCTTTTATGATCCTGACGTGGTGGACGCTTGCACGCGCCTGTTCCATGAAAAAGAGTTTAAATTTGAATAGTGGACTGAGCAGGCGTCGGGGGACCGCCGCGAACCCTCCTCACTTCGCGACGGCGCCGTCCTTGATAACAACCACGCCCGCCGCATTCATCTTCTCCGCGTAGGCCGCGGAGAGATGCCAATCGCCGTCGAACCGCCCCTCCGCGACCGGTGTCGCCGGCGAGTCCTTGAAGAGGATGAAATCCTGAAACGCGTTGAGGCCGAGGGCCGTTCCGGCGGCAAAGCCCCCGCGACGAGGAGCAGCCGCGCCCGGTGCGGCCCCTGCCGGCGGCGGAGGAACCGGCGTCCACCACGGCAATCCCGAAGCGACGACCACATAGTGTCCATCCACCGGGAAGATATAGACCAGTCCATAATTCGATACCGCCATGGGATCCAAGTGGATCGGAAGGCGGTCCGCGAATTTCTCGATCAGGACATTCGTCTCCCGGGTTCCGAAAAGGATGAGGTTCGAGGATTCGAGGTCGCTCGGCCGCACTTCGCGGTCGGCGATTGCCCGCGGGAAGACCATCAGCCGGCCTCGGGCCGACGACCAATCGGCCGCCTTGGCCGCGACATCGCGTCGGGCCTGCGCCTCCTCGCGCGACGGGTTGCCCGCCGTGCCGTAGACATAGACGTGCCGGCCGGCCAGCGCCTCGCCGAGCGGCCCTTCCAAGCCTTTGCGCTTCGCCCCGGCGGGCGCTTCGTATTTGGCCGCCGTCCACGCGCCGTCGAGCAGCGACAGCGCGACCTCCCCCGCCGGAGCCGGGGCCGCGATCGTCCGGCCGCCGATGGTCACCTCGACCGGCCGCTTCGCCGAAAATTTCGGATGGCCGGCCAGCCGCAAGGTCAGGGCTTCGAGCCCGGTGACGGCGATTTCCACTTTATTCGGGCCCGTGAAATTCGCGTCCACCGCCGCGGCCGCGCCCGGCGTCATCCGGTCGATCCGGACCCAATACGCGCCGTCGTATTTGTAGCGCGTGGCGACAAAGCGCACCCGGTCGGGGTAGCGGACGCGTTTGAACTTGGCGAACCAGTCGAAGATCGCCCCGTCCTTGTAGGCGTTCTCCCAGCTGTTGTGCTGGACGCCGGGATATTCCGTGTAGCCGACGTCCGTCCCCAGATCCTTGAGCTTCTGGACCCAATCGCGCGTCCCCTCGGGCTTCACCACCGGATCCGCCCCGCCCTGGTGGATATGGATCGGGAGGTTCAGGGCGTTCTGGGCGAGGTCGGCCGCCTCGGCCGGCGGAGCGGGGCAGACGGGAGCGATGGCCGCCCAGAGGTCGGGCCGGGTCAGCCCCAGCCAGAGCGTGCCGCCCCCGCCCATGGACAGGCCGGTGAGGTAGATCCGGTCGTCGTCGATCGAGAACCGCCGCCGGACGTCGGCCAGGGCGTCGTAGACGTCCTTCTCGGCCAGCCCCTGGTAGCCCATCGTCCCGCGCGCGAAGGGCGAGACGACGATATAGGCCACGTCCCGGAGCGCGGGGAAATAGCGCGTGGCTTCGACGTCGGTCTCGCCGCCGGCGTTGCTCATCCCGAAGACGCGCCGCAGGTTCAAGCGATGGTTCGATCCGGCGCCGTGGAGGCTGACGACGAGCGGGTATTTCTTCCGGGGATTGTAGTCGCGCGGCAGGTAGAGCCCATAAGGTTGCTCCGTGTCATCGACGTCCGAGAAGAACGTCAGGACCTGGGGGCCGGGCTTGAGCGCCTGGCCGGGCGAGGGACGGGCGGCGGCGAGGGCCGCGACGAAGGCGAGCGTGAACAGGATGGGACGGCGGCGCTTGAGGCCCATGGGCATCCTCCGCGATGAACGCTTATTTCAGCTTCAGCCCCAGGTCGGCCAGCTGGCGCTCGTCGACCTCGGACGGAGAGTTCGTCATGAGGTCCATGGCGCTCGTCGTCTTGGGGAACGGGATGACTTCCCGGATGGAATCCTCGCCGGCCAGGAGCATGACCAGCCGGTCGAAGCCGAAGGCGATCCCGCCGTGGGGCGGCGCGCCGAAGCTCAGGGCCTCGAGGAAGTAGCCGAATTTGGCTTCGGTTTCGGCGTCGGACAGGCCGAGCGCCTTGAAGATCCGGCGCTGGACGTCCATCTCGTGGATACGGATCGAGCCGCCGCCGACCTCGACCCCGTTGAGGATCATGTCGTAGGCCTTGGCCCGGACCCGTCCCGGCTCGCTCTCGAGGAACGGGAGGTCCTCCTCGACCGGCGAGGTGAACGGGTGGTGCATGGAGACGTGGCGCCGCTCCTCCGCGCTCCACTCGAAGAGCGGGAAATCCGTGACCCAGGCAAAGGCGAGGGCGCCTTTCTTCAGCGATTCGTCGACCGGCCAGGTCCGCCGGATCTCGCCCAGGGCCTTGAGGGCGACGTCGCGCTTGTCGGCGATGAGCAGGGCGAGATCGGCCGCGCCCCCGCCGAGACCGGCCCAGATCCGCTCGTATTCGCCCTCGGCCAGCTTGAGGCCGGCCTTCCAGCCGTCGGACTTCTTGATCCAGACGAGGCCCTTGGCTCCGAGCGATTTGGCCTTGTCGCCCAGCTTGTCGAGCTGGGCGCGCGACAGCCCGCCCGCGCCCGGGACGAGCAGGCCCTTGAGCTCGCCGCCCGCGGCGAAGACGGTCTTGAGCATCTCGGAGGACAGGCCCCGGCCGATCTCAGTGAGATCCCGCATCTCGAGCGGAATGCGAAGGTCGGGCTTGTCCGAGCCGTATTTCTCCATCGCTTCGGCGTAGGTCAGGCGCGAGAACGGCCGGGCGAGCGTCCGGCCCGTCAGGGCAAAGAGCGCCTCCATGAGGCCCTCGTTCAGGGCGAAGAACTCCTCGCCGTCGATGAAGCTCATCTCGATGTCGATCTGGGTGAACTCGGGCTGGCGGTCGGCCCGCAGGTCCTCGTCGCGGAAGCAGCGGACGATCTGGAAGTAGCGGTCGAAGCCCGAGATCATCAGCGTCTGCTTGAACTGCTGCGGCGACTGGGGCAGAGCGTAGAAGCGGCCCTTGTAGATCCGGCTCGGCACGAGATAGTCGCGCGCGCCCTCGGGCGTGGGGTTGGCCAGAATGGGCGTCTCGATCTCGAGGAACCCATTCCGGCTCATATAATTGCGGGCGGCCAGCGCGGCGTCGTGGCGGAGGCGCATCAGGCGCTGCATCTTGGGCCGGCGCAGGTCCAGGTAGCGGTATTTGAGGCGCAGCTCCTCGGAGGCCTGGGGAGGATCGGCCACGGCGAAGGGCGGGACCTTGGACGCGGCGAAGACCTTGAGCTCCGCGGCCTCGACTTCGACCTCGCCGGTCGGGATGTCCTTGTTCACGGCCTCGCGCCGGCGGACCTTGCCGCGGACGCCGACGACGAACTCGCCGCGCAGCTTCTTGGCCTCGTCCATGAGCGACGCCGTCTCCGAGCGGAACACGACCTGGGCCAGGCCCTCGCGGTCGCGGACGTCGACGAAGACGAGGTGGCCCATGTCGCGGGTCTTGTGGACCCAGCCCAGGAGGCAGACATCGGCCCCGGCGTCGGCGGCGCGCAGGGCGCCGCAGTAATGGGTCCGTTTCCAGGCATTCATGGTTTTTCCTTGACGACAGCCAGCAGCTCGGCGGGCGCGCCCTCGATCTGGGTTCCGGCGGCCATGTCCTTGAGCTTGAAGAGGCCTTTGGCCAGCTCGTCGTCGCCGATGATCAAGACCCAGGCCGCGCCGAGCTTGTTGGCCCGGGAGAACTGGGCCTTGAAGCCGCGGCCGGCGTATTCGACCAGCGTCTCCACGCCCGCCCGCCGGAACATCCGGGCCAGGCGGATGGCCTCGGTCCGGGCCTTGTCCCCCATGTGGACGACGTAGAGGGCCTTGCGGGGCTCGGGGGCGAGGGCCAGCATGGCCACGAGCCGCTCGACGCCCAGGGCGAAGCCGATGCCGCAGATGTCCGGCCCGCCGAAGTCCTTCATCATGTCGTCGTAGCGGCCGCCGCCCAGGACCGCGTTCTGCTGGCCGCCGCCGAGGGCGACGACCTCGAACGTGGTCTTGGTGTAGTAGTCGAGGCCGCGGACCATGTTCGGATCCACCTTGTAGCCTAAGCCGTATAGGTCGAGCGCCGCACGCACGCCCGCGAAGTGATCGCGGCATTCCTGGCAGAGGTACTCGGAGATCTTGGGGAAGCTCCAGGCCGCCTCCCGGCAGCCCTCGACCTTGCAGTCGAAGATGCGGAGGGGGTTGGTCTCGATCTTGCGCCGGCAGTCGGGGCAGAGCTTGTCGCGGACGAGCGAAGCCGCCTCCCGGAGGGCTTGCGAGTAAGCCGGGCGGCAGGCCCGGCAGCCGACCGAGTTGATGAGCGTCTCGGTCTGCGCGACCCCGAGCGTGCGGAGGAGTGCGTCGGCCATCTCGATGATCTCGGCGTCGACGGCCGGGTCCTTCTCGGCGAAGACCTCGACGTCCATCTGGTGGAACTGGCGGTAGCGGCCCTTCTGGGGCTTGTCGTACCGGAACATGGGGCCGATGTAGTAGTAGCGCATCGGGAGGCCCAGGAGGTCGAGCCGGTGCTCGACGATGGCCCGGGCCACGGACGGGGTGTATTCCGGGCGGAGGGTGATCGACCGGCCGCCCTTGTCGACGAAGGTGTACATCTCCTTCGTGACGATGTCGGTCGTCTCGCCCGTCCCCTTCTCGAAGAGCTCGGTGTGCTCGATGACCGGGGCGCGGAGCTCGCGGTAGCCGTAGCTCTCGAACAGGCGCGAGGCGACGGCCTCGACCTTCTGCCAGACTTCGACCTCGCCGGGGAGGATGTCGTGCGTCCCCTTGACGGCGGTCAGCTCTTTGCGGGCGGGGGCTTCGGCGCTCACGATTCGGTGAAGATCCCCATCTTGCGGAACTTCCGGTAGCGGGCCTCGAGGAGCTCGGGCTTGGGCAGCGCCTTGAGCGCGGCGAGGGTTCGGGCCAGGTACTCGTCCACGGCCGCCAGCGCGCGGTCGGGGTCGATGTGGGCCCCGCCCGGCGGCTCGGGGATGATCTCGTCGATGATCCCGAAGGCATAGAGATCGCGCGAGCGGATCTTCATGGCCGCGGCGGCCTGCTTGACGGCGTTCTGGTCCTTCCAGAGGATGGCCGCGCAGCCCTCGGGGCTGATGACGGAATAGAAGGAGTTCTCGAGCATCGCCACCGCGTCGCCGATGCCGATCCCTAGGGCGCCGCCGCTCCCGCCCTCGCCGATGACGATGACGACGATCGGGGTCTTGAGCGAGGAGAAGGCCTTGAGGTTGTAGGCGATGGCTTCGCCCTGGCCGCGCGCCTCGGCCCCGAGGCCGGGGAAGGCGCCGGGCGTGTCGATGAAGCTCACCACCGGGAAGCCGAACTTTTCGGCCAGCTTCACCACCCGGAGGGCCTTGCGGTAGCCTTCGGGGTTCATCTGGCCGAAGTTGCGGTCGATACGGTCGCGGGTCGTCCGGCCTTTCTGGTGCCCGATGACCGCCACCGTCGCGCCCTTGTAGAAGGCGAAGCCGGCCACGATCGCCGGATCGTCGGCAAAGCGCCGGTCGCCGTGGATTTCGGTGAAGTCCTGCATCAGGAGGTTGATGTAGTCCAGGGCATAGGGCCGCTTGGGGTGGCGGGCGATTTGGACGATCTGGTGGGCGGTCAGGCTCGGGTAGATCTTGGCCCACTCCTGCTCGATCTCCCGGCGCAGGGCGGCGATCTTGTCCCGCGCCCCGGGCTCGGCATTCAGGGAGAGGACGTCGATCTGCTCCTTGAGCAGGGCGATGGGGCGCTCCAGCTGATAAAAATCTTCGATGGCGGCCATGGATTTACCGGTCGGCGTTGGTACGCTGATACGCGGCTATTCTAAGGGGAGAGCGGGCGACTGTCAACACAATGCGGAGGCGAAACGCACTCAAATCAGGGGTCATTGCGAGCCCCTGTGCCACGGCGGCACGTGGGGCGAAGCCATCGCGTGGCAAGAGGGTCATTGCGAGCAAAGCAATCGCGTGGGCGATGCTGTCGTCCCGAGGCCCTGCCGAGGGACCCCCTCTTCCTCGGAGGGAAGGCTTTCGCCTACTAAAAGCCTTCGTGTCCCATAAGGAGATCCCTCGGCAAGGCCTCGGGATGACAACTACCGGCCCCTGACCCTCTGCCTCACCACCTCAAACAGGAACACCGCCGCGGCCGAGGCCACGTTCAGGGAGTTGACTTTGCCCCGCACGGGGATGGAGAGCACGCGATCGCACGTCCGGCGGACGAGCGGCCGCAGCCCCTTGCCCTCGGAGCCCAGGACCAGGCCGACGGGCTGCGTGTAATCGAATTCCCAGTAGCCGCCTTCCCCGCCGCCTTCCGCCCCGACGAGCCAGACGCCCAGGTGCTTGAGCCGCTCCATCGCCTGGACGAGGTTGGGGACGCGGGCGACGCGGAGGTGCTCGAGGGCGCCGGCGGATACCTCATGGACGACTTCGGTCAGGCCGGCGCTGCGGCGTTCGGGCAGGACGACGCCGTCCACGCCCGCAACCTCGGCGCTGCGGAGGATCGCCCCGAGGTTCTGGGGGTCTTCGATCTCGTCGAGGAGGACGAGGAAAGGATTTGCGAGCGGGTCTGAAGCCTTATCCGATGCCGCGTCCCGCGCCAAGACGGCGTCCACGCGGCCCAGGATATCCTCGAACGGGACGAATTCCTTCGGGGCGATCAAGGCCACGACGCCCTGGTGATAGGCGGACAGCTTGTCGAGCGCCTGCTTGGGGACGAAGAGATAAGGAATGCGGCCGGCCTTGGCCAGGGCCACGATCTCGCCCGCCGGCCTCCGCCCGCTCTCCTTCTGGAGGAAGATCTTGTTGACCCGGCCGGGCGACGTCCGCAGGATCTCGAGCAAGGGGTTGATCCGGTTGATCTTATCCATGGGCCGAGCCGATCTTATCACCCGCGTTTTGGAGACACAATACCCCAAAATGGGGACACCCACCGTCGGAAATAAGCGCTAATCACGAAATTGGAGGCTGGGTGTCCCCATTTTAATTCGGAAATCAGGTTACTGTCACCGATTTCGGTGTTGCCTTGCCCGACGCTATTATCTATAATGAGCCGACTCGAAAGGAGCGTCTCTCCGCTTTGAAAGCGATCCTGGTCCTCGAAGACGGAAGCGTCTGGCCGGGCGAGGGGTTCGGCGCCTTCGCCAAGGTCTCGGGGGAGGTCGTTTTCAACACGGGGATGGTCGGTTACCCCGAGTCCGTCACCGACCCCTCCTACCACGGCCAGATCCTCTGCCAGACCTACCCCCTGATCGGAAATTACGGAGTCAGCTCCCGGAGCTTCGAATCGGACACGCCCAAGATCTGGGGCTATGCGGTCGGCGAAGCGTGCGAGCATCCCTCGCACGCAACCTCCGAAACGACGATCTCCGACTGGCTCAAGGAGAGCGGCATCCCCGGCATCTCCGGGATCGACACGCGCGCCCTGACCAAGAAGCTCCGCGTCCACGGGGTGATGCTCGGCATCCTTGAGACCTACTTCTCCAAAGTCGATCTCCGCTCGCTCCGGCGCGAGGCGAAGCTCATCCCCGATCCGAACAAGCGCCGCCTCGTCGCGGAGGTCACGGCCAAGAAGATCAAGGTCTACAACAAGGACGCGAAGACGACCGTGGCCGTGATCGACTGCGGGATGAAGGAGAGCATCCTCCAGGGCCTGCTTAAGCGCGGCGTGCGCGTCGTCCGCGTCCCGGCCTCGACCGGCGCGGACCGCATCCTGGAGCAGGCGCCGGCGGGCGTCGTCATCTCCAACGGCCCGGGCGACCCCAAGCAGTGCGCGGACACGATCGCCTCCGTGCGGCGCCTGATGCAGGAGAGCGTCCCGCTGTTCGGCATCTGCCTCGGCAACCAGATCCTGGCGCTCGCCGCCGGAGCCAACACCTACAAGCTCAAGTTCGGCCACCGCGGTCAGAACCAGCCCTGCCTTGAGGAGGGGACGCCCCGCTGCTACATCACCAGCCAGAACCACGGCTTCGCCGTCGACGTCCGGACCCTGCCCCGCCCCTGGAAGCCCTGGTTCACGAACGCCAACGACCGGACGAACGAAGGCGTGCGCCACGTCTCCAAGCCCTTCATGAGCGTCCAGTTCCACCCGGAGGCCGCCCCCGGGCCGACCGACACCGATTTCCTGTTCGACCAGTTCCTGGGGAGCCTGCGGTGACCCGGAAAGTCAGCCGGCCGCCCGCTCCCGCCCGGCCCGCCGGCCCCGACCCGCGCGGCCTCAAGAAGGTCCTGGTCCTCGGCAGCGGCGCGCTGAAGATCGGCGAGGCGGGCGAATTCGACTATTCCGGCAGCCAGGCCATCAAGGCCCTGAAGGACGAGGACCTCGACGTCGTCCTTATCAATCCCAACATCGCCACCATCCAGACCTCCGAGCACCTGGCCGACACGATCTACTTCCTGCCCGTCACACCCGACTTCGTCGAGAAGGTGATCGCCCGGGAGAAGCCCGACGGGATCCTGCTCTCCTTCGGCGGCCAGACCGCGCTCAACTGCGGACTGGCCCTCTGGGAGTCCGGCGCCCTCGCCCGCCACGGCGTCTCCGTGCTCGGGACGCCCGTCGAGGCCGTCCGCAACACCGAGGACCGCGAGCTCTTCAACGCCAAGCTGGCCGAAGCGGGCCTCAAGTCCCCGCGCGGCATCGCCGCGACCTCGATCGAGGACGGCCTGCGCGTCGCGGAGACGATCGGCTATCCGGTGATGGCCCGCGCGGCCTTCGCCCTGGGCGGCCGGGGCAGCGGCCTGTCGCGCGACGAGGGGGAGCTCCGCGAAACCCTGAAAAAAGCGTTCGCCCACGCGCCGCAGGTCCTCGTCGAGGAATACCTCGAGGGCTGGAAGGAAGTCGAGTACGAGGTCGTCCGCGACGCAGCCGACAACTGCATCACGGTCTGCAACATGGAGAACTTCGACCCGATGGGGATCCACACCGGGGAGAGCATCGTCATCGCCCCGTCGCAGACCCTGACCAACACCGAGTACCATCGCCTCCGCGAAATCGCGATCAAGGCCGTCCGCCACCTCGGGATCGTGGGCGAGTGCAACATCCAGTACGCCCTCAACCCGCGCGACGGAGACTACCGGATCATCGAGGTCAACGCCCGCCTCTCCCGCAGCTCCGCGCTGGCCAGCAAGGCGACCGGCTACCCGCTGGCCTTCGTCGCGGCCAAGCTCGCCCTGGGCCACCTCCTGCCCGAGCTGACGAATTCCATCACCCGCAAGACCACGGCCTGCTTCGAGCCCGCGCTCGACTACCTCGTGGTCAAGATCCCGCGCTGGGACCTGAAGAAGTTCCGCCGCGTCTCGAAGAAGATCGGCTCGGAGATGAAGTCGGTCGGCGAGGTCATGGCCATCGGCCGGAGCTTCGAGGAAGCCATCCAAAAGGCGACCCGGATGCTCCAGATCGGGATGTACGGCGTCGTGGGCAACGAGAGCTATTCCTTCACCGACCTGGAGAAGGAGCTCTCCCAGCCCACAGACGAGCGGCTGTTCGGGATCGCCGAGGCCCTCCGCAAGGGGTGGCCGGTCGACAAGATCCACCGCCTGACGAAGATTGACCGCTGGTTTCTGTTCAAGATCAAGGCCATCGTCGACCTCGGCGAGAATCTGCGCGGCCGCGCCCTGCACGACGTCTCCGCCGGGCTCATGGGCGAGGCCAAGAAGAAGGGCTTTTCGGACAAGCAGATCGCTATCCTCACCGGCTCCGACGAGCTCGAGGTCCGGAAGCGCCGGACGCGCCTCCGGATCCTGCCCGTCGTGAAGCAGATCGACACCCTGGCCGCCGAATACCCGGCCCGGACAAACTACCTCTATCTCACTTACCACGGATGCGAAGACGACGTGCGGTTCAACCCCGGCGGGACCAAGGTCATGGTCCTCGGCTCGGGCTCTTACAGCATCGGATCGTCGGTGGAGTTCGACTGGTGCTGCGTCTCGGCCGTCGCCGCGCTCAAGAAGAGGGGCGTCGAGACGCTGATGGTCAACTACAACCCCGAGACCGTCTCGACGGACTACGACATCTGCGACCGCCTGTATTTCGAGGAGCTGAGTTTCGAGCGGGTGCTGGACATCTACCAGCGCGAGAAGCCCCGCGGGATCATCCTCTCGATGGGCGGCCAGATCCCGAACAACCTGGCCATGAAGTGCCGGAAAGCCGGCATGCGCGTCCTCGGCACATCGCCCGAATCCATCGACATGGCCGAGAACCGCTACAAGTTCTCGAAGCTCCTCGACGGCCTGGGCATCGACCAGCCGGCCTGGAAGGAGCTGCGGAGCGTCCGCGAGGCCGAGGCGTTCGCCGAGGCCGCCGGCTACCCCGTCCTCGTCCGGCCGTCCTACGTCCTGAGCGGAGCGGCGATGACCGTCGTCTTCGACCGGGCCGATCTCGACACCTACCTCAAGAAGGCCTCGAAGGTCTCGCCCGAGTACCCGGTCGTCATCAGCAAGTTCATCCTCCGGGCCAAGGAGATCGAGATGGACGCCGTGGCGAAGGACGGCCAGATCATCGCCTCGGCCATCGTCGAGCACGTGGAGAACGCGGGCGTCCACTCGGGCGACGCGACGATGGTCCTCCCGCCCCAGAAGACCTACCTCGGCACGATCCGCAAGATCCAGAAGACCGGCCGCCGGATCGCGGCCGCCCTGGACATCACCGGCCCGTTCAACATCCAGTTCCTGGCCAAGGCGGGCGAGATCAAGGTCATCGAGTGCAACCTCCGCGCCTCACGCTCGTTCCCCTTCGTCTCCAAGGTCGCCCGCGTGAACTTCATCGAGCTGGCCGTCGAGGCGATGCTCGGCCGGCCGGCGCGGAACCGGAAATCGACGCTCGACCTCGATTACGTCGGCGTCAAGGCCCCCCAGTTCTCGTTCTCGCGACTCAAGGGCGCCGATCCGACGCTCGGGGTGGAAATGGCCTCGACGGGCGAGGTCGCCTGCCTGGGCGAGGACGTCCACGAGGCGTTCCTCAAGTCCATCCTTTCGGCCGGGTTCGTCCTCCCGAAGAAATCCATCCTGCTCAGCATCGGCAGCCGGGCGGACAAGATCAAGTTCCTGGAGTCGGCCGAGGTCCTGCGGGACCTGGGCTTCACGATCTATGCCACCGAGCAGACCTCGGCCGTGCTGGCCGCCCACGGCGTGCCCGCCACACTCCTCCACAAGGTCCACGAGAACAAGTCGCCCAACATCATGGAGTACCTCACCGAGCGCAAGATCGAGTTCGTGATCTCGATCCCGGACCCGGAGCGGAAGTCCTCGTTCGACAGCGACTACATCCTCCGGCGGACGGCCGTCGATTTCTCCATCCCCCTCCTGACCAACCTCCAGGTTGCGGAGCTGTTCGTCCAGGCGATCGCCCACAAGAAGCCGGACGACCTCCAGATCAAGGCCTGGGGGGAGTACGTCTAGGACGCGCCCGGCGGGTCCTGGCGCCGAACCAGCCCCAGAATAGAAAACCGGCCTTCCGCAGGGCATCCCCCGGCCCGCTGGGGAACCAGTCCCGTCGGTTCCCCCCCTGCTTCGCCGGGGGCCCCCCCTCCGCTATGCGGGCCTTGGGGATGACCCTGCGCGGCCGGCGATAGTTCTCGGACCTGGCGGGATGACCGTAAGCTGGGCGCGTGGGGTTTTATAAGGATGTCCTTCTTGCCTGCGAAGGCACCGGGGGGGAGAGGGCAAGGCGGCCGGTGTGGAGGCGAGCCGGCATGGACCAGCGACGCAAAGCGGCGCTGGCGGCGAGCCGTAACCCCGAGCCGGTTTCCGCGCCGGGGAAACCGGCGTGCCGACGGCCCTCTCCCCCCGGTGCCCTAACGGCCGAAGCGAATGGGACCCTCGTCAGGGTGATGAGCGAGGCCGGTGGGGCTGGCCGGCGACAGGACCCGCTGGCTCGCAATGACGATGGAATAAAAAAGGGGCGTGGCCCCGGTTCTTTCGAACCGGGAGCACGCCCCGTTCAATCCGAATTCAAGCCGCAGGACTTACGCTTACCGCTTCTGGAGGTCCTCCAGATTCAAGGTCGCCGTCTTGGTGAAGCCGGCAGGAACGGAATACACGCCGGCCGGGGGAGCCTTCTTCGTGATCTCCATGACCTCGCTCGCGGTGTGCATCTTGGCGCCCATGATGTCGCCGGTCATGTCGGTCGCGATCTGGTAGCCCTTCATCTTGGCGAACTCCTTGGCTGAGGCGTCGTCGAGCCGCATCTGGCCCTTGAGCATGTTCGCCAGGAACTTGGTGTTGAAAGCCGCAAAGTCGAACGGCACGTCGGCGCTCACCCAGGAGCGCATCTTCATGGCCATGCCCATGATCGTCAGGTTCACGTCGTAGCCCGTGCAGTTCCAGGTGCCGATTTTTTTGGTCTCGGTCGTGGGCGTCACGGTGGCCGTCATCTTGAGCATGCCGGCCATGGCCGCGGCCTGCGGGGGCAGGATCTTGGTGAAGTCGAGGGGCAGGGGCGTCTCGACGTAGGTCTTCGACTTGGGGTTGACCATCCAGGCCACATTCTTGCTCAGGTCGATGATGATCGACTGCTCGGCCGTGATCGTGGCGAACGCCGTATCGCCGATCCACGACTCGCTGACGTCGTCCCGGGCCGGGGTGTTCTGGCCCATGACGGACATGGCGTCGGTGTGGGTCTTGGTCTTGATGTAGACGTCGGCGCGCAGGGAGAGCGCGGCGACGGCTACGATCGCCAGCATGGCAAAAAACTTCTTCATTCGAATCTCCTTTGAGCCCCGAAGGGCAAAATGTCGATAAATTATAAACGAAACCGCGGCTGAAATCGACTTATTTCAGGACGAAGGTCACGCCGATCGCGCCGCCGAAGCCGGTATAGCCGCCGACGACCGAGCCGGTGAGGCGCAGACTGACGGCGATCTTGGGCGAAAAATAGTAGCGCACGCCGGCAAGAGGCTCCAGGATCAGCCCCGAGCTGCCCGCGCCGCTCAGCAGGGTGCCGGAAATGCTGTAGATCCCGTAGCCGAGGCCGGCCCCGACGTAGAGGTCGAGATTTTCGACGTTGATGTCAAAATGATAGTACCCCTCGGCGGAGAGCATGATCCAGCTCTCGGAAACCCCCGAATCGCTCCAGAACTGGAACATCGCCGTGCCGCCTATTCCGATGTTCTTGGTCACGGCGTACTCGCCATTGACGCCGAAGGGAACGCTTCCCCCCCAGGACGCAAGCCCGAGCTGGGGGGTGAGGTAGAAGCCGTTCATGTTGAACACGGGCGTCGCGGCCGACGCCAGGCCCGCGACGACAAGCAGGGCCCCGAGAAGAACGCTTAGTTTCTTGATCATTTCATATCCTCCTGATTTTATCGGAAATGTGTACATACATTGTAGCCGATGGGGTGCTTCCTGTCAACAGACAAGCGCGGGGGAAAAGCCCCTTGGCCGGCGGAGCGCGGCGCGAGAGGAGGGCCCCGACCCGGGCCGCCCCGCCTTTCCATCGCTCCTCGATTGTGGTAATACAACGGTGATGGCCAAGCGCAGAACGCTCTCGCTCCTCCTCAAGCTGGCCTTTTCCGCCGCCGCCCTCGTCCTCTTCTTCCTCACCTCGAAGGTTTCGTTCCGGGACATCGGACGCACGCTCGGCGGGGTCGCCTGGGTCTGGCTGGCCGTCGCCTTCTCCCTCCACACGCTCGGCCTGCTCTTCAGCGCCTACCGCTGGCGCATCCTGGTCCGCGCCCAGGGCGACGACGTCCCCCTCTCCTTCCTGGTCAAGTCCTACCTCGTCGGCACGTTCTTCAACAACTTCCTGCCCACGCGCTTCGGCGGCGACGTGGTCCGCATCTGGGACGGGTCGAAGTACTCCCAATCTCTCGTCCGCTCTTCGGCCGTGGTCCTCGTCGAGCGCGCGACCGGGATCATCGTCCTGTTCCTGTTCGCCTTGATCGCGTCGCTGTTCCGCCTCGACATGGCCCGCAGCGTGCCGGTCGTCTGGGCGGCTCTCGCACTCGGGGTCGCAGGCCTCGCCATCGCGGCCCTGTTTTTTCTCCCGGCAGCCGGGCGGGCGCTCGGGCGCCTGCCCGAACGAGGGCTGCCGGGCCGGTTCAAGCACAAGATCATCGCCTTCCGGGAGGCGATCCTCCGCTACCGCGAGGAGCGGGCCGCCTTCGCCCGGGCCTCGGTCCTGGCCGTGCTCCTCCAGTTGAACGTCATCCTTTACTATTTCCTCATCGGACAGGCCCTCCACCTGCCGATCGGCCTCCTCGACTATTTCATCTTCATCCCCATTGTCCATCTCGTCCAGCTCATCCCCATTTCGATCAACGGCGCGGGCTTGCGCGAAGGCGCCTATATCGAAATCTTCAAGTTCTACCGCATCCCGGCCTATGCCGCCTCCGCCTGGTCCTTCTCGATCATCGAGGTGGCCTTCGGGCTGCTGGTCGGGCTCGTCGGCGGCGCCGTCTACCTCGCCCGCAAATGAAGCCGCCCCGATCCGTCCCGGCCGCCTTCCTCGGGCTCGTCCTCCTCGCCCTCGCCGCGCGCCCCGCCGCTCCGCAGGGTGGAGCAGCAGGTGCTCTCAGCACGACAACCGCTGCTCCGCAGGCGGCGTCCGAATCCCAGGACTACGAGCAGCGCCTGGCCCGCCTCCGGGTCGAGATCGACAGCCTCCGGGGCAAGCTGGCCGACGAGGAGAAGAAGGAAAAGACCATGCTCTCGGCGCTCGACCGGATCGGCTACACCAAGAGCCTCCTCCGCAACGAGCTCGCCCTCCTCGCCATGCAGCTCGGCAAGAACCGGGCCGATCTCGCTTCGATCGCCAAGAGCATCCCGGCGATCCAGGCCAATCTGGACCGTCAGCGCGGCGACCTGGGCCGGATCCTCGTCACGCTCTACAAGTATGGGCGGTTCGACATCCTCCGGATCATCCTCGAGTCCTCGGACCTCGCGACGCTGCTCGGCGAAACCAAGCACCTGGGGCTCCTCGCGGCCGCCCAGGAGCGGGTGATCGCCGACTACGCCAGGAACCTGGCCGACCTCGGGAAGGCGGCCGAGGCCCACAAGGCCAAGGAAGCCGAGATCCAGGACCTCATCCAGAAGGCGACGGCCAAGAAGGCCGAGCTCGACGTCCAGGAGGGGCGGAACCGGGCGCTCGTCGACGAAATCACGTCGAACAAGAAGACCTACGAACAGACGATCACCGAGCTGAACTTCCGGGCCCAGGAGCTGCAGAAGATCCTCCAGAAGCTCGAGGCCCAGCCGCCCGGCCTGATGTTTCCCCTCGTGCCCTTCCTCGACCGGAAGGGGAAGCTCCCCTGGCCGTCCGCCGGGACCGTCGTCCAGAAGTTCGGGATCCAGCGCCACCCCCTGTACAACACCGTGACCATGAACAACGGCCTGGAGATCGCCCCGCCCAAGGACGACCTCCAGGTGCGGGCCGTGCACGGCGGGAAAGTCGTCTTCGCCGACTACATCCAGGGCTACGGGTACTCGATCATCATCAACCACGGCGGGTCCTACCACACGGTCTACGGCCACTGCGCCGAGCTCCTCGTCGGCCTGAACGACTTCGTGTCCGACGGCCAGGTGATCGCCGTCGCCGGCGACACGGGATCGCTCGTCGGGGTTTCGGTCTATTTTCAGATCAGCTACCAGGCCAAGCCCCTCGATCCCTTGCAATGGCTCGCGCGAAGGTGATACAATCCAGCGTCTTTTAAAGAAATGCCCATGCTGAAAACCAGGAAATCGCGGGTTCTTCTGACGTCGGCGCTCGCCGCGGCCGCCCTCTTTTTCTGGCTCGAGAAGGGCATCCTCCCGGGCGGCCCCCAGAAGCCTTCGCCCCGTGAAAGCTTCCGGGTCATGGAGCGGGTGATCGGCTACATCAAGGCCGACTACCTCGAGGAGCCCGACCCGAAGAAGGTCATGGACGGCGCCTTCCACGGGCTGATCAGCTCGCTCGACGTCCTCTCCGGCTACCTGGACAAGCCCGCCGCGGCCGTGTACGCCGCCGCGGCCAAGGGCCCGATCAAAGACATCGGCGCCATCCTCTTCAAGCAGACCAACGCCTTCCCGCTCGTCATCGGCGTCCTCGAAAACTCGCCCGCGGCGAAAGCCGGGCTCCGCGTCGGCGACACCCTGAGCGCCGTGGACGACCGGTCGACGATCGGCTGGAGCCTGACCGAGGCCGATATCCGCCTCAAGGACCCGGTCGGCGGCAAGGTCAAGCTCCGCGTGATCCGCGACAACGCCACCAAGGAAATCGAGATCGAGCGCGCGGCGCTCTACGCCAGGCCTTTCACCGTGAGCGCCCAGAAGGGGACGGCGGGCGTCGTGCGAATCTCCCATTTCTACGGCCCGCTCGCCGCCGAATTCCGCAAATCCGTCCCGCCCGCCCTGACGGCCGCCGCGGGGCCGCTCGTGCTCGACCTGCGGGATTGCAGCGAGGGGGACGCCGCCGAAGCCGCGGCCTTCCTGAACGTCTTCCTGAAGTCCGACCGGATCGGCTATTTCGAGAAGAGGGGCGGGGCGAAGGACGACCTCGGCTGCCCCGCCGCGCCGGCCCTCGAGACGCAGCCGCTGGTCGTCTGGGTGAACCAGGCGACGCTGGGCCCGGCGGAGATCGCGGCCGCGGTCCTGCGCGACCAAAAGCGGGCCAAGATCGTGGGGATCGCGACGCCCGGCCTGACGGGCCGGCTGGAGCTTTTCCCCCTGGACCAGGGCGATGCGCTCGTCCTCACGACCGCGGTCTTCTGCCTGC
>Ga0182019_10000389_pt1 | contig 21721 bp, 18 predicted proteins | sample 812E2MmetaG_FD_120483 | JGI IMG/M metagenome (GOLD analysis project Ga0182019, IMG submission 120483) | Permafrost microbial communities from Stordalen Mire, Sweden - 812E2M metaG | ecosystem: Environmental > Terrestrial > Soil > Wetlands > Permafrost | place: Sweden: Stordalen | collected...
CGTCCCGCGGGGCAGGATGCGCTCGTCCGCCGTCGGCACGTGCGTGTGCGTCCCGACGACCGCCGACACGCGCCCGTCCAGGTACCAGCCCATGGCCTGCTTCTCGGAGGTCGCTTCGGCGTGCAGATCCACCAGGATCGCCGGCGTCTCGGCCCGGAGCCGGCCCACGAGCTCGTCGGCCGCCCGGAAGGGGCAGTCGAGCGCGTCCATGAACACCCGCCCCTGCAGGTTCACCACGGCCAGCTTGCGGCCCCGCCCGTCCGTCGCCACGGTCCAGCCGCGCCCCGGGTTCATGGGCGGATAGTTCGCCGGCCGGATCAGGCGCGGCTCCTTGTCGAGGTACTCCAGGGCTTCCTTCTTGTCCCAGACGTGGTTGCCCGACGTCAACACGTCGACCATGGCGAACAAGTCGCGCCCGATGTCCTCGGTGATGCCGACCCCGCCGGCCGAGTTCTCGCCGTTGGCCACGACGAACGCCGGCGCGTATTTCTCCCGCAGCCCCGGCAGGAACCCCCGGACGGCGTTCCGGCCCGGCCGCCCGATCACGTCCCCGATGAAGAGGACACGTAGGATATCACCGGGCATATTCGACGGCCCTCATCTCCCGGATCACCGTGACCTTGATCTGGCCGGGATAGTCGAGCTCGCTCTTGATCTTCGCCGCGATGTCCTTGGCGATGAGCGCCGCCTTGTCGTCGGAGACCTTGTGCGACTCGACCATGATCCGGATCTCGCGGCCGGCCTGCAGGGCGAACGCCTTGCCCACGCCCTCGAAACCCTTGGCCAGCGTCTCGAGCTTCTCCAGCCGCTTGATGTACGTCTCGAGCAGCTCGCGCCGCGCGCCCGGCCGCGCCGCCGACAGCGTGTCGGCGGACTGGACGAGGACGGCCTCGATCGAGGGGAAGTCGACGTCCCGGTGGTGGCTGGCGATCGCCTGGACCACGGCCTCGCTCTCCCCGTACTTGCGGCAGAGCTCGACGCTCAGCTCGGTGTGCGTCCCTTCCACCTCGCGGTCCACGGCCTTGCCGACGTCGTGGAGGAACCCCGCCCGCAAGGCGACATGGGTGTTCAGCCCGAGCTCGGTGGCCATGGCCGCCGAGAGGAACGCGACCTCCTTGGAGTGCTGGAGGACGTTCTGGCCGTAGCTCGTCCGATACCGCAATCGCCCCATGAGCTTGATCAGCTCGGGGTGGAGGTTCTGGACGCGCAGCTCGTAGGCCGCGGACTCGCCCTCCTGGCGGATCTTCTCCTCGAGGTCGGCCCGGACGTTGTCGACGATCTCCTCGATGCGCGCCGGATGGATGCGGCCGTCGACGACGAGCTTCTGGATGGCCAGCCGCGCGGTCTCGCGCCGGATGGGGTCGAAGCTCGAGAGGATCACCGCCTCGGGCGTGTCATCGACGATGATGTCGACCCCGGTGGCCGTCTCGAGCGCGCGGATGTTCCGCCCTTCCCGCCCGATGATCCGGCCCTTCATGTCCTCGCTCGGAAGGTCGACGACCGAGACCGTCGATTCGACGACGTGCTCGGCGGCGGACCGCTGGATGGCCTGGCTGATGATCTCGCTCGCGAGCTGGCGGCTCCGGGCGCGCGTGTCCTCCTCGACCCGCTTGACGACCTGGACGGCCTCGAGCTTGGCCTCATCCTCGATCTTGCGGATGAGCTGGCCCTTGGCATCCTCCTGGGTCAGCCCGGCGACGCGCTCGAGCTCCTGCACCTGCTGTTGGACCAGGGCATTGGCCTTCTCCTCGAGGGCCTCGACGTCCTTCTCCTTCTGGTCGATCTTGCGCTCCTTGTTCGTGATCTCGCGGTCGCGGCGGTCCACGCCCTGGAGCTTGCGGTCGAGGTTTTCTTCCTTGTTGACCAGCCGGCGCTCGGTCTCGTTGAGCTTGCGGCGCTTTTCGCGGGTCTGGAACTCGAACTCGGAGTCGGCGGAGTCGAGCTTGGACTTGGCCTGCTGCAGGGCGTCCTGGATGACCTTCTCGGCCTTCGCCCGGGCCTCGGCCAGGGAGTTTTCCGCCTCTTGGCGGGACCGGGCCAGCCCTTTGATTCCGGCGGTTTTCCTGAGCAGAGAAACGATGACGCCCGCCGCCACGACGAGCAGAACGCCCAAGACGGCGTAAATGAGAGTATTCGTGTTCACGGCCGTTCACCTCCTCGGAGCCGAGGCGAAGCGGAACGAAAGGCGTCGAAGCGGAGAGCTACGGGGCGGGGTGTCCCGCCGGGGCCCGCCCCCGGAGCGCGGGAAGGCCCGGCTCACGAGGTCGGAGTGTCGATATTTTCGAACGCATGGTCATCTTTGTACAGCCGGCTCTCCAGGCTTGCGATCTCGGTCTCCATCTGGCCCAGCGCCTCGTCCAGCTGATCCAGCCGCTTGCGGGAGACGAAAAAGTCGTCCGCAATGTTCAAGAGCGCGAGCACTGCGATCTTGAGCGCGTCGGTCGATTTCGACTTGACGGCGATTTCCTGCATCTTCTGGTCGACGTAGGACGTCAGATGGTTGACGTACTTTTCGTCCTCTTCACCTTTGACTCTTATTTTATAGGGTCTTCCGTAGACCTCGATTTCGATGATCTTGTCAATCATATCCCGAGTTTGTCGATTTGGCCGATCAGGGCTTCGATGCGGCCCTTGATACTCTCCCTTTCATTCTCGTATCTTTTGATCTCTTCGTCAAGCTTCCCGGCCCGCCGGGCGAGCTCTTCCATGTCCTTCCTCTCGAGGCGGAGCTCCTTGACCTGCTGGCGGAGCTTCTCGTTGTCGCCGGCCAGCTTGTTGACGTAGTCGATGACGTGGCCGATCTTGCCTTCCAGGACCTTGATGCGGTCGAGCTCGTCGCTCATTCGGATCCTCCTTCGCGGAGCTGGATTTTCAGGGCGGCCTTCAGGGCCATGAGGAGCTTGTGCTCGGCCTTGTCGACGTCCTCGGCGGTGAGGGTCGCCTTGGGGTTGCGGTAGACGAACCGCAGCGACAGGCCGGCTTTGTCCTTGGGAACGGGATCGCCCGCGTAGCGGTCGATGATCTCGAACTCCTCGAGGTACGGGACGGACATCTTCTCCACGGCCGACTTGATCTCCTGGTACGGGACCGCGCGGTCCACCAGGAACGACAGGTCGCGGACGACCGCCGGGAATTTGGGCAGGGGCAGGTATTCGAACGGCTTGGGCTGCTTGTCGAACAGCGCCGCGAGCTCGATCTCCGCCGCGAAGACCGGCCCCGGGATGCCGTAGGCGGCCAGGATGCGATCGCCCACCTTGCCCATCACCCCGATCTTCTCGCCCTTGTAGGCGACGGCCAGGGCCGAACCGGCCTCGAAGAACGGGTGCGGCGCCTCGTCGAAGGTCAAGGCGGCGTAGCGCAAGGCCGCGAGCGCCGCCTCGACCGCGCCCTTGACGTGGAAGAGCTGGGCCGGCTCCGGCTTGTCCTTCCAGCCCGGCACGCCGAGGAGCCCGGTTTCGCTCAGGCCGAGGGTCAGCCGCTCGATGGGCCCTCCCTCCAGCTGGGCGTAGACGTTGCCGATCTCGAAGATGGGCACGCCGGCCAGGCCGCGGTTCAGGTTCCAGGCGGTGTTCTCGAGCAGCCCGCCGAGGAGCGTCGTGCGGAGGACCGCCGCCTTGGACGAGATGGGGTTGCGGATCGCGACCGGGTTCCGGCCGCTCGCCAGGACGGCCTCCTTCTCGGGGTCGGCGAAGCTCAGGTTGATGACCTCGTCGAACCCGTAGTGGAAAAGCTGGATATCCAGGCGCCGCAGGCGCTCCTTGTCCGAAGGCCCGGCATCGAGGACCTCGAGCGGCGGGACGACGGACGGGATCTTGTCGTAGCCGTAGAAGCGGGCGATCTCCTCGACGAGGTCGGCCTCGTGCTCGATGTCGACGCGGAACGACGGCACCTGGACGCGCCAGACGCCGTTGGCGCCGCTCTTGAGCGAGAAGCCGAGGCTCTCGAGCGTCGTCTCGATGAAGAGCCCGCCGGGGGCGGCCCCGAGGAGGTCGGCCACGCGCCGGCCGCGGAGGACGATCTCCTTCGGCTTGCGCGGCTTCGGATAGACGTCCGCGATCTCGCGGGACGTTCGGCCCCCGAACGCGGTCAGGAGGGAGGCGGCCATCTGGGCGGCCTGCGGGGCGAAGCCGATGTCGGCCCCGCGCTCGAAGCGGTAGCTGGCGTCGGTCGAGAGCTCGAGCGCCTTGCGCGTCTTGCGGACCGACACGGGGTCGAACGTCGCGCTCTCGATGAACACGTCCGTCGTGGCGTCCGAGACGGCCGAGGCTTCGCCGCCGATGACACCGGCCACGGCCGCGGGCCGCTTCTCGTCGGCGATGACCAGCATGTCCGGCTGGAGGGTGACGTCCCGGCCGTCGAGCGTCCGGATCGTCTCGCCCTTCTTCGCCCGCCGGACCACGATCCTCGCCCCGCTCAGGCGGGCCAGGTCGAACGTGTGGATCGGCTGGCCCGTGGCGAAGAGGACGTAGTTCGAGACGTCGACGATGTTGTTGATGGGCTTGAGGCCCATGGCCTCGAGGCGCGCTTTCATCCCGTCGGGCGAGGGGCCGACCTTGATCCCCTTGACCACGAGCCCGCAGTACCGCGGGCAGAGGTCCTCGTCGAGGATCTGGACGTCGACGAGCTCGGCCGTGCGCGCGGCGAGCTCTTCGACCGGCCAGGTCCGCTCCTTGAGCGGCCGGCCGAGCATCGCCGCGACCTCCCGGGCCACGCCGAGATGGCCCAGCGTGTCGGGCCGGTTGGCGTAGGTCTCGACCTCGAGGATGACGTCCCCGCCCCGCTCCTCGGCGTGCTCGACGACCAGGCCGATCATGGTCAGCCGGTCGAGGAGCTCCCGGAGCGGTACGTCGACGTCGACGTATTCCTTGAGCCAATTCAGACTGATCTTCATTTGAGGTGGAATTGCCGGATGAACCGGAGATCGTTTTCGAAGAAGTAGCGCATGTCCTGGATCCCGAAGGCGAACATCGCCGTCCGGTCGATGCCCAGGCCGAAGGCCCAGCCCGAGTACTTCTCGGGGTCGATGTTGACGTTCTTGAAGACCTGGGGATCGACCATGCCCGAGCCCAGGATCTCCTTCCAGCCCGTGCCGCCGCAGACGCGGCAGGCGGGGTCCTTCTGGCCGCAGGCCAGGCACTCGATGTCGACCTCGGCCGAGGGCTCGGTGAAGGGAAAGAAGCTCGGCCGGAAGCGGATCTTGAGCTTATCGCCGAACAGGCGGCGGAGGAAGTGCTCGAGCGTCCCCTTGAGGTGGGCGAAGGTGATGCCCTCGTCGACGACCAGGCCCTCGAGTTGGAAGAACATGGGCAGATGCGTCGGGTCGGGCACGTCGCGGCGGAAAACCTTGCCGGGGATGATGATCCGGATCGGCGGCTTCTGCTTTTCCATCACCCGGATCTGGACGGGCGACGTGTGGGTCCGGAGGAGGAGCGTGTCGCTGATGTACAGCGTGTCCCAGCTGTCCCGGGCCGGGTGGTAGGGCGGGAAATTGAGCGCCTCGAAATTGTAGTAGTCGGTCTCGATCTCCGGCCCTTCGGCGATCGAGAAGCCCATCTCGAGGAAGATCGCCTCGAGCTCCTGCTGGAAGAGGCGGACCGGGTGGGCGGCGCCCCAGGGGAGCCGCCGGCCGGGCAGGGTGAGGTCGAGGTCGGGCCCGGCCTTCGCCGGGGCCTTGAGCTTCGCCTCGAGGGGGGCCAGGCGGTCCTGGACCTCGGCCTTGAGGGCGTTGATCAGCTGGCCGGCGGCCGGGCGGTCCTCGGCCGGGAGCGCCTTCATCTCCTCGAAGAGGAGGGTGACATAGCCGCGCTTGCGGCTCAGGAACTGGTTGCGGACCTCGTCGAGGGCTTTGAGGTCCCGGACGGAGGCGGACTCGTCCGCGAGCTTCGTCCGATAAGCCTCGATCGTGGTCGAGAACTTATGCAGGCTGAGAGAGGGCATCTTTGGCCTTGGCGGCGATCCGGCCGAACGTGTCGGGCGCGTTCACCGCGAGCTCGGCCAGCACCTTGCGATCGAGCTCGATGCCGAGCATCTTGAGGCCCTGGATGAAGCGGCTGTAGGTCAAGCCGTTGAGCATGGCCGCGGCCTTGACCCGGATGATCCAGAGGCGCCGGAAGTCGCGCTTCTTGGTCCGCCGGTCGCGGTAGGCGTACGTCAGGGCATGCTCCACCGCCTCCTTGGCGGTCCGGTAGTTGGAGCTTCGCGCGCCCCAGTAGCCTTTGGCCTGCTTGAGGATCTTGACTCTTCGGTTTTTCTTCTTGAAACCGCGTTTGGCTCGTGGCATGGGATACTCCGTGACTCAGATTCGAAAAAAATCAGAACTCGTAAGGCAGCATCTTGCGGACCGTGCCGATGTCCGCATGGCTGACGAGGGTCTTCCGGCCGAGGTTCCGCTTGCGCTTGGAGTCCTTGGTCGTCAGGATGTGGCGCCTATTGGCTTTGCTGCGGGCCACTTTCTTGTTCCCCGTGACTCTGAACCGCTTTTTCGCTCCCTTGTGGGTTTTTAGCTTTGGCATCTTTTCCTCCTGTTTTCGCGGGGATGAGCAGCGCCGACACGGCCCAATCCTGTTTCCGCATGTCTCCGTCCCGCTTGCCGATCCCGTCGACGTCCTGAAGGACCCGGTCGAGGATCTGGACGCCCATTTCCGGCCGCGATTTCTCGCGGCCCCGAAGCATGACCGTGATCTTCACCTTGTTGCCGTCGTCGAGGAAGCGCTTGACGTGCTTCATCTTGAAATCGTAATCATGGACGCTGATCTTCGGCCGGAACTTGATCTCCTTGATCTGGATCGTCTTCTGGTGCCTCTTGGCGTCATGGTCCTGTTTGTGCAGCTCATACAAGAACTTGCCGTAGTCCATGATCCGACAGACGGGCGGGTTGGCCGCCGGGGCGATCTCAACGAGGTCGAGGCTCCGCTGCCGGGCGATGGCGAGAGCGTCGGCGGCGGACATGACGCCCAGCTGCTTCTTCTCGTCGTCGATCACCCGGATTTCTCCGGAGCGTATCATCTCGTTGATCCGGTGGGGTTTCGGCTTGCTGCTGGGCGGATAAGGCTGTCTTCCTCTAAAAATGTCGGGCCTCCTTCACAGATTCACGGTCAGCGATTTATGGTCGACCAGCGTCTTGACGCCGGCGATGAACGCGGGCAATTCCACGGCCCCCTTGTCGCCCTGGCCGTGGACGCGGAGCGAGGCCGTGCCGGCGGCGACTTCCTTGTCGCCGGCGATCAGGATGAGGGGCACCTTCAGCCGCTCGGCCTCGCGGATCTTGTAGTTCAGCTTCTCGCGCCGCAGGTCGGCCTGGGCCCGGAGGCCCGCCTGGCGGAGCATGTCCTCGAGCTTCCGGGCGTAGTCGTCGTGGCGCTCGGCGATGGGCAGCACCGCGACCTGGACCGGCGCGAGCCACAGCGGGAAGTTGCCGTTGTAGTGCTCGATCAGGACGCCGAAGAAGCGCTCGAGCGAGCCCATCAGGGCCCGGTGGATCATGTAGGGCTGGTGCTCCTGGCCGTCGGCGGCGATGTAGGACATGCCGAAGCGGGCGGGCTCGTTGAAGTCGAACTGGATGGTCGTGCACTGCCACGGCCGGCCGAGGGCGTCCTTGACCTTGATGTCGATCTTGGGGCCGTAGAAGACCGCCTCGCCCTCCATCCGCTCGTAGGCGTAGACGCGGGCATCGAGGGCCTTGACGAGCGAGGCCTCGGCCTTCACCCACATCTCGTCGCTCCCGGCGTATTTGGTCGTGTTCTCCGGGTCGCGGACCGAGAGCTCGATCTTGAAGTCGGTGAAGCCGAAGTCGCTCAGGATGCTGGTCGAGAAGTCGAGCACCCGCAGGATCTCGGCCTCCATCTGGTCGGGCGTGCAGAAGATGTGGGCGTCGTCCTGGGTGAAGCCCCGGACGCGGAGCAGGCCGTGGAGGACGCCGCTGCGCTCGTAGCGGTAGACGGTGCCGAGCTCGGCCCAGCGCAGGGGCAGGTCGCGGTAGGACCGCATCCGCGACTTGTAGATCAGGATGTGGAACGGGCAGTTCATCGGCTTCAGGTAGTAATTCTGCCCGTCGATGTCCATCGGCGAATACATCCCGTCCTTGTAGAAATCGAGGTGGCCCGAGGTCTGCCACAGGAGCTCGCGGCCGATATGGGGCGTGTAGAGGACGTCATAGCCGCCCGCCCAATGGCGCTCCCGCCAGTATTGCTCCATGATCGCCCGGATGCGGGCGCCCTTCGGATGCCAGAGGATCAGGCCGCCGCCGAGCTCCTCGGCGGTGCTGTAGAGGTCGAGCTCGGGGCCGAGGCGGCGATGGTCGCGCTTCTTGGCCTCCTCGACGAAGAGCAGGTAGTCGTCGAGCTCCTTGCGGGTCGGGAAGGCCGTCCCGTAGATGCGCTGGAGCTGGAGGCCCCGCTCGTCGCCCTTCCAGTAGGCGCCCGAAACCGAGAGCAGCTTGAAGTGGGCCAGCGCGCCGGTCGAGGGCATGTGCGGGCCGAGGCAGAAATCGACAAATTCGCCCTGCCGGTAGCAGGTGACGACGTCGCCTCCCTTCTCCCGGATCAGCTCCACCTTGAGGGTCTGGCCCAGGCCCTGGAACAGGCCGACGGCCTCATCCTTGGGCAGGGTCAGCTTCTCGATGCGCATGTCCAGGGCGACGATCTGGCGCATCTTCTCCTCGATGGCGCAGAGGTCTTCCGTGCTGAACGGGGTTTCCCGGAGGAAGTCGTAGAAGAAGCCGTTGTCCACGGCCGGGCCGATCCCCGCCTGGGTGCCGGGGAAGAGCTCGAGGACGGCGTGGGCGAGGAGGTGCGCCGTGCTGTGACGCAGCATCTCGAGGGCGTCGGCGTGTTTCGCGTTGTCGTTAGCCATGTTCATCTCGTCCCGGAAAAAGACGCGAGGGAAAGGCGCCGTCGTTGAAAGCCTGCCCCCTTTTCCTCGCCGTACCGATCCCGCCCGGGCGCCGCGACGCGGCGCGCGGCGGGCAAGCCGCAAAAAAAGGCGTCAGATCGATCTATCGTGTCCGGACTCCAATGCGCGGATAATGGTAGGCGCGGAGGGGATTGAACCCACGGCCTCTTCCGTGTCAGGGAAGCGCTCTCCCACTGAGCTACGCGCCTAAGCTCGATCCAAAGAGCGCGTATATCTTAATGAAAACACTACGTCAGGTCAACCGATTTGATATAATCGTCCCATGCTGATCGGGATTCTCTCGGATTCCCACGACAACCGGCCGGCCGTCGCGAGGGCCGCTTCCCTATTCAGGGAGGCAGATTGCGCGTTGGTCATCCATGCCGGGGACTTCGTGGCGCCCTTCGCCGCCCGGGACCTGGAAAAGGCGGGCTGCCCGGTCCGGGCGGTCTACGGCAACTGCGACGGGGAAAAAGCCGGCCTCGCGGCGGCGCTTTCCCCGTTCGGGACGATCGGGGAAGCGCCTGCGGTCTTCGAATTCGCGGGGCTCAAATTCCTGGTCACGCACCTGGACTCCCGTATCGCAAGATACATAAAAGAAAAGAAATATGACGTCATCGTATACGGCCACACTCACAAGGCCGACGTCCGCCGGGCCGGCAAGGCGCTGATCGTCAACCCCGGCGAGGCCGGGGGTTGGGTCAACGGCCGCTCGACGGTGGCGCTGCTGGACACGGAGACGATTTCGGCAGAAATCGTCGGCATTTAATGACTCGCTAGATGAGTCCTGTCGCCGACAAGCCCCACCGGCCTCCGGAAAAAGAAATTGTCGGAATATCGCTCATAGCACTGGGCTGGGTAGGGCGGGTCGAAAACACGCGGCCGCGCCCAGCGCGCGCGGCCGCTCCGACTCCGGCCCTCGCTCTCGCCCCGCAAGAGCGGGACGAACCGTGCCCGCTCGGGCCTTCGACGGGTTTTCTCTCCCGCCCTCCCCCAGCCTTCTCTCGTCCTCGACAAGCGGGGTTCGGTGACCCCGTTTTCTGTGGCGGGTGGCGCCGACCGGGGCGCCCCAACGGCCGAAGCGAATGGGACCCTCGTCAGGGTGATGAGCGAGGCCGGTGGGGCTGGTCGGCGACAGGACCCGCCAAACGCGGCCGCGTGTTTTCGACCCGCCCCCCTCAGCCGCACGCGATTGCTTCGCTCCCAAGGGTCGCTCGCAATGACTTCGGGGCGGATTTCCACAGTTCGCATTAACTCACTCTAGCCCTTGAGGATAGCGGCGATTTGGGGTATACTACGCTTTTCTTTTTCCTGACAATTTACGTTTTGAGCCGATTTTGAAGGAGAGGTATCTATGAAAAAAGTCATCATCATGGGCGCCGCGGGACGGGATTTCCACAATTTCAACACGTATTTCCGCGACAATCCGAACTTCCAGGTCGTGGCTTTCACCGCGACGCAGATCCCCGACATCGACGGCCGGAAATACCCCGCCGCCCTGGCCGGCAAGCTCTATTCCGACGGCATCCCCATCTACGCCGAGGAACAGCTCGACGCCCTGATCCGCAAGCACGGCGTCACCAAAGTCTACCTCTCCTACAGCGACCTCCCCCACGAATATGTCATGCACAAAGCCTCTCAGGTCCAGGCGGCCGGGGCGACTTTCGTCCTCCTCGGGCCCGTCGACACGATGATCAAGAGCAAGCGGCCCGTGGTCTCGGTCTGCGCCGTCCGGACGGGCTGCGGCAAGAGCCAGACCTCGCGCAAGGTGGCCCTCATCCTGAAGAAGAAGGGCCGGAGCGTCGCGGCCATCCGCCACCCGATGCCCTACGGCGACCTGGTCAAGCAGAAGGTCCAGCGCTTCGCGACCTACGAGGACATGGCCAAGAACGAGTGCACGATCGAGGAGCGCGAGGAGTACGAGCCCCATGTCAAGAACGGCATCGTCGTCTACGCCGGCGTGGACTATGAAGCCATCCTCCGCGAGGCCGAGAAGGAAGCCGACGTCATCCTCTGGGACGGCGGCAACAACGACTTCCCCTTCTACAAGTCCGACCTCGAGATCGTCGTCGTCGACCCGCACCGGCCGGGCCACGAGCTCCTCTACTACCCCGGCGAGACCAACTTCCGGCGGGCCGACGTCATCATCGTCAACAAGATGGACACCGCCCCGAAAGAGGGGATCGACAAGGTCATGGAGAACATCAAGAAGATCAACCCCTCGGCCATCGTCATCAAGGCCGCCTCGCCGACGATCGTCGAGGACGGCGAGCGGATCCGCGGCAAGCGCGTGCTCGTCATCGAAGACGGCCCGACCCTGACCCATGGCGGGATGACATACGGCGCGGGGATCGTCGCCGCCCAGAAGTACGGTGCGGCCCAGATCATCGACCCGCGCCCGGCGGCCGTCGGGAGCATCAAGGCGACCTTCGAGAAGTACAACCACCTGGACAAGGTCCTGCCGGCCATGGGCTACGGCGACGCCCAGATCCACGACCTGGCCCAGACGATCTCCCGGATCGACTGCGACCTGATCGTCAGCGCCACGCCCATCGACCTCAACCGGCTCATCCAGACGACTCAGCCCATGCTGTCCGTCGGCTACGAGCTGGAGGAGATCGGCTCCCCCACGCTGGAGGACGTGCTCCAGAAGTTCTGAGCGCGGGGTTTCATGCCGGTCAAACGTCGCCTGGCCCTGATCGCCTTCGGCGGGAACGCCCTGCTCCCCGAGACCCAGCGGGGGGTCCAGGACGAGCAGGTCAAGAACGCCGAAAAGGCCGCCCGGCTGATGGTCCACATCGTCCGGAAGGGCTACGAGCTCATCATCGTCCACGGCAACGGGCCGCAGGTCGGCAACCTGCTGATCCAGATGGAAGAGGCCGTGACGAAGATCCCGCCCTACACCCTCGACGTCTGCGACGCCATGACCGAGGGCAGCATGGGCTTCATGCTCGAGCGGGCGATCACGAACGAGCTGCGGCGCCTGTCGATCGACAAGGACGCGATCACCCTGGTGACGCCGGTCCTCGTGGACCGGAACGATCCCGCCTTCGACAAGCCGACCAAGCCGGTCGGCCCGTTCTACACGAAATTCCGAGCGCAGCAGCTCGCCCGCGAGAAGAAATGGGCCATGGTCGAGGACGCGGGCCGGGGCTGGCGCAAGGTCGTCCCCTCGCCCAAGCCGATCGACATCGTCCCCAAGCTGATCATCCACGACCTCGTCGAGGCCGGGCGGATCGTCATCGCCGCCGGCGGCGGGGGCATCCCGGTGATCCTGAACGGCCGGGGGCTCTACGAAGGCGTCGAAGCCGTGATCGACAAGGACTACGCTTCGAGCCTGATCGCCCGCGAGGTCAAGGTCGATCTGTTCATCATCCTGACCGGCACCGAGAAGGTGTTCGTCGACTTCGGCAAGCCGACGCAGCGGGAGCTGCCGGTGCTTCCGGTCGCCGAGGCGCGGGCCTACCTCGACGAGGGGCAGTTCCCGCCGGGATCGATGGGGCCGAAGATCCGGGCCGCCATCGAGTACATCCAGGCCGGCGGCAAGGAGGTCCTGATCACGGACGCCGCCCACCTGAAGGCCGCCCTGATCGGACGGTCGGGGACGAGGATCGTGCCCTGAGGAGATTCATGAGGAGAGAGCCATGAACAAGGACTTCATATCCATCCACGACATCACCCGCTATGAATTCCACGAGCTCCTGGACCTCGCCGTCGAGATCAAGGAACACCCGGACAAGCACCGCAAGGCGCTCAAGGGCCAGGTCCTGGCCATGGTCTTTGAGAAGCCGTCGCTCCGGACGCGGATGACGTTCGAGGTCGGGATGTACGAGCTCGGCGGCACGGGGATCTACCTCAGCCCGGCCGAGATCCAGATCGGCAAGCGCGAGACGGTCGAGGACGTGGCCCACAACCTCGAGCGCTGGGTGGACGGGATCATGATCCGGACGTTCGGCCACGACAACGTCGTCCGGCTGGCCCGGGCGGCTTCGGTGCCCGTGATCAACGGCCTGAGCGACCTCAGCCACCCGTGCCAGGCCATGGCCGACTTCCTCACCCTCCGCGAGAAGAAGGGCGGCTTGTCGAAGATCAAGCTGACCTACGTCGGCGACGGGAACAACGTCTGCCACAGCCTGATGCTCGCCGCGGCCAAAGCCGGGACGAAGATGGCCGTGGGCACGCCGAAGGGCTACGAGCCCAGCCCGGAGATGGTCAAGCTCGCCCTCGAGGACGGGAAGGACACGGGCTTCGAGCTCCTCCTGACCAACGACCCGAAGGAGGCGGCCCGGGACGCCGACGCCATCTACACCGACGTCTGGGCGTCGATGGGCCAGGAGTCCGAGAAGGAGGCCCGGGCGAAGATCTTCGCCCCCTACCAGGTCAACGCCGCCCTCTTCGCCGCGGCCAAGCCCGACGCGATCTTCCTCCACTGCCTTCCGGCCCATAGAGAGGAGGAGGTCTCGACCGAGATCTTCGAATCGTACCGGTCGGTCGTCTTCGACGAGGCCGAAAACCGCCTTCACGCTCAGAAGGCCATCATGGTAACGCTCATGGGGAACGGCAAGAACAATGGATAAAGACAACACTCTCGTCCAGATTGCCCCGGACGACATCGTCTTCGTCGAGCAGGAGCTGGCCAAGACCCGCAAGCCGGCCGCGACCCGGGAGCTGGCCGAAAAGCTGGCCTTCCTCAAGACCGCCGGCCAGCGCACGCAGGCCGTGAAGCTCTACGACCCGAACTGCGTGTACCAGGTCGGGGACATGATCTACAAGGAATACAACGAGCCCCTGACCGTGAGCTCCAAGACCGCGGAGCCGTTCAAGGGCGCGGTCGTGCTGACCGTGGTCCGCAAGATCGTCTACAAAGGCCTGGGCGAGATGCTCGAAGTCGACTACAGCGGCGGAGGCGTCTTCCGCAGATACATCGACTACATCAAGAAGTCCAAGACCCAGGACTACCTCCCCTCGAACGTCGGCGGGACCAATGAGGAGCCGAAGATCATGGGCCGGGACGACGATCCCCGCCTGACCGAGCTCCCGATGATGGACCGGGACCTGAAGGCCCTGGAGAAGAGCCTCAAGACGGCCCTCGGCAAGTCGCCCAAATTCTTCTCCTGGGGCGACCACTGGCAGCTCACCGCCCACCAGCCGGCCCTCGACGAGGAGAAGATCAAGGACATCGAGGCCCACATCACCGCGACCCGGGAATCGGCCGCCACGACCGAGCTCGTCAAGGCGTATTTCGGCCTCGAACCTTCGAGCGACCTGTTCGACATCACCTGCCTCGGCCTCAGCCATTACCTGGAGACCAAGCGCAAGAAGGACTTCCTCCTGGTGTCGCCCGTCGAGTGGGGCAAGTGGTACCTCAAGAGCGTCCTCAACGCCATGCCCGACGGGCTGGCCCTGTCGGCCCCGGAAGCGCCGCTTGTCGAATTCGAATCGCCCGAGCTGCCCGAGCCCCCGGAGACCCACGGATTCCCGTTCAAGATCTACCTGTCCTGGCGCGAGATCGTGTCGGGCGGCGTGCGGATCCCCAAGGCGCTCAACAAGGAGCTTTCGCATTCGCGTGAGGTCCTCTTCACCGACGCCGACGACAACAAGACCATCACCGCCTATTATTACCCCGCCCAGGGGTTCTTCCTGGGGTTCAAGGCGTTCTTCGCCGCCCATAACATCCCCCAGGGCACGAGCATGACCCTGGAGAAGAAGGACGCGACCCACATCCTCTTCCGGCTGAAGAAGTCCAAGAAGAAGATCTCGGTGGCCAAGATCGGCTACGACGCCGCGTCCGACATGTTCACCGACGTGGCCGAGGCGGCGACGCTGGCCATGCCCAACAAGATCATCTATCTCGAGCGCGAGACCTTGCAGAAGCTCATCGCGCTCACCCCCGAGCGCGAGGGCAAGACCCTCCAGGACCTGCTCATCCTTGTCTTCAAGACGTTCAGCCCGCCGACGGGCGGGCACGCCATGCACTACCTCCGGGCCTTCCACCTGGCGGACATCCTGAAAAAGACCTCGCCCGAGGACGTGGAGACGACGCTCCTCAACACCGCCGATTTCTCCAAGTCCGACAAGAAGAAGGGCATCTACGCCTACCATGAAGCCCTGCCCGTGCCCGAGGAGATCCCGGTCGAGGCCGCGGCGGCCGAAGCCCCAGAAACCGAGGAGGCCCAGGAAGCCGAGCGCGGAGAGGCGCCGGGCACGATCCTCTATGACGAGTTCGAGGGCATGTCCGAGGAGTCGCCCATCGATGTCGTCCAGCAGGCCGAGGAGGCCCAGGAAGCCGAGGTAGAGACCCCGCGCGTCATCGAAGTGGTCCGGCAGGCTCCGCCCAGGCCCGCCGCCCCGGCTCCCGCGCCCGCGGCGCCGCCAGCGCCCGGCTCAGGCAAGAAAGAGAAGCCGCACAAGAAGAAGAAGGGCAAGCTCGAAGGCGAGAAGGCGCCTCGCCCGGGCAAGAGCGAGCGGCGGGTGATCGAGGAGCGCATCGAGGAGGAGGAATCCGAGCTCGAAGCTCTGCTCGCCGAAAAGGCCGTGGACGAAGGCGAGCTCGAGGACATCGACCTCATCGAAGCCGAGCCGGAGGAAGCCGAAGCCGAGGCCTCGCCGGCCGCCGCGGCCAAATCCCATGCCGGCACGGAAGCGGAAGCGGCCGAAGAGGCCGAGCCCGCGGCCGAAGAGGCGGCGGCCGAGGAAGGCGAGGCGGCCAAGCCGGCGGCCGGCGCCTTCGGCAACCTGTTCGCCGAGCGGCTCAAGGTCGCGCTCGCCAAGAAGCGGCAGGAAGCCGCCGAAAAGCAGGCCGACGAAAAGGAATAGGGTCCCCTGCGGAAGATTCTATTCTGCCTCGCCGGAATCCTCATCTTTGCCGCGGCGGGTTTGGGCCGGGAAGGCGGCGCGGGCTCCCCTCCCGAAGAGGTGAAGGCGCGGGCCGATTTCCGGTTCGATTTCGCGATCGACGCCGCCGCGCGCCGCGTCTACCGTCCCGACTTCGGCTTCGCCTGGCCTCTCTCCGCCGGAGGCGGCAGCCGGTTCGTCTTCGATCTGAGCTACCTCGAGCGGATGAACGGCCGCCTGCAGGGCCCGATCGACTTCTGGATCCACGGCCGCTATGAGCTGGACCTCTCGACAGCCGTCTCCCTCGAAGCGAGCCTGACCCATTTCTGCAGGCATTTCACGCTGATCGAGAACCCCTACGTCCTGAACATCAACGAGCTCGCGGCCGCGATCCGCGTCCGGGAGGGCGGCGTCGAGGCGGGGTTCGGCTACGGCCGCTACATCGGCGGAAGCCCGGGGTACGGCGGCTTGATGATCTTCTCCCTGAAGGCCGCGCATGTCCTCATCCCGGAGCTGTCGTTCGCCGGGGGATGGAAGTGGGTGGACTTCGACGCGCTGCTCCACGACATGGAGCTCTCTTTGCGCCTGAGCCGGGGCATCGCGCTCTTCATCCGCTCGGCCCGCACGTACGGCCTCCCGACCGAGACCTTCCTCGGGCTGAGGCTTTCCGATGAGGGCGGCGGAGGCGAAGGGGGCGGGGCGGGCGGCGCGCCGCAACAGCTGAAGGATTTCCGCCTGCTCGCGGGCGTCTATCCTTTCGACGACACCCACAAGCTGCTCGTGACCGGGAGCTTCCGCCTGGAGTTCGTAAAAAACGAAAACGGCCGCTTCTTCGCCGACCTCGACTTTGACGCGCCGGTCCTGAGGGGCGACGGCTTCTTCGCCCAGTTCTGGCCGGACCGGATGATCTACCGCGTCCGTGCGGACTACGAAAAGACGCTCGCGGGCGGCTTGTTCGGGGCGTGGTACGCGCGCTACGACGTCGACATGCCGGCCGACAAGGCCGTCGCGTCCCTGGCCAGCCTCAGCACGGGGGTCGCGCTCCGCAACGAGCCCGATTTCGAGCGGCTGGAGAAGGCGATCCGCTTCGAAGTGTGGGGCGGCGTCGATTTCAAGTACGACTACGACTTCGGGCTGAAGCTGGGAATCAACACGGCGAACGAAGGCGGGGCGGCCAACGCCGGGGCCGAGGTCCGCTGGCAGGCCAACAGCATGCGCCGGGAGGGCGAGTTCAAGATCTTCGCCGATTTCGGACGCAGCGTCTCCGTGCGGCCGTTCGTGGGGATCAAGAAGATCGACTACGCGGCGGGAGGGACGCCGGGCCCGGACCGATTCGCGGACCGGATCACGGCCGGGATCGGGTTCTACACGTGGTTTTGAGCGCGAAGAGAAGATACGTGAACGCGGTGAGCTAGAGGATCTCCCGGGACGCGCCCTTGCGGCGCGTGACGCCCATCTCGTCGAGCAGCTCGAGAAGGGGGATCGCGAACTTGCGGCTGAGCCCGGTCAGCCCCTTGAAGTCGGCGACCGTCAGCTCCTTCCGGCCGGCCGACCGGACCCGGGCCACCACGTCGTCCAGCCAGGTCGCATGGACGAAGAACCCTTCCTTGCTCTGGACGACCTTCTTGCGCTCGATGAGGATGTCCACGAGCGCCTGAAGCTTGTGGGGCGCGAGCTGGCGCGCGTCCCGGATGTCCTTGAAGGAGATCGCCCGCAATCCCCCTTCGAGCCACAGCGTCTCGAGCTCGGCCAGGATCTTCTCCTCGCGCGGCGGGAGGGTGCGGACGAAGCCGGGGAGGGCGAATTCTTCGCCGTCCCGCTTGAGCTTGCCCTCGTGGACCAGCATCATCAGCGTCAGGCGCAGGACCTTCGCCTGAGACGTGAACCGCTTCTCCAGCCGCTCCAGGGTGATGCCATTCTCCTTGGGGTGCTTCTCGTGGAAGTCGCGGATGTGGGGCAAGATCTTGTCGCCGAGGAAATCCATGCTCGCCCGCGACACGCAGACGAGCGGGGCGAACGACAGGATGCGGAGCTTGCCCTCGGCTTCGAGCTTCTGGGCGAGCTCGCGGAGCCCTTCCACGTCCTGGCCAAGGAGCTCCTTCATGTCCTTTTCGCGGACGCCCTGGAGCCCCTTGTCGTTCGCGAGCGCGAGAAGCACGTCGGCGTCGGAGAGCTTCTTCCTCATGCGGCCTTATTATATTCTAAATCGGTGACAGGATACGGATTTCCTGATTTCGATGGATTAATTCGGAAATCAGGTTACTGTCACCAATTTACGCGTCACCGAATTCAGGCAAGAATGAGGCTCATGCGGCGCAGCACCGGGTCCACCGCGGCCAGCGCCACGCGGAGCGACTGGCCCAGCTCGAACTTCTTCCCCGACCGCTTCCCCGACAGCACGCCCCGCGACCTCTGGATGAAATAATCGCCGCCCAGGTCGTCATAGGCCACGAGGCCCTGGACGAAATAATCGTCGAGCTCGACCACCAGCCCCGCCCGGGTGATATCGACCACGACGCCGTCGAGCTCGTCTCCCAGCCGGTCCTTCAGGAACCGGAAGATCCGCCACTCGACGAGGTCCTTTTCGGCCGCGTCCGCGTTCCGCTCCCGCTCGGACGAGTGGCGGGCCGCCGACGCGAGGTCCATCTCGTCCGGCCGCGCCCCGGCGAGGACGGCCTTCAGGATCCGGTGGACGATGAGGTCGGGATAGCGCCGGATGGGCGACGTGAAATGGGTGTAGAACGCCTTGGCCAGGCCGTAGTGGCCGACGTTGTCCGGGGAATAGACGGCCAGCCGCATCGCCCGGAGCACCTGGACGCTGACGAACTTCTCGCCGGGCCCGCCCTCGGCCGTCCGGATGGCGCGCTGCAGGTCGTGCGACCGGACATTCTCCGGCTTCGGGAGCATGATCCCGAAATGGGCCAGGGTCTCGCGCAGCCGGTCGAGGTCCCCCGCGGCAGGCCGCGGGTGGATTCGGAAGACGAGCGGCACGCCCCGGCCGTCGAGGAACGAGGCGACGGCCACGTTGGCCGCGACCATGAACTCCTCGATCAGCTTGTGGGCCTCGTTCTGGCCGAAGGTGGCGATCGAATGGAGCCTGCCCTCGCGGTAGACGAGCTCGGGCTCGAGCAGATCGAAATCCAGGCTGCCCTCGGCCACCCGCCGCGCCCGCAGGATCCGGGCCAGTTGGCGCATGAGGCCGAGATCGGCGACGAGCGGGGCGAGCTTCGCCTTCTCCTCCGCGTCGCCCTCGAAGATCTTGAAAACCTGGGTATAGGTCAGCCGCTCGGCGGTCCGGATGATGGAGGGATGGAACTCCGCTCCGACCATCGCCCCCTCGGCGTCGAACTCCATGACCGCCGAAACCGCCAGCCGGTCCTCGCGCGGCCGGAGGCTGCAGATGCCGTTCGACAGCCGCTCCGGGAGCATGGGCAGGGTCCGGTCGGGGAAATAGACGCTCGTCGCCCGGGCGTAGGCCTCCCGGTCGAGCGGAGAATCGGGCGCGACGTAGTGCGCCACGTCGGCGATGTGGACGCCGAGGATGAAGCTCCCTCCCGGCGCGCGCAGAATGCTGACGGCGTCGTCAAAGTCCTGGGCGGTCTCGCCGTCGATGGTGAACGTCGTCCAGCCGCGGTGATCGACCCTTTCCGGCGCGGATTCCAGCGGCCGCTCGGCGACATCCTCGGCCTCGGCCAGAGCCGCCTCCGGAAAATCGACGGCCAGGCCGTACTTGCGGATGACGACCTCGGTGTCCACGCCGGGGTCGTCCGGCCGGCCGAAGACATCGGTGATCGTCAGGCGGCCGCGGTCGGCGGCGATGAGCGCGCCCGGCGCGGGGAAGAACGACCCGCGCGAGACGAGGGCGAGATCCTCGCGCGACGGCGCGTCGAGCGGGACGAGGTACGGCGCGCCGTACCGCTCGACGTAGATGCCGACGATGCTCTTTTTCTCCTTCCGCACCACGCGGACGACCTGGCCTTCGGGCTTGCCCCGCTTGCCGCGCTCGCGGAACAGGACCTCGACGGTGTCGCCGTGCATCGCCCCCTTGGCGAAGCGGGCCGGGATGAAGACGTCCTCCCCTTCCCCCGACTCCGGGATCACGAAGCCGTATCCGCGGCCGCCGGTCTCGAACCGGCCGCGCACGAGATCCGATTGAAGAGGCAGGGAGTAGCGGTTCTTCACCCGCCGGATCGCGCGCCGGTTCTCGAGGTCGATGAGGCGGCCCTCGACCTTGGCCCTCTCCTTGCGGGGCGTGCGCAGCTCCTTGAACACGTCCGCGAGGGTCAGGCCTTCCCGGTGGTCGCGGAGGAGCTCGAGGATCTTCTTGTCATCCATAGTAGAACGGCGAGAGATAGGGAATCTTGTGCCGGGCCCGGAGCCTTTTGACGAGCTCGACGGCCGCGGCGGCCTCGACGTCGGCGCGCGCCAGGTTGCGGTGCTCGGTCCGGACCGCTTCGCGCGCGGCCGCCGCCTCTCCGGCCGGAGCCGCCGCCCTGAGCAGCGCTTCGGCCTTCTCGTCCAGGCGCTCGAGGTCTTCGTCGGAGAGGCCGCCCGCATCCAGGCCCGCCGCCGCGTCGGCGAAGACCGTGCCCACGGCCTCGAGGCCGGGCGGGACGGCGCCGAGGAACCGCCCGATCTCCGCGCGCACGGCGGCCCGGCGGTCGCGCTTCGGCGGCAGCTTCCGCGTTCCGCCGACCTTGCGGTCGCGATACCGCTCCCAGGCGCGCGCCACGGGGATTTCGCAATAGGCGAGCGACAGGACCTTGCCCCGGGGGCGGGCATTTGGGGGCGCGGCCTCGAAGGCGCTCTCGATGCCCTCGAGGACGCTCGCGAGGGGGACGGCCGCCCGCTCCCATTCCGCTACGAGCTCCAGGTCCTTCGCTGAAAGGAAGAACGGCGCGCCGCGACGCTTCAGGAACGCCGCGGCGATCTCCCGGTAATAGCGGCCCCGCTCGTTCTCGTCCATGAAAATATACCTTTTCTTGCCGCCTAAGGGCGGAGCGCGGCCCCATGCGGTGCCGTCCGGCTTCTCGCGTTCCTAGATCACCCGGGCGATCTCGGCCGCGGTGAAGCGGCGGAGGCCGCCGGGCAGGCCGACGACGAGCGCGCCGTCGGCGTCGAGCCCCCGGTATTCGCCCCGCATCGGCTCGGCGCCGGCCAGGACCGCGATCGGATCGCCCGGCCGGAACGCCGAATGGAGCTCGAAATCCGCGATCAGTGCGGCCGCGCCGTCCGGGCCGGACTCGATCATCCCGGCTCGGCGCGCGGTCTGGGCCAGGAGCTCGGCCAGGAGCGCCTCGCGGTCGGCGGGCTTTCCCGAGGCCATAAGGATCGAGACGGCCGACGGGCGCAGCTCGGCAGGGAATTCACTTTCGGCATAGCCGAGATTGAGCCCCGTGCCCAGGATAGCATAATCGGGGAGGTTTCCCAAAAACGCGCTCTCGCACAGGATGCCGCCGAGCTTCCGCCCGCCGAGGACGACGTCGTTCGGCCAGCGCAGCCTCGCCGCGAGGCCGTGCGTCGTCTCGACCGCGTCCCGCGCCGCGAGCCCCGCCGCGAGAGGGAGGAGCGGGATCGCCCCGCCGCCCGGGCGAAGGATCACCGAAACATAAAGGCCCTTGCCCCGGACCGAGTGCCAGGACCGGCCCTTGGTCCCGCGGCCGGCGGTCTGCTCCTCGGCCGTGACCACCGTCCCCTCCGGCGCCCCCGCCCGCGCCATCCCCCGCGCCGCGTCGTTCGTCGACGGGCAGCTGTCGAGGCGGTGGATGATGAATTCCATATGTCGTGCCTTCTTTACGATATCTTACCATGAGCAGGCTCGGGGGGAGAGGGCCGTCGGCCCGCCGCCTCATAGGCGCGGGTCCTGTCGCCGGCCAGCCCCAGCGGCCTCCGGGGCGCCGGGGGGAGAGGGTCGGCGGCACGCCGGTTTCCCCGGCGAGGAAACCGGCTCGGGGTTACGGCTCGCCGCCAGCGCCGCTTCGCGTCGCTGGTCCATGCC
>Ga0182019_10000390_pt1 | contig 21663 bp, 36 predicted proteins | sample 812E2MmetaG_FD_120483 | JGI IMG/M metagenome (GOLD analysis project Ga0182019, IMG submission 120483) | Permafrost microbial communities from Stordalen Mire, Sweden - 812E2M metaG | ecosystem: Environmental > Terrestrial > Soil > Wetlands > Permafrost | place: Sweden: Stordalen | collected...
GCTTGGCCTTGGCTATGAGGCGCTGTTCGCCCGGACATCGACAGGCGATTTTAGCTACAAGTTAGAAGGCCGTTATTCCGTCGCCGATAAGCTGAACGTTCTGGATTACACCAAGACCGGCAAGTGCTGCGATGGCGGTAAGTGGACGAGCCACACCACACTTGCGGGCGACACTGAAGAGTATGGCGTCATGGTTGGCCTCAACTGGCGGCCACGGCTCGGCGCAGCCCCCATCGCCGATTCCTACAAGTAAGGCTACCCCAAGGCAGGGCGTCCCCCCAGGCATCCTGCCTGTCTCCCCGGTCTCTCATGCCCCATGTGGGAGACCGGGACCCTTTTTCTTAACGTAGCGCAACAAGGAATGCAAGATGAAGTACAAGACATATACGGCTATTGCAGCATTGGTGAGTGGCATGGCGCTGTTTAATGGCGCAGCGGTGGGTGCGAACTCAGGCTTCAACGAGACCACAGACGGTCGCTATGTGCTGATTGACTCCACAACCGGCGCGATAGTTGACAAGACGACGACCCCTGATGCAGTCGGGGTGAACGGGGCGCCAGCGACCGGGTACGCATGGCGGTTGGCCACCTTCGCGGACGCAGCTACTGCGGACACGCAGAGGAATGGTGTTGGCGAGTTATATTACGACACGAACACTAAGAAGCTTGTTAATGGCACCGATGTTTGCTCCGACGTTGACGCTTGCAAGTATGTCAACCCAACTGACCCCATTGCACACAGCTCGATGCTTCCAGACGCCTACACGTACAGGACCAAGTCAACGTCGGCGACTGATGCGACAACGGGCAACAGCACGCACTTGTCAGCCAATGGCTATACTGTCAGCAACGGCGATAGGTCGAAGTCTACGAGCATTGACCCAAGCGGGATCAAGACCACTGGCTCTATCCACGCTACTGAAGGACTGTATCTCGGCACCTATGGTGGCGGCGCTACTGAAATCGGAAGCATCATCACCAAGCATGACGGGCAGATTGCGGCTCTCGAAGGGTGGCGCGGCATTGCTCAGCAGCAGATCGCTTCACTGCAGCACGACATGAAGACTGTTCAGGGCGGTGTTGCCTTGGCGCTCGCGCTCGACGTTCCTCACCTTGAGACCGGGAAACGCTTCGGCGTCGCAGTCAACATGGCAGATTTTGAGGGCACTGGCGCTTTCGCTGGCGGCGTTGCGCTGCGGCTGAACGAGACGTGGCAGGTTAATGCTGGCGGCGGATTCGGCCTTAACGGCGGAGCTGCTGGCGGCAAAGTCGGCATCGTTGGTCAGTGGTAATTTCTGCTGAATTGAACTAAAGCAGTCCCTGCTGGCAAGCTCCAGTGGGGACTTTTTTTGTTGGAGAAAAGCATGTCAATAGACCGTATAGCGCGAGAATTCAGGGACTGCGACGACTATTTCGTTATATCAGCGCAGCACACATTCGTGGACAATAGGAATCCCTACATTGGGTTCATTCGGTTACTCAGAAGACTGCATGCAGTTGTGCTCGAAGATGGCAAAGCGCGACGTGTCAACTGGATCGTGGATGAGGGCGAAATGCCGAATGGCGTGCTGACCCAAGAAGATGCGCGGAAGTTTGACAACATTCAGCGGTTGCGCGCTCGGCTGCTGGCGCTTGTCGCCATCGACAAGCAGGGCGCGGCGGAGTGGACGTTCAGGCATGCGCGTATCTTTGTTAGAACAGCGAACGGGACGCAGGGAGAGCTCGACCTTCTTTTTGGAGACTGGATTCCCGAGGCGTGGGTGGCGGACAGAGCATTTTGCGCCGCCTTTGGAGATCGCTTTGACGGAACCAGAGAAATGAATATCAACGCCTTCTGGCGCGGCGATGAGCTAACATGCTTTGCGGTCTGGATGGACGGTGAAGAGCCTCGTATGGAGCCGCTGCCGCATCCTGGTGCGGAGTATACAAAGACGCTAGCGGCGCTGCGCGCTCAGGAATCTAACGTGCGCCGGGACATTCTGCTTATGTCGCCTGCCGATTTTGTTGAGACATACTAACAAAAAAGGGGCGCTCCACTTTTAGCAGAGCGCCCCAACAGCAAGGAAAGGCAGGTTTGGATAGGCAGTTCCCGATATATAGTGTAGCAGCCCTGCTGTGTCAAGCTTTTATTTCGCGCTGCAGCCCCCTTCCCTGTGGTCTATACCTATAGACGCCCCGGTAGGCAATTCGTCTCTGATGATGAAGCTCCGCGCTTCCCATTGAAGGCGTCCAGGCTGAGGCTATTTTGCAGCGATACGCTTGGGCTTGTTGCGGGCTGCACGCGAAGACAAGCGTAAGCGTCCCAAACGTGACGAAGATTTCGCGCCACAAGCTTTTGAGTCGAGGAGCCCAGATTGCTAAGAGCACAAGCCCGTAGACCATAAGGGCCGCGTTGTTAGCGATACCGACCGTCCTGATAGAGCCGAGGGTAAGTTGCCAGCCGTATGCGGAGTCAAACTGATGGCCAGCTATTTCATTCACCAGCGGTGCGCCTGCGATTGTGACGATAATGCTGGTTGTCCACCAAAAGCCTATGACGGCTAAAGTGGCGATAATTCTAACCCAAGGTATGTTCACTGTTTTGCCTTTCTGCTGTGTTGTACTTCTAGTTAAACCCGTTGATGAAATCCCGCATCTCTTGCGCTGTACTGAGACCGCCTGTCATCTTAAGAAGAACGCCCAGCTCAATGGCGGCGTGATCTTTAGTTTCCGGGTGTTTATTAAGGTCGCGTACCACTGACGCAAATGCGTTTGTTAACTCACCTTCTGCAAGGTAAGCAAGCGCGCGCTCTTTGCACCACTGCACATGCTCGTCTCTAGTCATTCTCGATTTCCTTGCTGTGTTGGAGCTCCAGTCTGGACTCGAACCAGAATCTTGGTTTTATGAGAACCCAGCTCTAACCTTTGAGCTACTGGAGCGAATTAAAATTACATCCTCCGTACCTGCCGCCAAACTAATACGCTACTGTTTAGCGGAAGCTTACGATTGGTCGAAGTTGACTGAATGAAGATGTCGTATTGACCGTGGTCGCCAGGGCTCAAGGCGACATTGCCATATTGGCTAAGCCCCAAAAGCTGTCGCGCCGCTAGCCCGCTGTATACGGCTCCGCTATGCCGATCTCGGATGCATATGATCTTGTGATCCTGGACGATCTTCTCACGCTTGACGAGCTCATAGAAAGCTGAGCCTTTGTCGTAAGAGCCAATCTTGCCCGCGATGAAGCTGGAGATGTCGCCTGTCCCAGTGTCAACCTTGAGGAATTGGCACTCGCTAGTAATATCCACCATCACTGCCGCAACCTCAGCAGGCTTCACGTCCTTAAGATTGCTGAAAAACGTCTGCGATGATTTCGCGCCCATGGAACGAGCAACGAAATACTGGCTTACCGCTTCCACGGTTGCAGCAGATGCTTGAGCCATTCCGCGTTCTGATTGATCCCATTCAAGGATGTTCCCCTCAGGAATGCCAAAGCGCGTCAATGTCCTAGCGTAACCACGCGGCACACGAAAGGCGAAGGTCCATCGATCGCTGGCTTGCAATTCGCGAATAGCCTCGCCGATGCCGTTCTTCCAGTGCGCTGACGATGAATTTTCCTCGCCATCTGTGATCACCTGGACCAAAAAAGCGACGTTGGTGTCATCGTAGTCAGGCACGCCCTTGAACAGCTCGATTGCAGAGCCGACTGAATCGAAGAGCGGCGTGGAACCACCATTCGCCAAGTACTCGTGGTCGGCAATGGGGCGCAGGGCGTGCACGCTGGAGTTGATGACTTCACGCTCCACACGTCCTGCGCCAGGGCCGATGCCGCACTTGATAACAGAGACAATCGTGTCCAAATTGTTGACTGTCGCAGCTTCTCGCGTTGCGGCGACGATCGCGTTATAATCACGGGCGGCGGCCTTAGCCAGCATCCGCATTGATCCACTATGATCCTTGATTAGGGCTACGTATTGTTTCAATTGTTGCTCCTGTGGTGGGTTGGGGAGCTTTAATCTTAGCACTTTTGGCTAAAAACGCCAAGCCTGTTCCACGGGAAACGGCGCGCCTCCATAGTACGGAGTATTTCGTTTTTAGCTTATGGATCAAGCGCTTACGGGTAGGGTTGGTCATGCTGTCCTAAAAGTTTAGCGAGTAGATACTCAAACGTTTGCTGCTCGTCCGGAGAAAGGTTGGCGTAGAAAGCGTCGCATGCCGTGTGATAATACGGCTCTATGCATTCTGCGTGGTCGCGCCCTTCTGGCGTCAGAGAGACCTGCAAGATGCGCCTGTCTTCTTTGTTGTCGCGCTTAATCTGAATGTAGCCCAGATCAGCGAGCTTCCTGGCCTCTTCAGACACCGAGCTGCGATTCGACGCCGCGCGCGCAACAATATCCGTCTGAGAGAGACTCACGCCCTCAGCCAGCTGGACAAGCACGCGGAGCACCATGATCGCCCGCAATGTTAGCCCCAAATCCTGCTCCGCCAGCGCCAACCGCATTCTCGCCTCAAGCTGCACTGTTCTGCCAATCAACATATCCGTCCTCCGTGTAAAAGCTGAGTCAGCTGATTACGCCGAGAGCAGATAAAAAGTCAACACTTAACTTTCTTGGCGTAGCGCGCGGCGCGCAGGTTGACGTCAACGGAAAGCAGGCTTACCCTTATTCTGATGCGCACGAGTCGGCGCTAGAAAAGTGAACCCAAGTCAGGACCTGGGCTCTAGTTGGGTAAGTCAACACCGCCTTTAATATCTATCCCTAGGCATAAAGTCAATCAGGAACTGTATGTACGGCGCTTTAAAAATAAAAACCGAACCAAGCCAATATGTTCTCGATCAAAGATTCTCCGACGCAGCATTGCGCCGTGATATCCTCATCCCACACCTTATCCAAGATGGCCGTATCCATAGATGTGGCACTATTGGGAAGCCCAATGGGAAAGACGGAGTCTATCAACTCTTTCCAGCTGGCGAGGGCGGCTGGTATCAAAATTGGGCGGATGGCATTGGCGTCGAGTTTTGGTGGGCGCGCACGCACAATGAGCTGTCAGCAATCGAGCGCCTTGAGCGTAAACAGCGTCTGTTGGCGGCGCAGGCAGCGGCAAATGAGGAACGTGAGCTCGCATATATTGAGGCTGCGGAGCGCGCGCAAGAACTGATCGCGTCCAGCCCTATTGCGCCGGGTGACCACCCCTATCTCGTGGCGAAGGCCGTTATGCCGCATGGCGCGAAGATCGGCTCATACGGAGAGTTGCTTGTCCCTGTCGCCACTATCGACGGGAACATACAATCGCTGCAGCGCATCTTCCCCGATGGCAACAAGCTGTTTTTGCGGTATGGGCGCACTGCTGGCGGCATGTTCTTCATGGGCGACGTCGGAAACAGCGAGTTCATCTTGCTCGGTGAGGGCTTCGCCACGATGGCGAAAATCTACGAGGTGATGGGCTTGCCGTGCGTGGCGGCGTTTCTGGCTGGAAACCTCAAGGCTGTCGCCAGAGCCCTCCATAAGCGTTTTCCACGTTGCCGGATTATTGTGTGTGCGGACGATGATGCGGGGACGCAAGAACGGATCGGGCGCAATCCTGGTATTGCGGCGGCGACACAGGCGGCGCGGATCGCTTGTGGAGGCGTGGCTGTTCCTGTCTTCTCGGGGCAAGCCGGGACCGACTTTGATGATCTGGCGTGCCTGGAAGGCGGAGCCGTTGTTCGAGACATTATCAACGCTGCAATAAACAGACTACAACCATTGCCCTCCATTGCAGCAGGGCGGAATAAAGAAAAGGTATTAGTGGACGATCTGGCAGAGCTGCATGTGATAGGAGCAGCATTAAGACGTAACGATATTATCGACGATCTTGTAGAGTGGGTGAGCCCAAGGCATTTTGTTAACGCTGAGCGTAGGGTTATCTTTGAGCGTATCATAGAATTGCATGGCGCGTGCAGACTTGCCGATGCGATGATGCTTGAGCGTGAGTTCCCGGAGTCAAAGGGCGTCATAGCTCACGCCGTGTCTCTATTGGTGACGTCGCGCCAGTTGCATGCTTTGGCGTTGCGGATCAAAGAGCTCCATGATCTTCGCGCCCTAACGGCGATAGCAGAGGACGTGGTGTCCAGTGCTGGCTCTAAGGGCATGACTGCTAATGAGATAACTGAGCATGCAGAGCAACGTCTCGTTGACCTTCAGCAGGGACACGATGTCGGCTATAGGATAACTTCGCTGGGCGACTCGATCGATGGCGTCATAGAGCAGGCTAACGAATCCCATATGCAGGGTGGGGCGGCGATTGGCCTGACGTCTGGGTTCGCGGCGATTGACCGCGTGATCGGCGGCATTGAGCGGGACCAGCTTGTGCTCATTGGCGGCAGGCCATCACACGGCAAAACGGCGCTGGGGCTCAACATGGCGATGGCTCAGGCGGCCTCTGGCGCGGGGATCGGCTTTATCAGCTTGGAGACGGGGGAACGGCGACTATCCCGGCGCATTCTGGCGGCGAAATCTGGCGTGCCGCTGTCGATAATAAGGCGCGGCGTCCACGATCATGATCAACATGACCTTAAGTGGGAGCATAGCATGCATGCGCTCATGGAGGCGGCGGCGGAGCTGCGAGACTTACCGCTTCACATCATTGAGCCTAGAATACTGACGCCATCGCGACTAAGACCGCTCGTTAAGAAGCTTGTGCGTACTTACGGGATACAGGCTCTATACATTGATTATATCCAGCTGATGACTCCAGATGAACCCCGGCATGGCATGCGAGAGGGTGTCGCAAGTATATCTAAAGCATTGCGTGGTATAATTACAGAATTCAATATACCTATATTTGGACTTGCGCAACTTTCCAGGGGTATCGAAAGTAGATCGCAAGAAGAACAATTCCCCCGGTTATCCGATTTTAAGGAGTCAGGACAGCTCGAACAGGACGCCGATCTCGTATTTTTCCCCCAGCGGCGCATCAAATGGCTTGAGACGCGAGGACCAGACCTCTCCGGTGAAGCGGCGCACAAGCCCTCTGTCGCTCAGGAGCGCAAGGCGGCGTTTGAGGAGGAGCTGCGGATGGCCAAGGACGAGGCGACGATCATCCTCGCCAAAAACAAGGACGGCGAGACCGGGATAAAATTTGACATGCGTTTCGACGGCCCCACCATGCGGTTCTACGATCCTGCCGAGTAAGTGCGAAAAAAGTCGTTGACTCCGGTTTTGCTCTGCCATATATGTGTGCTCACAGCATAAACGTGAGGCACAGGCATAGACATGCGGCAATGCAAGAACTGGACGATTGAAAGTATCCGTGTCGCCGCTGAGGCGAGAGGCGGCGCTTTTCTCTCCACACAATTCACTATTCTCAAAAACAAATATCTGTGGCGCTGCGGTAATCCAGGGCATACTCCGTGGAAGGCGACTGCCGCGTCTGTCATTTACAGCGGGACATGGTGCGCGGAGTGTCACAAGGCTAAGCGCCTGGAACAACTACACAATAATCTGCTGGCCTATGTGCAGAAGCGGGGCGGCGAGGTCGTCAGCGATCTGCGTTTACTCAAAAATAACCGAGGACGCGTAACAATCCGCTGCGAGCGCGGGCATGAGTGGTCAGTCGTTTGCGCGCAGTTGACGAATATGCATACGTGGTGCTCGGATTGCTATCACGGCAATCGCGCCCTGCATCCGCGCCGCAGCAAATATACGATCGAATCTCTACAGGAAATTGCGGCGGGACATGGCGGCCAGTGCCTGTCGCCTGCATATCTCGGCGCGCAGGAAAAACACTTGTGGAGCTGCTCTAACCCTGACCATGCGCCTTGGCGAGCTCGCGCCTGGACGGTTGTCGGGGGCTCGTGGTGTACGAGGTGTGCGGCAGCCCAGCGCAATCCACCAGCCAAGCGCGCCGCGCGGTTAGTCGAATGGGCTCCGAAACATGGGCTCGCCTTTCTATCGAGCGGAGAATACACGAATTGGTCACCAAGCTATAGATGGAGATGTCTGACCTGTAAGAATGTGTTTAAGTCGAGGAAAACCGCGCTTGAACATCATGTGAAAAACAACAAGAGTCCGTGTCCAATATGCAGAAAGGAAGCAAGAAAATGTCAGTCGATAGCTTAGCCCAGAGCGGCGGAGAAGATCATCTGTTTGCCACGCTTTACGCGCAACCGGCAACTAAGGTCGCTGAAGAAGAGGCTGAAGATGAGGACCTTCTGGAATTCATGAACGCTGAAGACCGGCTTACCGACGTTGAATCGAACCTCAATGAAGCGTCGAGGTTGCTTGTGGAGTACGATGGGCAATTCACCGAAGCGTTCTCCGACATCGAAGCTCTTGAGGCGAAGGTAAACGAGGTATTTGTGCTCAGAGGGCAAGTAGAGATTCTCAGCAAGCAGCTTGTGTGGCTTTGCTATGGGCTCGGAGTTAGCGCGGCGCTCTGGCTGAGCACTGTCGCCAACATGGCGCACAAGTAGGAGGCGGATATGCTGATCACAGAGAACGAGCCGAATTGGCACATCGATTTTCCGGAAGCATTGCTGGCCGCGCCGCCTGGGGACGAGGAGGAGCAGGCTGATCAGATCGAGGAGTTGCGGGGAGAGCTTCGTGACGTTTATGCCGAGCTCCGTCGCCAGCGCCAAGCAGCTCAAGCGAAAGAGGACGCCATAGAGGCGCTTGAGCAGCGTATCCTAGGCGCAGAAACGATGGCCACTTACTCGGCTCGCGTCGCTTGGCTTGCCGTGGCGGTGTGCGGCTGGTTTCTTGCTCAGGGGCACGTCCCACATTGACGCTTACAATCCTGGAACAAATGCAAGCCCTGGCGGTGGAGCGGGGCGGGGTGTGCATCTCAGAGATAACCATGGAGCGCGTGAAGAAGTATCTGTTGCGCTGCGGAGAGCCGGGGCATCCACTCTGGGCGGCGCGGAAAGACTCGCTGCTTCGCGGTTCATGGTGCCCAGTCTGCGGCAAAAAGCGAATGACGGGGCGGCCTTCAAACCTTGACGCCTGGATGCAAACTCACAAGCTGGAGTTGCTCACAAGGCCGTATGAGTCAGCGATGGTCGTACACACTTGGCGTTGCAGTCTTGGGCATGAGTTCTCGAAGATGCGGCGAGACATTACAGGCGCGATAAGTAAAGGCAAAGCGCCGTGCCCGGAATGCGAGCGGCGAAGGAAGTGGATAGCGGGCCGAACCTGATGTGGTCCACCAATATAAAGCCGGGGTTCTGGAAACAGAGCTCCGGTTTTATTGCGTTTTATGGGGGGCATACGGAGGGAAAAGTGTTGACGTTTCAGCAAGGATATGAGAACATAAGGGGATAAGAATAGGAGCGTAGCCATGAACTACGAAGAGATGGTGGAGTTCGTTAAGAAACATCCAACAAGTGCAGCTATCCTTCCCGGAAACGCTTACCTTGACATGAGACTTAAGGGCTTTGAGTCCCGTGTCTTGATTTTGCTTTGCTCCCGCGCGAATCCGATCACCAATGACTGGTTTTCGCTCGATCAAGGCGAAGTTGCATCGCTAATGAAAAGTCCCCGCCAATCTGTCAATCGCGCAATTCGGCGGCTAACGGAATTTGGCTACATTGAGAAGAAGCGGGTTGGCGAAATTCATCCCGGACACTGCGTCTATAGGATCATCTACGGCAACGGAGAAGAATCAAATGCTTGATAAGACAATGAGAACTCCCGATATGAACCCGAACCTCACCCCAGAAGAGGTGATGTTGGCGCATGCTGTGGTTTCGAATCTCAGCAATTTTGCCTTCCGTGTCTTAGTCATTCTCCAGACATTGGAAAGCGACTCGATTCCTGCCTTACCACCTACGGACGAGAACGTAGCCACCATCTTGGGCTGTCAGGAGAAGAGGGTGGCCCGAGCGCGAAGAGAGCTGAAGGCGAAGGATTGGGCGCCATTGCCTAAAGCTCAGTAACCAAGAAAATTGCCGGTCTCGGGAGATGCGCCCGGTGTCCGGCTCATGGATCATGAAAATCACAAGGACAATCCATCATGAATGAGTTTACGACAAAAACGCCGAATAGCAACGTCTTTCTGTCTGAGTGGAGAAAGTCGGCGGCGGCACGAACAGAAGTGAAACTGTGGATGAACGTTCACGCATCTGAATATGCGACTCTGCTAAAATGTGGGTCAGCAAGGCGCAAACTTGTTTTTAAGGAGTTGGCGGCGTTTTGCCATCCAGACACGCTCGCCTGTTTCCCTGGACAGAAGGGGCTGTCTCAACGCTGCGAGCTGAGTGATCGTCAGGTCAGACGCATCTTGGCAGAGCTTGAGGATGCCGACTTAATCAGGCGCATGCCTCAGTTTAATGAGTACGGAGGCCGCATGACCGACAGCTATCAAATCGTCGGTTTGGACGAATTCCTTTCTCAAAAGCATCTCAGCGCAGAGGCTGCATGGAAGATCGCTCATGATAAAGTCTTTTCGCCTAGTGGACAACCCAATCCGGACGGCTCCGGACAACGTGTTCCGGGGAGGGCTGGACAACGTGTTCCAGCCGCGCTGGACAACGTGTTCCAGGAAATAAGAAAGGAAAAAGAAGATATAACAACTAAGATAAAAAGAACGACGAAAAACGACGAAAACGCCGCGCCAGAGATCGCGCTAGCATCTCCTGACGTCGATGCCGATTTCTGTGACGAGGATTCTCATTTCCCTGAAGGACCATTCGTCCGCTGTCGATCAATGACCGCCGCAGAACGCGCTGAGCCGCTGAATGTTATCCGGAGGTCAGAGGTTGACGCCGATACCTGGAAAAGGCTGACGCACCCTGGAGAATATATCTCTGACTATGAGTTTGACCCTGAGGTGGGTGAAGCCATAAGAAGGGTTGACTTTGATGTTTCACATTTATCCCCAACGTCTGTGGATAACTCTCAGCCCCAAACAAGCCCACTTAATATGGCTTTCCACCAACCCAGCGACACTGAAACACGCGGGGGCAGAAACTCCCAACTTGCGCCCAATGACGAAGCTGCTGCCTATGGGCGTGCCGCCGAAGAAAAAAAAAGGAAGGAACAACAACCCACAACCACCCCAAAGGGGACCCCGGTAGTGGAGATTTGCAAAGAAGGGGCAGTCGCCGAAAATGCTGAGTTTCAGCTGACCAACACAGCCGACACGGTGGTCAAAGCCAAGCGCAAGCGGAAAACTGCGCCCAAGACTGAATCAGCATTCCCGTTCGAAGCTTTCTGGACGCTCTATCCGCGCAAACACGGAAAAGCGCCCGCGCAAAAATTCTGGGCGAAATTTTCGGAAACAGACCGCGCCGCCGCAATCGCAGGCATCGAGCCTTACAAGCGCGACAAGGAAGGCAGCGAGGCGTTTATCAAATACGGCAGCACGTATCTTTCGCAGCGCGTCTGGGAAGAATACATGCCCGAGGATGAAGCCGCGCAAACCACGGCCACGAGACAGCATTCGCCCGTCATCGCCAAAGTTATGGCCAGCGCTCTTGCCAAGTATCCGGACGATCCGTATTGCGGCCTTGGCGAAAGCAAGCTAGAATCGATTCTATCCTACCGCAAATACGGTGGGTGGACCGACAACAACCCTAAATACGATTGGTGGCTAGGCGGTGACTTCGAGCCTGAACTTGTCGCCCTGGCGCAACAGGTGGAGCAGCACAAGCTTTATCTCCACGACGCTTTGCAAAGAGTCAGGCCAAAACCGCGCCTGCGAATCGTTTGAACCTGAGGAGATCGCTCACATGACTGACGCCGTCCAGCACTACAGCGAGGAAATTCAGTCGTCTTTCGCACAAACTTTCGCGGAAGCCTTCACCGCCGTCTTCTTCCCAGGAAAGGGAGGCCCTGTGTTATTCCGCAAACACAAAGGCATGCTCGAAGACTCGATGGCGACATTGATGACGGTTGACTCAAAGGCTGAGCTAATGGCCATGACCAGGAAAGAGCTGGAGCCGTGGGGTTTCGACTTCAAGGACGAGAGCTTCCTCATTGAGCCGTACTGCAGTGACCCACGCATCGGATGGGGCGACGTTCATATCGTGACGATCGATGGATACGGTGTCGTCGGGTTCACGAATGGGCCGCTCGCATGACTGACGCCCTACAATACGCCGTCGTTGCTGCTATCGTGGCGGCGGCGGTCTACTATCTCGCAACGAAGCGCTGATAACTCGCCCCTGGCCGATACAAGGGGATTCGCCTGGAGAGCAAAACGAGAGTTGCAGGTTGCTAAAAATAGCTTGCGCCAGTCCACGGAAAAGAAGTACGCTCGCTCAGTAGGGGCGGATTCAAGGAAACGGGTGCGGAAGTTGCAGATTGACAATGGAGGGGATTTGAATGTCGAAGAATGACCGAGGCGACGGGGCCGTTGCGGAGGGAGCTGATGCCGCCGATCACACCTCATGCGGACCAGAAGCGGACGAGATTGATCCTATCCGTATGGGGCGCGCCAAACTCAGAAAGATGGGATTCGCGCCAATGAGCCCACTTAAGGCTCTTCGCAAGCATTGCCTTGAGTGCTGCGGGAACTCAGCGAAGGAAGTTGCTCTCTGTTGCTCTTCCACTTGTGAGCAGTGGCCGTTTCGGCTTGGGCGAAATCCCTGGGTTGACGCCAGGAAGATGACGGATGAACAGCGCGCTTCCGCTTCCGCCCGTCTCGCCGCCGTCAGAGCTGCGAAGGTGGGGACTGGAGATGCGTGAATTCGAACGCCGCGACAATGAATCCTGGCGAGACGTCGTCTCCAGAATCGCCACCCGCGCCACAGAGGACGATCCTGATAATGCATCTGACTTTATTCGAGATTGCCTCAACACGTTCGCCAGAGCCAGCTCCAACCGCCAGGGAAAGAATGACCGTGTGGCCGCTCTCGTTGCGCTCCACCGCTGGGCATGTTTTCCGTGTACAGAGCATACTCCGGGGCCGTGGACTTGGGAAAAGGTGGACGACTCGGTCACGATGCTCTTGGGCGAAGGCCAGGACGTCTGTTGTGCGAGCATCTTGATCGTTGAGGGTTGCGAAGCCTGCGCCACGCGAGGCCGAAATTGCAGCATGAACGGCAACGCCTACGATTTTGCCTTGATCGAGGCCGCGCCTGACCTTTTGGCTGCATGCAAGGCGTTCCTCACTGAGTGGGCTGATTTTGACGGCTATGACGAAGCAGCAAATGCTGTTATCCTTGCCAGAGCGGCGATCGCGAAGGCTGAGAAGATTAACGATTTGCGGCAGAAGCAAGAATCCCTGGGGGAAGAGCTCTCCAAAGCGCTCGATGTTAAGCGAGGAGACTTGCATATCAGGGAGGACGATCACCCAACGCTTGTCGCACAAATCCTTACCAGGAGAGAGCGTGAAGCCAAGTTGCAGAAGGAGCTGTTGGCGACGGCAAAGGCGCTTCGCGATGCCCACGATGAAAATGGGCGTCTGCACTCTCGTCTTGCAGGCGCTGCGGAGGCTAGCTCTCTCCGCAAGGAGCAGCTGGACCTTGCGCGGACAAAGATCAGTCATCAGCGATGTGACATTGCTGAGCTAAAAGCTACCCTCATGATCTTTGTCATGGAGTACGACGGCCAGCCTGACAATGTCCACGCGCCAGATTCGCAGCCAATTCACTCTACAGCCGGCTTGCAATATGGTGACCTTCGCCGCGCCAGAAAGCTCCTTGACCTTGCTTGACCTTGACTTGTTCCACGAACGCGCCGCTCACCACGTCTTTGACGGCGCTTCTCCATATGAAGCGGACTGCCGCGCAGCCGCTGAGCAAGATCGCCGTGACGCGGATGACCTTTACCTCGGCGTTATCGCCCAGTGGCGCGACGATCTTCCCATGGAGCCACCTACTGACGCCGCGCTGCTTCTGCGTCACACAACAGGCTTCCTTGCGTCTCCCTGGGCGCTGCAAGCACTACAGGCAGGTTGGGACGCCTTAGGGCTATTCGCTGTCTTTGCTGGAGAATGGTCCGGCGTGGCGCACCGCTATGACTGCTGGGGGCTTGTCCCAGGTCGCGCGTTTTCACGTTTTCCGCTAAAGCTCGAAGCGCTGGAGCGTGACGGCGCGATGATGGAGAACACGGATACAGGCTCGCATCTGTGGCAACAACGGTGGGTGTCGGGCTTTGAGGAGTCGGTTACTTGGTGGGAGCATCCAAGTCTTCAAGGCTAGCTGCCAAGTTGTTTGCCGCATCTCGGATCGCGTAACGGTAATCACAAAAAAGCGCCCCGCAGCTAGGCAACCGGAAATGCCTTTGCCACAGGGCGCTGCCCGTTCTCGCGGGAGAAGATTATTCAGAAACCCGTGGTCCCATAGCTTCTGCTGGCCTCCTTAGCCTCCACACTTCACGGCCGCCGCAATATACCAGCGTCAACGGCAGAACGGCAAATCCGACCAATATCGCGAGTATTCCGCAAAGGGACACCCCGATGCCAAGCGCCAGCATCACGGCGCGAGCTAAGAAGGCAGGTTGGATAGGCTTGCCGTTGAAGGACAGTTCTGAATTGTCGAATTCCACCCGCATCTTACTCCCCCGTAGGCTCAGGAAACAGTGACTGATCAATGTGACAGCATATTTCCGGATCAAGGGTTAACACGAGTTGCCCGTCCTCGTTCAGGCTGAGCGTACACCCCGCCCCGAGCTCTCCTTCCTCGCCAGGAAGGGAATACAAGCTTACGCCGTGTAACTGTCTTCCTGACGGCGTAGTCTTCGATAGGCTCACCTCTCGCGATGCTCCGTCTGGAGCTGTTCGCACGAGCGCGCGATCTACAAGGTCGAAGGAAAATTCACACTCAGCGCCACCGCGCTTAATGACTAGCCAATCCGCCATCTTATTCCCCCGTAGGTTCGCTATCGCCAGGACCTGGATTCGGGTCTTCGTCTCCGGGCGTGCCGCCGTAGTTCTCTATAGGCATGGTTGTCTCCTTCATATTTGCCAGCCAAACGCGTTTAATATCCGCCCAGTCGTAGAGAGCCTCAACAACATCCCTTAGGTGCTCTCTAACGTTAGCCCCTTCCCATCCGATATGGTCGAGCTCCCATAAGATATTGTCGTAGTCGTCGTCGAAATCATCGCGCTCAAGGCTGAACCATCCTTTAGGGAGGTGTGCTCTGAGTGCCGCCGCAATTGTCTTGCCCGCAGCAATCCTAGCGTCATCCCCCGCGTCATCAGCCAATGGTGGGAATGCATTCACCTTATATGGCCATGGACTTTTTCCTTGCAACTTTAGCTGCATGGCAAGTTGGTGGCACAATACCCGATTATCGGCTGATGTCATGCCACCCTCCTGAACGCGCTGGTCAGTATTGCATTGCCGCACGCATCGAATTTAACTCCCGCCCGCTCCAAGTTGCTCTGACTGAGCTGGCGTAGAAATTCGACGCGGGCAGGCTTGCCCCCGGACGCTTCAATCTCATCAAGCAGATTGTCGAGCAAGATGCCTGTGACCACCATCGCAGCATCTTCCCAGGCTTGGCGTGTTGATTTTGTGTGCATGCTTTTCTCCTGTCTGTTGTCTCCGCAAACTTATGCCCTCAGCATATTAAAGTCAAGCGCTCCCATCGCTAATCAGCTATATGCGTCCGTATACAGCGCTAAGCAAAAGTGTAGCCGGAAACTCGGCCAAGCTCCCGGCTTACTTCGCAATGCTGCACTTTCGTTGTCGCGATCAAGTCCTTTGTTGCATCACGTACCCAAACTCGATGATCTGCGTAAGTACAAAGCGCTGGCTATAGCAACCTCATCACATACTATAGCGTATTCTCCTTCACGAGGGCTTGCTAATTCCCCCGGCGACTGCGCTGGTAACGCACGTTAGCAATTTCTCCGTGCATGCTCCCCCGTCGGATCGGCATTCGTCGCCTGCCGTGGGGTCCTTTTAGAGCTCATGTTGGCGCGAGTCAAGCGAGAATGGGAGTTCGCTGTATGTTCTGCGCGCTGAGCCAAAAGAAAGAATATTCGTTCTTGCGCAAGATTTTTGTGTTGTACACTGCTTAACACTGTGTTAAAAATGCAGCATAGCCAAAAGAAGACGGCTAACAATCTATGCAGACGACTTTAACTGGGAAGGAACGCGCGTGAGCGGTTCACTAAATCGCGTAACAATTATAGGAAATTTGACTGCCGATCCTGAGGTCCGCGTCACGGCTGACGGCAAGCGCATCGCCAATTTGCGTGTCGCCACATCTGAAAACTGGGTTGACAAGTCAACAGGTGAGCGGAAAGAGCGCTCTGAATTTCACAGGGTGGTCATTTTTGGTGACGGTCTTGCCGGTGTCGCGGAAAAATTTCTGCGGAAGGGTTCAAAAGCGCTCATTGAAGGCCAGCTGAGAACGCGCAAGTGGACGGATCAGCAAAGCGTCGATCACTATGCGACCGAGGTTGTGTTGCAAGGCATGGATAGTAAGCTCATCATGCTAGACGGCAGGGCTGGCGATAGTCAGCAGCACGGCCCACAGCAGCATAACGCCTCGCAGCCAGCGCCATACCGCGCCAGCAACGCTATCCAGCACGGCCAGCCGCAGATGGTCTATTCAGCTGACCAAGCGCCGCGTGGGCGACAGTTGCCGCCTGATCCAAATGACAGTATCAGCTGGTAACGATTACTACTCGCCGCCGTGGGTCGCAGAGTGCTTGGAGCCCCATATCCAGCACTTGGCCTATATTATCGATCCTGCGGCGGGGCGGGGCGGCTTTTCCAAGGTCCTAAGTAAAGACGCAAGAAAAACCGTAGTAAACAGTGACCTCCTCCCGTATAGCACAGCAGATGTAAGCATACCAGCGCTGAATTTTTTCTCGGAGAAGTGGGATCGTAGTATGCGCAAAGTAACACCGAAGCTTAAGGAACCCACTGGTGGCGTCGTAACGGCTCCTCCAGTCCATCTTGTGGCGGAGTTTTGCAGGCGCGCGCTACGGCTCACCGCGCCAAAGGGAACGGTTGCGTTGTGGCTATCGGCGACAGCAGACGCTGAATATCGATACAAGGCGCTGTTCGTTGATGATCCGAGCTTTTATAAGAAGATTGTGCCGGTGAGACCAGCCGTGTATGGGGCGCAACTGCCGTTCGCATGGTATCTGTGGCGACACGGGTATGGAGGCGCGCCAAGTTTGGCGTATAGCGTTGTTGGGGAATAGGGCACGATGTTAAAGCGCACGATGTTGACATGCCTTCTATTGCACAGTGGAGCTGTGCTTGCTAGCGCGCAGAGTGCAAGCCAGTCTGATTGGGAGAGACATCTGACTTCTCAACAATTGGCTGACTGGCGATACAGTCTTGAGTTAATCAAGGAGTGTGATAAGGCTGTTGACGTGTTCTCTAGGAAGGACTACAAGCTGGCGTTTGATTTGTGTAGTGTGTATTTCAAAAGGAGTGCTCAACTTAGCGAAGACCTTCCCCACCGCCCCTGGATCGACGAAATGATTGACGCGGCGAGGATAGGGCATTGTGGGGCCGATGCCGAGTGTTTGAAACGCTATTAATTTCACATGAAAAAGGACCGGAGTTGCATAAAATTCCCAAATACATATGGCCGCGGACCTAGACGTAACGCCAGAACGCTTGGCCCGCGCTATAAATGCAGGACGCATTTGCTCCAAAGCTGAGATATATACGCCAGCGGGACTGCCAACAGGGTCTTCACGCAGGGAAATCCTCTCCGTGCTTGACTCATTGTGGCATAGCGACCCACAGCTTATCGAAGAGGACGAATGGGAGGCGGGAAATCACTTTCTTCGCCTAGCGCATAGAGCAAACGCTTGTTCGGCGGTAACAATGCAATGGCTAGCGCATGTGGATGGCGGCAGGTCAAAGTACGAGCAACCTGACTTTAAGCAGCCTCTCCGAAACGAAGTCGCAAAGGCGCGGAAGGCTGTAAGACCTATCGCACGCCCCGCGCTGCATTGGTTGCAAGAAAACGAGACCGAAGATATAGGACTTGCCCAACTTGGAGCCCTATATCCTGGTCCGTCTACGCAAGAGGTCGCGTTTAATCGTGGGCGCGCAGTGTTGAGGTTTGCGCTACAGGATTTGTCTCGCCATTTTGGGTTTCGCTAGTCGCCTTTATGACGGCTGCGAATTCCCTATAGGCGATCTCCATTCCTTCGGAAACAGCCTTCCATCCTTCGTCAATAGTAAACGTTGAGTGTGTGGCGACAAACTTTGCTAAGAATTCGCTGACGCATATAATAAAGCACGTAAATACCTCGGGAGTAGACAGTTCGCCCTGCCGATCCAGTTCATCGTGTATAAACTGCGTAAACACCGGCAAGCATGCCTTGCGTAGACGAGCCAGCATTAGCACTTGTGGGGAGCTTCCCGGCTTCATAGTCTCGTCGTGGAGGTGCAAGTGGAGATTGTTAATACGTTGCTGTGTAGTGTCTGCCATGTTAAGCCCCTGTGTGTTTAAGCTTGCGTTTCTTCGTTAGCTTCCATCTGCGCCATTTGCGCCGACGTCTCGTCAAACATCAATTTCATTGACTCCGCCATCATGAGCCATGTGGTCTCAGAAGGGGCAGCGGAATATGTGAGTGCTATCCTCGCCAGGAATTCTCCGAAGAACATCAGGACAAAAGCGATTACTTCGGATGGCCTATTGCCGTTTTGCAGTTCGTCCCGAAAAAACTCCAGGATGCCTGGGATGGCAGCTTTTCGTAGCCGCGCCATGGTAAGTTCGTCCGCGCATGTATCTGTCGCCATGGTCCGCTCGTGAAGAACGAGGATAACATTTTCAATCTTCTTGTCCATGTTGCCTGCCATGTTAAGCTCCGTTTTTTGAGGTGAAAAATGCCAATTATCGATGTAGCCTTCGCCGCTGAGCAAGACTTATTCGCGGCGCGTCATAGGATCACACTTAATGCAGTTTATGAGGAGATAAGCAAGCGCTCCGAGATCGGTCTCCGTAGATTCGTTACAATGCTGCATAGAACGATTGATGGTAAGTTGTCTGTCGCCCTACACGCCAATGGCGAGTTCTCCATGCGCATTTCTGTGACAGGACGATGGCTATGCGTATTCTGGTTTCGTGATGAAGTCACCTGTGGATATCAACTCCACGGCATGCATAACGGGCACGTGTCCTATCTCAAGGGTAGGGGCGCGATCGTACATGCCGTGGCGATGGGTGAGGCGTTTGGGCTGCCTATGGAGCCGCCACAGGATCAGTAGCGTTCCTCTAGGCCGTCCACTTTATAGTAGAAGTCCGGGATGGGCATATCGTCGGCGCGAAACTCGATGCCGATCGTCCGTTTGCGTGAGGTTCCAGCGTAAACCTGGACCTCCACATTATTCTCATCTAGTTCGGGGAAGTCCTTCTTCGCCTCAGCAACAAGCGCAAGGATAAAGCCAACGCGCCTAGAATAGCTGTCTGACATTATGGCGCAACGCCCGTTGTATTGCTGTTTGGTATGGCGTATCATCCTGCCGTTTCGCTGACGTATTCGAATTCTTTGTAAAACTCATGCTGGCCGCATACGTAGAGATTAGCGCGTGCGATTCTATTTCGGTAAATGATGGCTCGCATGCCTGTGCCGCTAATGAAATAGTCGCCTCCATCCCCGACTACTATCTCCACCTCGGCGATGTTAGTGTATCTCATGGAGCCGCCTTCCTAGAATGACTGTTGATCACTTGCCCAATAACAACAATATCAGCGATGTCGGCGGGGATATTTGCTTGGTCTAAGCCTTTCGACGCATACCCGATCTTGTGTAGGATCTGCGCCCGCTCTGCGTCTGACGTAGCGGAATCAAGCGCTCTGGCCTTTAGCAGGCGGATGAGCACCACGGGGTCAACAGGTTCTTGCGGGCGCGCCGCGAACATAACGACGGTAAGATATCCTATGCCGCCAACAACGCAAACGACTGTGACGATTCGGATTAACCAGTTTACGATCTGGGCTTGTAAAAGTCGATGGTGGAGTTTGTACATGGCGTTGACTTTCTTTCTTCCGCCTTTTCTGTCCTATACGAACAGATGCATTTCTGGTCCTTGTGCGTGGCCATGTATTCAGCGCCAGCAATAGAACATGAACTGAGGCTGATGTATTCCTTGACTGGAGCTGCTGGATATGCGCCAGCAATTGAGCACGATAGGATGTAGATTAGCGTGTTCATAGCTCAGTCCTCCTTGTATCTGTCCGCGCCAATAAACGGGTTGCTGTAACGTGGCCCTTTGCCGACCGCTGCCAGCCCCTCTTGCGTGATTGCCCAAAGCATATGGTGATGCCAGTCAGGCATTCTCATTACGTTGCCTGCCAATGTCGTACACAAAATACGCTCGATGTGGACAGGATGTATTTTTGTCTCCAGCGAGATTTGGTCAATATACGCGCCAGTCGCACGGCGTTCTGCTAGGAAGTTGAGTATTTCCTTGGCCCAACGCTTATGGTCTCCACAACGCCATTCGATATACAAGACTAAACGCCAAACGCCAATGCATACGCCAGTAAGCAGCGCGACAACAAAAAGTATGCAGACGCCAAGCACTAGCGCCTCAGGCCAATCCAACATGTTAACCTCTACTGTTGTTTGATAAGTTCTTCTACGTCAGGATGCACGTAAATAACAGTCATGAGCCTAGGCTTGCCGCCAAATGTGGCGCTTTGCCTCAACGGCTGTGACGCCAGGAACGCTAGCGCCAGATTGCGAAATGTCTCGTGTTTGCGCCAGTCAGGACGGCCTGCCCATCCAATGCGCTGGCAACGGAAAGTCTTGCGCTGCCATAAGTCATAGACCTTACCGTTGCGCCAGATTTCTACGATGTATTTTTGTTTAGTTGTCGCCCAAGCAAGGATGCGTTCGCCAGTAGGCGCAGCTGTATTCGCGTCCAAGCCCTTGGGCATTGCAGAGAGTAATTTTATAGGCGTAGGTGTAGACATTGTTATTCCAGATCGTAGTGTTAAATAATCCAGAATAACTTGCCCGTGACGAACGTCAACAATTAATGCTCTGTATGCGTTTCTTGTTTGACGGGTTGCGCGGTTTCACTCAGCGCCCAAGCAGCGACGTCTACCGCTTGTGCGATCAATCGTTGTAACAGCTCCAGACTTTCTTTGCGCGCTATGCCTTGCACTGTCTGTGGCTCTGCATTCGCGACGTCTGCTAGCCCAGAGCTAAGCATTTGCAACGATACGCTAGAGAAGCGCAGAGACGCCCTTAGTATCTCAAGCTCCCGCACGTCAAATCTCCAGCAACACGATTGGCGTTACATTGCCGCTAGCGTCTTGAATACACACTTTCGAGCCATTGCTAGTCGCCTCGTGTACAAAATCATGCAGGCGCACGGCGCGCTTTACTGCGTCAGCATATGAGGCGCTGTCTGTACGCCTTTTTAAATTAACGATTGCATCATAGTGTTCAAGCGAGAACTCAAACTGCATGCGTTTTGTGGGGTGAACTGTCACAGTTATACTCCATGTACGGTGAGGGCTATCTTAACCAAGATTGCGGCGTTTCTTGTGCGTTGCGTGGGCGTCCAAGGCTTGAGCGGCGTAACGTGTTCCCTAGGTCTGGGCGCAGCCTTGCGGGCTAGGGCCTCGGTGATGACCAGCCTTTGCACGACGTCTCGCCAGTAGCGCTCTGCTATGCGCCGCCCTTTGCGCCATACGGTCTTTCTATCGTGCCCGAATGCCTGAATGCCGTGATTGTGTCCGTCCGTGATCAGCATTACAGCAAAGCGCCCTGGCGCAATGAGCTGCGTTGTCCAGGCGATCGTGTGACCGTGGTAATCTATTTGCCCC
>Ga0182019_10000392_pt1 | contig 21632 bp, 21 predicted proteins | sample 812E2MmetaG_FD_120483 | JGI IMG/M metagenome (GOLD analysis project Ga0182019, IMG submission 120483) | Permafrost microbial communities from Stordalen Mire, Sweden - 812E2M metaG | ecosystem: Environmental > Terrestrial > Soil > Wetlands > Permafrost | place: Sweden: Stordalen | collected...
AAGACCTGTGGGTGAACATTCACTACCCGGCTACGGCCCGGTAATCTTTGTGAACCGCCCGGTGCGGACCCGCATGCCGGGTGGTGTGGGGGCTGGGGGAGAAAAACCCCCGGCTACCCGATTGTGCATTTTTCATACTATTATTAATTATGCTAAGAAATAGACTTTCCTATTCTGCCCCATCGAACTTTATTTGCTGCATTATCCCACGACCAATAAAGATTAATAATTTTCGCTTTTATATTTCTTTTATTAATGACCCCCCAGAAGCGACTATCAAATGCATTGTCCCGATTGTCACCCATAACAAAAACTGAATCAATAGGGATTTTAACTGGCCCATAATAATCTCGTGGATGCTGTGCAGCTGGAATAATGCATGAGTCAGTATGTGTGGCATAAGATTCTGATAGCAATTTCCCGTTCAGAAATGTCTTTTTTTTTCGGATTTCAATTGTGTCGCCACCTACAGCAATGATTCTCATAATGAAATCTTTCTCTGGATTGTTAGGATAAGGGAAAATTACAATATCACCATCTGCTGGTTCGTGATTTTTATAAATATGCTTATTAACGAGGATATGATCGCCAACTAATAATGTAGGCGTCATTGCCTCTGAAGGTATTTTATAAGCTTGTAAATAATCACTTTTTAATGTCCTTGCTATTGCCGGGCTTACAACTCTTGAATCAATTTGCCAGATACAGATAATTAATAAATAGCCAAGCACTGGTTTCATGTTGAGGGTGTTTTCCGGATTTATGGCAATGAGGATTGAATCAATCATGGCGAATATAATAAGTCCAATGAAAAGAACAGCAGGAATAATCATGTTGAAAGGGGGGATATTTTGAGTACAAATAATTACTGATACAGGCACTAGTAACAGGCTGACAATATAAATAGCAATACCACGCTTAATTTTGCCACAGGAGATTTGGCCTAGCCCAATTGTCATAATACTACAAAGGGCAGTGCCTAAAATTTTGATAGTCTTATTATTTTTAAATTTGCTTTCGTTCATAATTAGTCTTGTACAACATTGTTTATATAGATCTATGTTACCACAGGTCTTCGACCCTCCGCATTGCGGGATACCCCTTAAGGGATAGTTCAACTAACCGATATTGCTTCGCGTTGCTTGCCATATCTGAGTTTCATTAATTCGACCTACAAGTTTCAGCGCACTACGTTTCTGAAACTTGTGTCTCATTAATATTGCAAACGCCGACAACTCCTTCTGCATAAAATCCATTGAAAACACTTTATCTTTTGCGCCTAATTACACAATTTATAAACATTATCGATTATTTCATATAATTTCTTTGGAATGTTATGCAGATCCGTATAATATCCAAGCAATTATCTTAAGACATTAACTGGATTGCCCGGTCTAGCCGGGCAATGACAGAATGTATTTATAAAAATTCTTTTTACTCTTCAGTGAAAACTTTTATGGAGATTCTCTCCAATGGTTCTTTTAGGAAAACCATTGGAGAGATATTTTTGAAATTATGGTGCTTATTTTAAACTATTTTTTCGCTTTTGGTTTTGCTGCGGGAGCTTTTGACTTCTTTGCATCCGTCGCAGGAGCTGCCTTTACATCAAGCAATTCCACTTCGAAGATAAGTGTCGACCCACCGGTAATGATCGGCGGTTTGCCCTGGTCGCCATAAGCAAGTTCCGAAGGACAAACCAGTTTGGCTTTTCCGCCGACTTTCATCATGGAGACACCTTCCGTCCAGCAGGGAATTACCTGCCCCAGCGGAAATTCCACAGGCTGGCCGCGCTGTACGGAACTGTCAAAAACCTTTCCATCAATGAAAGATCCCGTGTAGTTAACCTTGACGATGTCTGTGGCTTTTGGTTGAGGTCCTTTACCGGCTATCATTTCCTTGTAAATCAGACCGGAAGCCGTTTTCTTGGCGCCTTCTTCCTTCGCGGCATTTTCCAGATATGGTTTAGCCAGCTCCTTTTGTTTCACTGCCGCAGCCTGCATGCGTGTTTGTGCAAGAGCATTGATTTTCTGCATGTAGGCATCCGGCTCTGCCGCCAATGTCTTACCGGCGGCGACATCAAGCATGCCCTGCTGGACAAAATTATACTCATCGACAGACAAGTTAAAAACAGATAACTGCTTTGCCAATATAGCTCCCAACGCATAAAGGGTTTTCTGATCTTCGGTCTGAGGCTGCGCGGCCCATACCGGAACAGCCATTAAAAGAACAACTACAGCAATAATTATTTTTCTCATAATTCTCCTTTCTTTAACTATAATTTTTTTATGTTTATTTTTGCCGTTATACAAATATCGTATTTGGTCAATCCCAATACGATACATTACTCGCATTCTCCGAAAGCTTCAGCAAAGCCTTTCATGGAATTTATAATAGTTTTGTCGTCAACGCAATAGGCGATACGGAAGTATCCGGGGCCGCCGAAACCGCTGCCAGGCGCAACCAGAATATTTTTTTTCAAAAGTATTTTGACAAATTCCACATCATCGGCAATGGGACTTTGAACAAATAAATAAAACGCTCCCTGCGGTTTTGCGAATTTATAGCCTGCTTCAGCCAGTCCCGCGCACAACAGGTCACGTTTTTTTTGATAAACCTTGACATCAACGGCGACATCCTGAAGTCTGGCAACTATCCTCTGCATCAAAGCCGGCGCGTTAACAAAACCCATGATGCGTGTACATAAAATCAGCGCGCTCATTAAATCGCTTCCATCATAAATCCGGGGATTGACGGCAATGTATCCTATTCGTTCCCCCGGCAGAGACAGAGTCTTGGAATATGAATAGGCAACCATACTGTTCGGATAAGCCTTTAATACACTGGGGACTGTAATATCATCGAACACGATCTCCGCGTAGGGTTCATCAGAAATCAGATATACGGGTTTATTGTATATTTGGCCCTTTTCTTTCAACAGTTTTGCCAAATCAGTGATATTCTTTTTACTGTAAACTTTACCGGTCGGATTATTCGGCGAATTGATAATAATCGCTTTTGTCTTTTTGTTTATTGCTTTGGAAATAGCGGTAATATCCAGAGAAAAATCAGTTTTGGTTTTGGCATATTTGACGACACCGCCGTAATTTTCAATGTAAAAAGGATACTCCACAAAGAAAGGTTTGAGCACAATGACTTCATCACCGGGATCAAGCAGTGCTTTAAAAATTACATTTAACGCGCCTCCCGCGCCGCAGGACATGACAATATGATCAGCCGACATTTTCAATCCGGTTATCCTGCTGATTTTGCCGGCGATGGCCTGCCTTGTATCCTGATAACCCGCTTGAGGCATATAACCGTGCTTGAGATGAATAATTTCAGCCGCGAGGTTAATCAGCTCACGTTTGAATTCATCCGGCTGATCGACGTTGGGATTGCCCAGGCTGAAGTCATAAACCTTATCCGCGCCGTATTTCTTTTGCAGAAGGATCCCTTCTTCAAACATTTTCCGGATCATCGAAGAATTGGCAATCGATGATTTTATTTTTTTAGCAATGGTCATATTCGTTAAATACCGCTCAATAATTATTTAGTCAATCATGTTTTCATTCGTCTCAATAGTACATAAATTCCCAGTAAAATCAGCAGTGCGGGCAAAAGATACTGGGAGAGCAGCGAAAGATCAAAACCGTATAATTCATTAAGGAGAAACAGAACACCCGCGATAGTTATAAACCAGCCGCCAAAGTCTTTAAATCTTTGAATCAGAGTGCATACGCCGACAGCAATCAGCAATACCGGCCAGGTCTGGCCAAAAGAATGGCCTCCTGATTTGTGGAGGAAAATTAACACACCCAGCGTGATTAAGACTACCCCGCCGGTAAACGTATTATGCTTTTTTTCACTCATAGAATAATCTCCTCATTTCCTTGTTTCATTATAAAGCAATTATCACATGTTGTTTTTTTATTTATCAATCAGTTTTAAAAACGGTTTAAACAGATCAATGGGTATTGGAAATAATATCGTGGAATTGTGTTCCGCAGAAATCTGATTTAATGTCTGCAAATAACGTAATTGCAGAGACATCGGCTGTGTTTCCATTAGGGCAGCCGCTTCAATTAATTTCTGTGCGGCCTGGAATTCGCCTTCGGCATTGATAACCTTGGCACGCCGCTCCCTTTCCGCTTCCGCTTGCTTGGCTATTGCCCGTTTCATTTCTTCAGGCAAGTCAATTTGTTTTACTTCCACCAGCGATACTTTAATACCCCAGGGCCCCGTACTGCGATCCAGAATTTCCTGCAAGTGCATATTGATCTTTTCCCGCGCCGAGAGAGTTTCATCCAATTCCACCTGCCCGCAAACACTTCTGAGCGTGGTCTGAGCAAGCTGTGATGTGGCGTACAAATAATTTTCGACATTGATCACCGCGGCATTGGCATCGACAACCCTAAAATACACGACGGCGTTGACTTTGATGGAAACATTGTCCTTGGTAATGACATCCTGAGGAGGAATGTCCATGGTGATTGTCCGCATATCAACTTTTACCACCCTGTCAATGCCGGGAATAATGATGATCAATCCCGGGCCTTTGACGTCCCTGATACGGCCTAAACGAAAAATAACAGCCCTTTCGTATTCATTCAATATACGAATCGCTGATGCCAGAAACATAACCACCAGTACGACAACGACTATCAACGGCAAAGATAATGCACCAACCATTTTAAGTTCCCCCTTTAAATTTATTTATAAGATTATTATTTTATTATTTCTTCTACAAGCAAGCTTAAACCTTCAACCTTGACAACTCTTACTTTTGCTCCTTTTTTTACCGGTTCTTTACTTGTTGCCTTCCAGTATTCACCATTTAAAAATACTTTCCCTTCATCGATAATATCCGACACGACTTCAGCTTCAGAGCCGATCATCGATTCCGCTCCGGTAAAATGTTTTCTCATTTGCGCTTTAACCGCCAGCCAGATAACTACAATGAAGAAACCTGAAGCCACAACAATGGCCGGAACCAAAACCTGCAGGGAAACACGCAGGGCCGGTTCCGTGGTGTCAAATAATAATAATGATCCCATAATCAATGAAATTATTCCTCCGACAGTAAGCATCCCGTGACTCATAACTTTTATCTCCGCGATGAATAAAATTACACCGAATATTATCATTAAAATGCCCGTATAATTTACCGGCAGTGTGGAGAGACCGAAAAACGCGAGCAAAAGCGATATGCCTCCGATCACACCCGGTAAAATAGCGCCGGGCGTGGAGAGTTCAAAATAAAGTCCTGCCAGTCCTATCAGCAAAAGAATATATGAAATATTGGGATCGGAAATAACCGCGAGAATACCCTGCCGCGTCCCCATCTTTTTATTATTAATGACAGCATTTTTTGTTGATATTTTCTTTTGACCTTTAGCCAGCGTTACTTCTTTCTGATCAATGGCGACTAAAAGTTTTTCGACATCGGGAGCGATAAAATCAATAACATTTAATTTCAGAGCTTCTTCGGCAGTGATTGATTCGCTCTTGCGCACCGCCTTTTCCACCCATTCTTCCGAACGTCCTCTTGTTCGGGCAATGCTTCTGGCATAAGCGGCGGCGTCATTCTCAATTTTTTGAGACATGGTTTTATCCTTGTCTTCCGCTGATCCGCCGAGACCAATGGATACGGGATGAGCCGCGCCGATATTTGTGCCGGGAGCCATGGCTGCCACATGAGCGGCTTCCGTAATAATGACTCCCGCGGAAGCGGCGCGGGCCCCGGAAGGAGAAACAAAAACGATGATCGGCAGAGGCGCGTTGAGAATGCTTTTGGCAATATCGCGCATCGCCGTATCCAGCCCGCCGGGCGTGTCGAGTAAAATTATCAGACCTTCAGCGCCATCTTTTTGAGCGGCTTCAATGCTGTTAGCGATATATTTCGCCGTCGGCGACGTAATGACTCCTTCAACAGTAATTACATTGTAAACAGGATTTTTTTCCTGAGCGCCGGCGAACATACCTGCAAAAATTAAAACGGCAATCAACGCGTAATTAATTTTTTTGAACATTGGCCCACCTCTTTTAGCCTGTTATTCTCAACAATTAAAGTTTTGCTTCTTTCATTATCATCTGAACATCTTCCCATACCTGCTTTTTCGCCGAAGGATTTCGCAACAGATATGCCGGATGATATGTCGGCATTAATTTTATTCCTTCATAGGAATGAAAACGTCCGCGTAACGCGGATATCGGTATATCGGTTTTTAAAAGCGTCCTGGCGGCAAATGTTCCCAAAGCGCAGATTATTTCCGGTGAAATAATCTGCAATTGTTTTTTCAAAAACGGCTCGCATTGATTTATTTCCTCGGGTAACGGGTTACGATTGTTCGGCGGACGGCATTTGAGAATATTGCAAATGTAAACATCCTTGCGCTCAAGTTTCATCCCCTTGACGATAATATCGGTTAAAAGCTGTCCGGCCCGGCCTACAAAAGGCAGCCCCTGCTCATCTTCATCAGCGCCGGGAGCTTCTCCGACAAACACTATCCGCGCTTCGGAATTGCCGACGCCGAAAACAAGATTTTTTCTTGTTTTGCCGAGAGGACAAAGTTGACAGCCGGCCATCTCCTGACAAACTTTTTTTAATTGCTCTTCTTTAGTTTTAAAACCCGTTTTCACCGGTTTAACGGCCGCAGGCGTTTTTTTCCATTCAATTCCAACAGACAAGCTGTCTTTGTTTACCACGTGTCCCTTGAGCGCTTTAACCGCTTTTAGTAATTCCGTTTGCAATTCGTTTCCCGCCAAATTTAAAATAGTTCTCCTAATTATTGTTGAAACTCCAATTCCGAAAGCGAAGCGGAATTGGTAAGTTGAACAATCCCGCGAAGCGGAGGGTTTCATACCCGTTATTTTTTGCCGCTGATTTTCCGGCCTGTTATCTTTTTAACACGATCCAGAATTTTATCCGCAGCTTCGCTCTTGGTCATTTTATCAAAAGATTCGGTTCTTCCTTCACAGTCGATTATTGTTATAATATTTGTATCCGTGCGGAAACCGGCGCCCTCTTCCCGCAAATTGTTGGCAACAATCAAATCCATATTTTTTTTCTTCAGCTTTTCTGTGGCATTGGCCAGTAAATTTTGTGTTTCCATCGCGAAACCGACCAGCACACGCTTTCCTTTATTTTTCCCGATTTCCGCGATGATATCCGGATTTCTTTCCAACTCCAGAGAAAGTGTTTTTTGATTCTTCTTAATTTTTTCCACGGCTGACACTTTGGGACGATAATCTGCTACCGCTGCGGCCTTGATGATGATATTGGCGCTTTTGTAATTACTCATAACGGCTTTGTGCATTTCTTTTGCCGTGCGCACCCTGATTATCTTTTCCGCCGGAGGCAAAGGTAAATTTGTCGGGCCGCTGATCAAAGTGACTCTGGCGCCGCGTCTCTGCGCAGCGGCCGCCAGTGCGTAGCCCATTTTTCCCGACGATAAATTGGTGATAAAACGCACAGGGTCAAGGGGTTCTTCCGTCGGACCGGCGGTAATCAGAATTTTTTCACCGTCAAAATCTTGTGGAGTAAATAGTGCTTTTATTTCTTCGATGATTTCCGGAATATCCGGCAGACGGCCTTTCCCCGTTGTATTACAGGCCAGTTCTCCTTCCGCGCTTTCCATGACAACGTAACCGATCTCTTTTAGTTTCTTTATATTTTTCTGAACAATGGGATTGGATAACATCTTGTCGTTCATGGCCGGACAGATGAGCGTGGGCTTGGCCTCGGCCATAATCGTGGTGGAGAGCAGGTCATCGCCGATGCCGGAAGCGATTTTTCCGATGATGTTGGCCGTGGCGGGAGCGATAACAAAAGCATCGGCAAATTCAGCAAGCGCTATGTGCGCCATGTCGTATTTATCCGTTGACGCAAACATATCCATGTAGACCTGATTTTTTGAAAGAGTCTGCAACGTTAAAGGTTTGATAAATTCCGCGGCGCTTTTGGTCATAATTACTTTCACCTGCGCTCCTTCTTTCATCAGCGCGCGGGTTAATTCCGCCGTTTTATAGGCGGCAATCCCTCCGGAAATACCGAGAACAATCTTTTTGTTTGTAAGCATACTTCGCATCTTTCCCGAAATTTTTTGTTTGACTGAGTTTAATGAAAAAGCCGCGCGAATGCAACTCTTGTCAGCAGTTATAACAGTGCTTTTTCACAATATCAAGGCATAATTAGTATTGCTATCTGGAAAATATTTAAGAAAATAGTTTCACTTAGCTTCGCACGCGGGATACCACAGATATCTTCGATATCCTCCCCCTAAGGCGGGATAGTTCGACTTACAAATTTCACTAAGCTGAGCTTATGAAATTTGTGTCTCACTACGACTAACGCTTCCTATAGTCAGCGAGTCTCATTAATTTCTCTTGCAAAACATTCCAAAAGCTACTATAAGCCGCGCAGTTGCCGCATCTTACAACTTCAGGAGATTATTATGAAAAGATTCCGTTTATCTATTGAAATTTCCGCCGCTCTTCTGGTTCTCATTGCTCTGGGCTGGATTTTCTTCGGCAGTTATCTGGAACTGGGAAAACCCGCAATTAAATTTGATCAGGAAGTTAAGGCTATTGGCAGACAAAAAACCATCGGAATTACCTTCTCCGATTCCAAAAGCGGCATCTCTCACATAAACGTGGAAATCATTCAGGACAACAAAGGCCAGATTCTGATTGATAAAAAAATCCCCTCCCGAGGAAGTAAGCAGGAAATATTATCGCTGAACATCAATACGGGAGAATTGAGACTCCATGACGGCCCTGCCGTCATTAAAATTACGGCGACAGATCATTCCCTTTTTCAGAATCAGACAATTTTATCCCAGGCGGTAAAAATCGACACAGTTCCGCCCCAGATTAATCTTTTAAAGAACATCAATTATATAAATCAGGGCGGCACGGGCTTTGTCGCTTACCAGCCGTCAAAACCCCTTGCCACTACCGGAGTTTACATTAATAATTATTTATCTCCCGCCCACGCCATATTGATTGACAAGAAACCTTCTTATATCACTTATTTCGCATTGCCAATGAACGCTGGCAAAACAACAACCAGAATAACGGTCTTTGCCCGCGATGAAGCGGGAAATGAAACAACCATCGCCCTGCCCTGTATTATTAAAGAAAAGAAGTTTCGCGCGGACAAAATGAATCTCGACGAAAAATTTCTGCAGCAGAAAATGCCAGAGTTTCAGGCTATGCTGCCATCTCTTCAGGGTAAAACTCCTTTGGAGTTCTTTGCTTATATCAATTCTCAAATGCGCAATGAAAATTTTTTAACCATTCAGAAAATTTGTCAGAGGTCCTCTGACAAAGAACTCTGGGAAGGAACTTTCCTGCGCATGAAAAATGGAGCTCCCATGGCTCTTTTCGGTGATAAAAGAAGCTATATGTATAATAAAAAAGTGGTCGGTGAATCCATTCACACCGGCGTGGACCTGGCATCAAACGCCAGAGCTGTTATAGAAGCGGCCAACAAGGGCATTGTCGTCTTCACCGGAGCATTGGGAATATATGGTAATGCTATCATTATCGATCACGGCCTGGGATTATTCAGTCTCTATGGACATTTATCCTCCATTGATACGACTGTCGGTAAAAATGTGGCCAAAGGCGAAAAAATAGGACTTTCCGGAACGTCGGGCCTGGCAGGAGGAGATCACTTACACTTCAGCATTATTGTCGGCGGACAATTTGTCAATCCTCAGGAGTGGTGGGATCCGCATTGGATTAAAGATAATATAACAAAATAATATTATCCCGGGGAAATACGGAGGCTGAAAATCTGCATGTCAGTCTTTGTTAATATCGCGATGGCTTAAGTTTACTACATACTTCAGAGAAGAAAAAAACGAGCTTATTTTATTCGCCATAACAACGGAGCGATGTTTGCCGCCCGTACAGCCCATGGCGATATTCAGACGCACCTTCCCTTCTTTTTCATAAAGAGGAATCAGCAAATTCATCAAATCCAATATTTTATCCAGGAATTTCTTGCTTTCCTTATTCTGCATTACATAATTTCTTACGTCAGTATTATTGCCGTCACATTTTTTAAGACTTTCCACAAAATAAGGATTGGGTAAAAATCTTACATCGAAAACCAGATCCGCTTCCACGGGCAATCCGTAACGATAGCCGAATGAAGTTACGTTAATGGCCATTTTCTTATTCTTTGCGGAAGGTAAAAAATGCCGCTGAACTATATCTTTTAACTGATGAACATTAAGTAAAGTTGTATCAATGATTTTATCCGCCATTTTTTTTAGTGACGACAATTTTTCTCTTTCCAGCAGGATTCCTTCCATAATCATTCCTCTTTCCGAAAGAGGATGAATACGCCTTGTTTCACTGAAACGATGCGAAAGCGATTCATCGCTGGATTCCAGAAAAAGAATTTCTATCTTGTAACCCTTCTCTTTGAGCCCGGCAAATATGCGCCTGTACTTATCAAGAAAGCTTCTTTCTCTTAAGTCCATCACCAGGGCTACCTGTTTTATATCGGGTGAAGAAGCAGCGGTTAAGGAAAGAAATTTAGGAAGTAATATTACCGGCAGGTTGTCCACGCAAAAGAAACCGATATCTTCCAGCGCGCGCAGCACGGTACTTTTACCGGAACCGGAAAGACCGGTGATGATCACGACTCGCAGATTTTTCATTCAGCCATCATCCTTGTTTAACTGTCTGACAACTTTTATCAAATTTTTACAAAAACATACAGAAGATAAAAGCTTCGGAGCGGATCATTATCACTCTTTGGCTTCCATTGATGACCCTTTGTCTAAAATTTAAACGATACAGTTATTTTCCTGATCAATAATAATTTTATACAAATCACTTTGAGATTTTGCTTGTAAAAGTTTTCTGCGGAAATCAGTTTCTTTCGACATCCTGGATATTTTGGCCAGAATTTTTAAATGCTGTCCTGCGGAATTTTCCGGTGCCAGAAGCAGAAATAAAAGATGCACCGGTTTGCCGTCAATGGCATCATAAGCAATGCCTTCGATGCTGCGTCCGAAAGCGACAATGATATTATCAAGCGTTGATATTTTCCCATGCGGAATGGCAATTCCTTCTCCTATTCCCGTGGAACCGAGACTTTCCCTCTGTTTTAAAATTTCTACGATCGAAGAATAATCAACTTTAAGACCGCCGTGAATTACCGTATTAACCAATTCCGACAGCGCTTCATCTTTATTCCTCGCTGATAAATTATCATTAATAAATTCTATTTTAAGAATCTGATCCAGTTGCATTGAACACACCCGGGATAAGTCTCGGAAAAATCATTATTTCATTTTAGCCGCTTCCGTCAGCTAATTTGTCTCTATCAGCATATAACTTCCGTCATCGCGGCGATAGATCAGGCTTACGTTTTCGGAAGAAGAATCGCGATAAATGATAAAGCGATCATTTGTTTCTTCAATTTCCATGATCGCTTCATCAAAAGACATCGGCTTCAAGATAACTTTACGTGTTTCCGCAATTTTACTTGCTGCGGTTTCCTCCGCTTCCTCTCCTCCAACCTGCTTCTCCTGGCTGCGGCGGATACTTTTGGGTTTATGATCCCGCACCTTCTCTTTTTGTTTCTTGATCTGCTTTTCGATTTTCTCTATACATCTGTCCAGCGCAAGATGCATATCCTTGGCTTCTTCTTTTGCATTCATATTCCAGCCGTTGGAACTTAAATGAATTTCTGTAGTATTTCTGAATTTTTCCATGGAAATAATAATATGGGCTTCGGCAGGCGCATCCAAATATTTGTTCAGTTTCTGGATTCTTTCTTCAGCGTAAACTTTTTGCCAGTTTTCACCTTCGCCGTTTCTAAAAGTTACAGAAATTTTCATAATTGTTCCTCCTTGATTAAATTAAGCTGCTCGATATCTCTATGAACTTTTAAATTTTATCGCCCCAGCCGGTAGTAAAGAGGTTGGTCATATATTGATGTAAAAAACAAAAGTCAATTAAAATTTTACATCTTTCATCTTTAAAACCGCCCGGCGATAAAACATCTTAAAAATATTTCTTCCTCTTGGAGGAAGGCAGAACTCCCATCATTTCGCGGTACTTGGCAACAGTACGGCGGGCGATGTTTATTCCCTTTGCTTTGAGGAGATCGACAATCTCACAATCACTGTAGGGCTTGCGGGGCGCCTCCCCGCTGATGATCTGCTTTATTTCCTCTTTAACACTTTTCGACGCTATGGTTTCGCCTTCGGACGTTCTTTTAATGGAACTGCCGAAGAAGTATTTCATTTCAAAAATTCCCTGCGGCGAATGCATATATTTATTGCTCACCACGCGGCTGATCGTGGATTCGTGCATCTCTATATCATTGGCAATATCGCGCAAAACCAGAGGCCGGAGGAAATCAATTCCCCGATCAAAAAAATCTTTTTGGAATTTGACAATACTTTCCGCCACCTTATATATCGTATTCTGACGCTGCTGGATGCTTTTAATCAGCCAGGTAGCCGATTGAACTTTATCCTTGATATACTTCTTCCCGTTTTCCTCTTCGTGATGACCATGATCGGTAAGTCCCGCCATAACTTCACGATAGAAATTACTGATGCGCAAACGCGGCAAACCGTCATCGTTGAGAATTATTTTGTATTCGTCCCCCGCTTTGACAACGTAAACATCGGGAATGACCGGCTGGGTCTTTTCTTCGGAATAAATGCTGCCGGGCTTCGGATTCATTCCGCTGATCAGCAATACCGCTATCTCCACTTCCCGCAGAGGAACTTTCAATTTATGGGCAATATGCGCATAATTTTTCAATTCCAGATCTTTAAGAAAGTCTTTAATGATAACTTCGATAATCCGGTTTTTTACACCCAGCATTCGCGCTTGAATCAGGAGACATTCCTGAAGATTACGGGCGGCGATTCCCGCAGGATCGAATTCCTGAACTTTTTTCAGAACAGTTTCCACGAATTCTTCGCTGACATTTTCCAACTGGGCAATTTCCGTTATGGTCGCGCATAAATAACCGTTTTGGTCAAGATTGCCGATAATCTGATTACAGACACGTTCTTCATCATCGGAAAAAGACGAGAGCGTCATTTGCCATGTTAAATGTTTCGCAAGCGACAGGCCTTCGGTGAGAATATTGTCCCAGGAAGTTTCCTCGCCGTCTCTGCCGCCGTAAGTCACCCCTACCGGGCCGTAATCTTCCAGATAATTAGCCCAATCAAACTCTTCACGGTTATCTGCTTCACCGATCAGTTCTTGTGCGCGTTCGATCTCTTTTACATCTTCACGTTCAACAGGCCGGATATCTTCTTCGATTTCCGCATGCAGTTCTTCATCATTTCCTTCGTCCGGAGAAACTTCTTCCAGAAGAGGATTTTCTTCCATTTCTTGATTAATTGTTTCAACAAGTTCCAGTCGGGATAACTGCAACAGTTTTATCGCCTGCTGCAGTTGAGGAGTCATAATCAACTGCTGAGAAAGTTTTAAGCTTTGTTTTAACTCAAATGCCATAACAACCAATCGTAAATCGAGAAGTTTTTATAAATTAAAAGTTTCGCCAAAATAAAATTTTCGCGCCAGTTCACTGCCGGCAATTATTTCCGGAGCGCCTTCGACCAGGATCGCTCCTTCATTGACAATGTATGCCCGGTCACAGCAGGAAAGGGTCTCCCGCACATTATGGTCGGATATAATAATACCGATTCCTTTTGATTTTAATTTATCGATTATTTTCTGGATATCGGCAACGGCCAGCGGATCGATTCCTGCAAAAGGTTCATCTAAAAGAATGTACTTGGGATGAGTAACCAGCGCCCGCGTTATTTCCACTCTTCTTCGTTCTCCTCCGGAAAGGGAATAGGCATGATTTTTGGCGAGCGCGGTAAGATCGAGCTCCATAAGAAGTTCCTGTAGTCTCTCTGTTCTTTCATCATCCGACATATCCAGAGTTTCCAGAATCGCCATAATATTTTCTTCCACCGTAAGCTTGCGGAAAATTGACGGCTCCTGAGGCAGATAATTCAATCCTTTGCGCGCCCTCAGGTACATGGGAAATCCGGTAATGTTTTCGCCATTCAGAAAAATTTCCCCCGCGTCAGGTTTGATGAGTCCAACAATCATATAAAAAGTGGTTGTTTTACCGGCGCCGTTAGGGCCCAGCAAACCGACAACTTCTCCCGGCGATATGGATAAGTCTATCTGATTGACAACTTTTCGCTTGTTGTAGATTTTGATCAACCCTTTTGCCGACAAATCGTTCATAGTTTTACAGTTTTCAACGCTATTTAAGACCTGGTTTCTTCTTATCCTGAGGATATATGATCGCTTTAACCTGTGTTTGCGTATTACCTTCCACAACTCCTCTGTTTTCATTGAGAAAGACTGTCACTCTATCTCCACGGATTGAGTTTTTTCCTTCTTTCAACACGGGGTTACCGGTCAGGATGACTTTATTGCTATCACGGAAATATACGGCGTCCTCTCCTGTGGCCACCCTTCCCTCCTGGGTCAGAGAAACATTGCCCTTCGCTTCTATTTTTTCCAGATCACCGGTTTTTTCGGTTTCTATAGTTCCGATTTTATCTTTTTTACCGGCTTTATCAGCTTTATAATACAGTAGCAGCTTATCCGCCTTCAATACGTTATTGCCTTGTCTGGCCATGGCGTTACCGGAAAACACGACAACTTTTTTCTCATTAAAAGCTTCCATCCTGTCGGACGTAATTTCCATCGGTTCATCCGATTTACCCGGCATAATATTATCGGCATATACGCAAGAGGCTGAAATCAGCAAAACAAACAAAACTAATATGTAAAATTTTTTATTAATCATTTATTTTCTCAATTATTTATTTTTGCCTTAACCATGGAGGGAATATTCAATTCTCCTTTATTCATAAAGAGAGTCAATCCCACTCCCGTTAGTTTCATCCGATTGTTCTCCATGGTAACCGGCGCGTCGGTATAAAATTTCTTCTCAGCGTCGGTATAATTCAAATGATCCGTGGAAAATTTATCGCCGCTGTCCGAAGTTATAACCACATTACCTTTTATCTCGATGCTCTTTTCCTTGGTATTCATCTGACCTTTATCAGCGCTCATCATGAAAACTTTGCCATCAGAGGTTGTCAGCTTTATCTGAACACGATCAAAAACGGCAAGATTCGTCTTCTTATCGTATGTGGCAGTTTCCGCTTTTACTTCCCATTTGGCGTTGGCTTCGCCGACCTCCGTGTAAACGAACCCTTTGATTTGCAAATCAACGCTATTTTGCAATACCTTCAACAAATTTTTGGGTTTATTTACATTGACCCTGATTAAGGCCACAACGGCAATCAAAATCACCAGAGAAACGACTGCTATTGAAGATATAATGACTGTTTTTCTGCTTAATTTCATTTTAATCCGCAACATCCTGCCATCGTGCATTATCGTTGAATTTATTATATCACCGGGAATGTCACGTGTAAAGAAATAAGGATGATCAAAGAAGATTATTTTAAAGAAATAATGGTGATTTAGCCCGTTTTATCTACTCAGACAAGTTCAGTAAAATTATATTTAGCGGCTATTTCCGGCCATCGGCCCTTCGCTTTCAAAATCATTTCACAAATTTCTCTTACCGCGCCGCGTCCGCCGTTGTTTTTCGCCACATAATCAACCGACTTTTTTACCACATCCATGGCGTCGGCTACAGCCGCGGAAAATCCCACACTCTTTAATACCGGGATATCAATTATATCATCGCCTACAAAAGCCGCCTCATCGGCTGATAATTTATGTTTCTTAAGAATTTTTTCAAAAACTTCTTTTTTATTGAAAACCTTTTGATAAACATCTTTAATATCCAAATCCTTCGCCCGGTGTTCAACCACTTGCGATTGCCGCCCCGTCAGTATCGCGACTTTAATGCCATAACGCTGAAGCACCTTTATTCCGTGTCCGTCGCGGACGTCAAAATTCTTTATCTCGCGCCCTTCGCTGTCCATTATAATCCGGCCGTCGGTCATGACACCGTCAACATCCAGAATCAGTAATTTTATTTTTATGAGTTTTTCTTTTATATTTTTCTTCATCATCGCAATTATCCTTTTATATGCCCTGATAGTGGAGCACCCTCCGGTCGAAGATGACCCTATAGTGCCCCCATGGTACCCTTCAGGGTATTCAGGGTATTTAGGTTACGGGAGCCGGAGGCTCCCTGTAATAATGAGGCTCGCTGAAAACGAGCGAAACGAAGTTTAAAGCGGTAGTCGAATTATCCCGCGAAGCAGAGGATAACTCGACCTCCCGCGTCCTCCGGCGCAGGCCGGAATCCAGTTCATTCTTCCATTGCTACTTTTTCAAAGATTGGACAAGAGGAGACTTGACCCTTTTATTTCTATTTCTCCCCGGCAACTTTCTCTTTCAACAATTTTTCGATTTGCGGGATATCAGCGCCACTAACCACTTTACCATCAATTATAAAATACGGCGTACTGGAGACGCCCAACTTTTCTCCCTCGGACTTATGAATCTTGATCAGCTCGTCAACTTCGGCATTCGTACAGGTCTGATATTTCTGACCGTCAATTTTCCCTTTCATCACTTCATCAAATGCTTTGCCTTTGTCTTTTTGACAGAGTATGTACCGTACCTTATTTGCTGCATCCGGATGCATCGGCAAAGGAGTGAAGAAAGTATATTTGGTTACATCAGTACGTGATTCGAAGAACTTGGCCGCATTGCGGCAGTAAGGACAATCGGGATCTGTAAATTCGATGACAATATGCTTCCCTTTGCCGGTTTTAACTGCTTTATTGAGAGGCAAGTTCTTGGCCTTTCGGGCTATGTCGACATCAAACTTGGCCGCGATTACCTGTAGCCGGTCGGCGGTCAGATTCTTCTTAGTTTTATCGAACATCTGTCCCGCGATGATAATACCTTCCTCGGGCGCAAAATATAAAATTCTTCTTCCTTCCGTAACTTCATAGATTCCTTTTACCGGTGATGGATTGACGGAATCAAAAGCAATATCGGGAAAAGACGACTTTAATGTTTTTTCAACATCAGACTCTGCATTGGCAGAACCCGCACACCAAAGCAGTATTGCCCAAAGCATCAAACTCAACAATATTTTTTTCTTCATAAAATTTCTCCTATAGATATTTGTTTGTGATTCCGGTCGCAGACCGGTATCCAGTTATTTCTTTTCCAAGTTGAGCCAAGAAGAGACTTGACCCCTTCAGTTTTTTCTCATAATAAAACGCAAATTACTAATAATTTAAAAGGAATCATAAAAATCAATCTCTTACAATCTGTTGCTCAAATATATCTCTTTGAGCGGCCATTGAAAGAGTTTTGATTAATAAATCTTGGCGAAGCGAAAGATCAGCAATGACAAATGTTTGAGCCGAAGGCGAGTTTTGTCATTGCCTGAAGCGAGCCTTAGATTTATTCAAAACGCTTTTACCCTAAAGGGCACTATAGCCGGGCAAGCGAAAAGGATATTTGGGCAACATTCCGCTAATTAATTATTTTTTTACCAAACTGTCAATTTTTTTCAGCGTTGTCAGAATTTCCTCCAGTGAATCCAGATAAAGAGAATTGGTGCCGTCGCAAAGCGCTTTTTCCGGGTCGCGGTGCACTTCGAAAAATACGCCGTCCACACCGGCGGCAACAGCCGCCCGTGCCAGATATTTGACCATGTCTCTCTGGCCGCCCGATGAAGTTCCCTGCCCTCCGGGCAATTGCACCGAATGAGTGGCATCGAAGATGACTGGATAACCCATATCTCTGATGATCGGCAAAGAGCGCACATCAAAAACAAGGTTGTTGTAGCCGAACGACGCGCCGCGTTCGGTAATCATGATGTTATCATTGCCGGCCGCTTTGGCCTTCTCGATAATATTGGCCACATCCCACGGTGCCAGAAACTGCCCTTTCTTGATATTAATGACGCGGGCTTTTTTCGCAATCTCCACAACAAAATCAGTCTGACGGCAAAGAAAAGCCGGCACCTGCAAAACGTCCAGTACTTTCGCGGCTGCGTCAATTTCCTCGAAACGATGCACATCGGAGAGCACCGGTATATTTAACTCACCTTTAACTTTTTCCAGTATGGCTAATCCCTTTTTTGCTCCGGGGCCGCGATAGGATTTGATCGAAGTCCTGTTGGCCTTGTCATAAGAAGATTTAAAGATGAACGGTATTTTTAATTTTGCCGTCAGCTTTTTCAAATACCGGGCTGTGTCCATCGCAATTTTTTCACTTTCCAGAACGCACGGTCCGGCAATCAGAATAAATTTTTTATTATCTCCGGCAACAAAATCGCCTATTTTGATTTTCTTCATTCTTCCTCACCCCTGTTTTTTTTCTGCGCTTTTTCCTGCAAAACTTTAATCTTCAGTTTCGGTATTTTTTGCGCGGCTTTTGCCGATTCCGGATTGAGCGAGTAAGCGTTGGTATATGCTTTTATCGCCTCCGAATACATTCCTTTTTTTTCATAAGCCTCGCCCAGATTGGAATAAACTTCATCATCATCGCGATCGTATCTTAACGCGATTTTGTAATTCTTAATGGCCATTTCCCAATCCTGACAAGAACTGTACGCATAACCCAGACTCGCGTAAGAATCGGCTTTTTTCGGCTCCAGATCAACTATCTTTTTATAATATTTGACCGCCGTAGCGCAATTTTTTTCTTTCAGATAAAAATCGGCAATGATGCTTAATACCTGCTTGGTCAGAGGAAATGTTTTCTCATACTCAATGATAGCTTTCTTTTCCATTCCCATCTTCTCGTAAGTATAAGCCAGATTATAATGCACTGTGGAATCCTTAGCTCCGTATTTGATGGCCTTTTCATAATTTTCCACCGACAAGGCATATTTTTTCATTTCGCCATAGGCAAAACCTAAGTTGGAATAAATTGAAGGTTTCTGGGGTAATTTCGTTTTTAACTTTTCATAATATTTGACAGCCTGACCGAATTGCTTATTTTTCAACGCCAGATCGGCAAGACGCTCCAGCGCATCGGCATCTTCGGGATTGATTCTTAATACCTGTTCGTATTCTTTGACCGCTTCGGCGTCCATTTTCTGTCTTTCATAAGCCGCGCCCAGATTAAAGTGGATCGTCGCCTGACCCGGATTTAATGAAATCGCTTTTTTCAAATTATCCAGTTCTTCCTGTTTTTTGCCTTCCCCGGCATAAGCGGAAGCAAGATTGGAATAGGCAACGGCATTGCCCGGTTGTTTTTTGATGATTTCCTTATAACACCTGGCGGCCTCATCATATTTCTTGAGCTTCAGATAAATATCACCTAGGGCGAACAAGGCTGGGACCGGTTCTTTCGAATGCGCGGCGATATATTGATATTCCTCGACGGCCGAATTCATCTTATTGCTGTTTTTATAGGCTTCTCCCAATTTAAATCTTACCGGATAATTATCCGGCTCAATCCTCACCGCTTCACTGTAATTTTGCGCTGCCTGAGCCCATGATCCTTTCTCCGCCAGAGAAAGACCAAGCGCCACATACGCCTGCGCCTCTTTCGGATTTATTCTGATAATCTCTTTCGATATTTTAATGGCTTCATCAAATTGTTTTTTCCGGACATAGCATTTCGCCAATTCCGCCATGGCCGTCAAATCACCGGACTTGATTTCCAGCACGGTTTTATATTCTCTGATTGCTTCATCCAGCATTTCATGCCGCGAATAAACACCGGCAAGAATCTTCCGCACGCTGACGTCGTTTTTATTCATCAATATCGCTTTTTTCAAATATGCGATCTGATCGGAGACATTAGACGAATCTTTGGCAAACCGGAACCAGTCCTGAGGCGTAATTTCGATTTTCAACCCGACCCGGGCAATTGTCTCTCCGCGATAATTGACGGATATTTTATAATCGGTCACTATGCCCGAATTATCAATGACGGCGCTTTTTTTAATTATCTTATTGACGAAATCAAGACCCTTCAATAAAACGCGCAGATCGTTGTTGCCTTCGCTCAGGCCCTCGAATTTCACGGTTGTGTATTTGCCTCTCAAATCGTCGCTGACCACCGATTTGACCACGAATTCATCCCGATAAGTAATTTCCAGAGCTTCATCTTTATTAACGCGCAGATCCTTGCCGTTTTTTTCCATTTCCAGATAATAAAAGCGAGGCGTCTCGTTCAACACATAATGGGAAAAAGTGTTTTTCGCTCTGGCGACCTGAAAAGCGAGTGAACGGAAAAATTGCGGATGGATAAAATATAATACGATAGAAATGAAAACGACCGACACTGCGGCAATCAGGATCATTTTTATCGGGAATGATATATTTAATTTTCTTTGTTTTCTATTTACGTGCCGGTTCAACATAAAACCTTCAATTTTTTTATTTACTTTTATTCCGCCTCAGCTCCGCGGATGATATTTTTCGTGAACTTCCTTCAACCTCTCGCGCGTGATATGCGTATAAATCTGCGTTGTTGAAATATCGGAATGCCCCAGCATGACCTGCACGGTGCGCAAGTCTGCGCCGCCTTCCAGAAGATGCGAAGCGAAAGAATGGCGGAATGTGTGCGGATAAACCTTCTTCTGCAATCCGGCCTGTTTGGCGTAACCGACAACTATTTTCCAGAAACCCTGCCTGGAAAATTTTCTTCCGAAACGGTTTAAAAATAACACATCCGTGCTTTTTTTCTCCATTAATTTCGGCCTGACTTCATCCACATAACGCCTGACGCAATCATAAGCTACTTTGCCGACAGGAACAATCCTTTCCTTGCTGCCCTTCCCCATGACAATCAGAAAACCGACCTGCCAGTTGACGCTGTTCATCGTCAGATTAATCAATTCCGAAACACGAATTCCCGTCGCGTACAAAAGCTCCAGCATGGCGGTGTTGCGGATAGCCGGGTTGCTCTGAGTGCCCGGCTGGGCCAATATTGCTGTCATTTCCTCTTTACTGACCGTGTCCGGCAGTTTCATCCAGACCTTCGCCAGTTCAATATTGGCCAGCGGATTTTTCTTTATGATCTTTTCGCGAAGCAGATATTTATAGAATCCCCTTAACGCGGCCAGCGACCGGTTCATGGAATTAGCCGCCAGCCCTTCATCTCTGATCCGCACCAGATATTCGGTAATCACCTCTGGCGTAACTTCGTTTAAATTCGCCAACCGCTTTTCTTCATGAACAAACAAAACGAACCGGCGCAAATCGCGGCTATAGGATTCCAGCGTATTTTGAGCGATGCCGCGTTCAATCAAAAGATAATTGAAATACTTCGTCAATAATTCCTGCATGGAACTTTTTATACCATTCAGCTCAGATATTAAAAGGTTGATTTACCGGGCATAATACCAAGTAAGCTTTCAATAATTCATATTTTAATTTTTGAAAACAACTTGTTATTAACGCAAATACGACCGCGAAGTAAAGTTTTTTTTATTGACTTATTTTGTAATATCGTAAAAATGATAATTATTAAATTATTTATATTTCTTGAAAGGAATGACCGATGAAAAAAATTGTTATCGCTTCCGATCATGGCGCCGTGGCTTTAAAATCTGAAATCATATCATTCTTAAAAACAAAAAATTGCGAAGTAAGAGATATGGGCGTAAACAGCGACGATGCGGTGGATTATCCCGATATCGCCGTTAC
>Ga0182019_10000393_pt1 | contig 21603 bp, 11 predicted proteins | sample 812E2MmetaG_FD_120483 | JGI IMG/M metagenome (GOLD analysis project Ga0182019, IMG submission 120483) | Permafrost microbial communities from Stordalen Mire, Sweden - 812E2M metaG | ecosystem: Environmental > Terrestrial > Soil > Wetlands > Permafrost | place: Sweden: Stordalen | collected...
CCTGGCCGGGCTTGGAAAGGACCGCATCTCGAGCATCTCGGTCCTCCTCTGGTACTCGGATCTCGCCCTGGCGGCGTACGATAACCTTTTCGTCCTCCCCACTCCTCCTCCTCAGCCGAAGGTGACGTTCGCGGCTCTCGACAGGGAGATCGTTCTCTCCTGGGGGGACACCTCCTCGGCCACGCTCGAGTCGTTTACGAGCAAGGGATACAATTTCGAGGGGTACAACATCTATCAATTCCCCGCTGCCTCCACGTCGAATCCGGTGCTGCTGGCGACGTATGACAAGAAGGACGGCATAACGACGGTCTTCGACAACGCGTACGACCCGAGCACGGGCTACGTCATAAAGAAACCCGTGGAATTCGGCGGCGATTTCGGCATCTCGCATTCGATCGATCTGAAGAAAGATGCCGTTAACAACACCGGTCTCCTAAACGGGACGAACTATTACTTCGGCGTTTCGGCATACAGCGTCAACACGGCCGTCGGAGCGAACCCCGTGTACCTCGAGAGCCCGGTGACGATTCTGAAGGATACGCTCTCGTACTCGACAGGCATCGTTCCGCACTCGGCCAATCCCGGGTGGAGGCTCGGCGCAAACGTGGGTGATACCGTTGCCCCCGCGCACACCGCCGGCATCGCAGACGGAGCACCGCTTGTCAAGTTCGTCGATCCCACAAGGGTGCCTCAGGGAAATTTCCAGATTCAGGTGGTCGTGCTCGACTCCGTCAACAGCGGCGGTGTCACGGTGGCGAACCCCCGGTGGCAGCTCCTGAACAAGAGCACGGGTAAGATCGTCATTCCCCCGACGCTTGATTTCACGAACGGCACAGGGAACCCGATGTATCTCGGTATGCAGGTCGGTCTGGCGGCTGTCCCGATCTACAAATACGGGAAAGAGCTTTCGCAGATCGTCTGGAGCGGACCTTCGGCGTACAACTTCTCTACTGTGAACCCGGGAAGCGGAAACACCGGCGATCTCGAGAATACGATCGGCATACTCGTTGCGAATGACTTCTTCGGCGATGGCATTCTGAATCCCGTTGACGTAAAAGCGGATGTCGCGATCGAGTTCGTAGGGAAAGGTCAGGGACAGAACGCGTACGACTTTGTCCGTGCATCCACCGGATCCACCGGAGCGCCTTATGAGGGGTTCTACCCGCAGCCGTTCAACGTCTGGCAGCTCAATCCCGACGGATCGCACATGCGCCAGCTCGACTTCTGCTTCATGGAGAAGACGGGATCCGCCTATTACGACAGCGTGTGGTCACCGGGCGCCGCCTCGTCCGATCGTGAATACTGGTTCGTCATCCTGGAGGGATACACAGCGACCCCGAAGGCCAAGTACACGGGTGCGACGCTGGGTGGCGCCCTCACGGTCGACAGCGTTCTGCTTTCCGGCTGGCACACGTTGAAAGACCCGACACTGCCCGGTTACGTCGCCGGAGACAAGTGGACGTTCAAGACCACTAAGCTTCTCACGACGGGGGACACGTGGGACTTCGGGACCGCGGCGAAGCTTGCCACGTATGCCAAGGCCGCAGCGCAGGCCGACGTCACGAAGATCAACGTCTTCCCGAATCCGTATGTCGGATTCAACCCGCAGGAGATCAATAAATACGCGCGTTGGGTGACGTTCACGCACCTGCCTGCAAAGGCGACGATCAGGATATTCACGCTTGCCGGAGTGCTCGTGCGGACGATCCTGAAGAATGACAACTCGCAGATGATTCAGTGGGATCTCAACAATACGAATGGTTTCCCTGTCGCTGCAGGCATTTATATCGCCTATGTCGACATGCCGGACCTCGGGGTGACCAAGACGCTGAAGCTGGGTGTCATTCCTGAACAGCAGTACCTGGATCGTTATTAGTCTACGCGTTGGATAACCCAAAGGAGATTCTCCATGAAGAAAAAGACTCTACGCATGGCGGCGTGGCTGATGATCCTGGTGAGTATCGCCGCTGTTGCTTTCGCCTCGAACCCGGACAGGACCGGGACAGCGGGTGCACAGGAACTGTCCATCCCTGTCGGCGGACGCGGGATCGCGCTCGGTGGCTCGTACATGGCGTTTGCCACCGGTGCCGACGCGATCTATTACAATCCCGCGGGCCTCGCACTCCAGACCTCCAGCGTGGAAGCGCTGGTTTCCAGCATGAACTACATCGCGGACATCGGGGTTGTGTACGGCGCCCTGGGTGTGAAGACCGGTGACTTCGGTACACTCGGGTTTAACATCAAGTCGATAAACTTCGGGAACATCCCGGTGACCACGACCGACTTCCCCGATGGGAACGGGCAGGCGTACTCCCCGACATACATCACGATGGGCGTCACGTATGCAAAGGCGCTGACCGACAGGATCGCATTCGGGTTTACCGCTTCGCTCGTCACGGAGCGGATCCTGGAGATGAGCGCGAGCGGTGTGGCGTTCAATATCGGCATCCAGTATCACAACCTGGCCGTGCAGGGACTGGATCTCGGGGTGGCGGTGAAGAACATCGGCCCGTCAATGACGTTCTCCGGCTCGAATCTCCTCACGTCCGCAACGTCCGGTACGGGACAGCGGGGATCTCAGCTTTACACCCTCAACGCCGCGTCGTTTGATCTCCCGTCACTGATGGAGATCGGCATATCGTACACGCGGAAGTTCGGCGACATGAACGTACTCTCCATCGGCGGGATGTTCCGCAACAATAACTATCTCGAGGATGAGTACAACGCGGGCGCCGAGTACGCCTTTAACGGCACGTTCTTCCTCCGGGGCGGCTACACGTTCTCGCCCCAGTCGGCGACGGATGCTGCGGGGGCGAACAGCTACATCTACGACTACAGCTTCGGTGCCGGCGTTCACTACCCGGTCGGCGACGTCGATCTGTCGCTCGACTATGCGTACCGGCATCTGAAGTACTTCACCCCGAGCAGCGCGATCTCTCTCCGCATTGGCTTCTGAGATCACGCCGGGGACGGGCGGGGAAGGGTTGCGCTGGGTCGCATGAACCACGCTTATCCCTCCGTTCACCTGATGTAACACCGGAAGGTTGGCGGCATTGCCGCCAACCTTCCTCTGTTGATGGGGGAGACTTCAACGGGTTCCCTCGTGATTCCCCTTATGAACCTCTGCATTTGATGATTCGGGCACATTCTCCACGCATCTGGGTTTTGCTCCCCCTCATGTTCTTCTACGGGGCACTCCTTTCCGCGGCAGGGGAATTGTCGCGCTATTTTCCTGAACGGGGACCAGCGGCACTCCATCAGCGCGAGATTGACCTTGGCACTGCGGCCACGGTGATGGTGCTGGCCGGCGAACCCGGGGAGGAGGACCTTGCGACGATGACGGAGCTCCGGATGAACAGGGGGGCGCGTGTCGTCGCTGTTTATCTGACGAACGGAGGGGGAACGGCGTCCGATGACAGGGACGAAATCCCGTATGTCGTTGCGGGGCGGAGGAAGGAAGAGTCGTACCGCGCGCTTGCAACTATAGGATGCCTGCCGTATTACCTGAACTGTCGTGATATCCTCAACGGGGCCGGAGCGACGGCGGAGGAGTGGGAACGGGACTCAGTCTGGGCGCGGCTTACGGAGGCGATAAACCGTTTCAGGCCCGATGTCGTCCTCATTGCGGAAGAGTGGCGTTCCGCCGTGTCCGGACGTTCGGCCCTCCTGGCGCGGGCGTGCATGGCGGCTGCCGGGTATTCACGCGATCCCGGAGCGGCGCCGTGGAAGCCCCTGAGGGTATTCATGGAAGTCGATTCCGCAGAAGGCTCCGTCGCGGTGAACTCCCGCCGGCTCCACCCGTACTGGAAGAAGACGCTGCTGGAGATCGCAGGGGAGGCGTGGCGGGAATATGCCTCGCTCCGTCTGAAACTCGGGAGCCGGCCGCGCGAGCCCGTGCACTGGTACAGGGAGGTTGCTCCCGCGCCCTCCTCCGGCGCACATTCCCTTCTCGGGGGAATTCCCCGGCTCACAAAGGATCTGGACCGCGTCGGTGCGGCCATAACACTCGCCCTTCAGCTCGAGTCAAAGAAGGAGCAAAAGAACAGCCTGGTTGCGGTCGCCGAGGCGCTGGCCCGGATCGAAAACCTGATGGTCACACGCCGGGGGCGGCTTGATCCTCTTGAGGAGCGTGTTCTCGCCCGGTGGAAAGACGGGCTGGAGGATTTCCGCTGCTCGCTGGATGATGTCGGCGCGGACGTCCAGCCGAGTGACAGCATACTTGCCGAGCGGCAGGTGTTCTTTCTCCGCGTGAAGTCCGTGCACTTCCCCGTCCCGGCGGACAAGACGGAGATCTTTTTTCCCACTGCCGGGGAGAACTCATGGGTGATCAATGAGTCGAGGAACACCCATTTTCCTCTTAAGATCCCCGCGGAATTCCGGGTGCTCTCTCCCGAGAAGCTCCCGTGGAACTACCCCGTTTCACTGTACGGTCTGGGGAGTTCCGAGGCGCGGACGTCGATCCCGTATTTCATCGTCCATAGGGACACCGACCGGACGCGCAACTTTGCTCTGCGGGGGGAAATACCACTTCTGATCGGTCCGGGGAGGGCTCTTCAGGTGCTCACGCCGGTGGTTCGTATCACCTCCGGGGAGGAGCTGACGTTCCGTCTGTATAACATCACGCGGCAGCCGATGAAGGCCGAGGCGTGGGTGAAGGACTCGGTCGTTGCAGATTCGCGGATTGGGGTGTTTCTCTCCGGAAAGGACGATGTCACGCTCAACCGGCTGCCGCTCTCCTGGGTGGACACGACCCGCGCCGGTGACCATGTGGCGGAGATACGAATCGGCAGGGTGAGGGCGGGACAGTTTCTCTCACGCTCGCTCGATCTGCGCGTTGATTCGTCGGTTGTAGCAGGACTCCTGACCGGCATGCCCGGCGGGATCCTGGAGACCACGCTGCGCCGCCTCCATGTGCGCTTGGTGATCCTCGATTCATCCGCCATGCGTGCACGCATGTGGGAGAGGTGCACCGTTGTCATCGTCGATCGGAACGCCCTTGCGCTCCGCCCTGATTTCGGGAAGGGTGCAGCCGGCATCAGACAATGGATCGAAGCGGGCGGGCGCGTTCTCCTTTTTCCACAGCACGGAGCGCAGGGGGATTCGGCTCAGCCGTTCCCGGAGTTCAGGTTTGAAAACGATCCGGCCGGCCCGGGGGACACTGTTGATGTCCCTGACGCGGATTTCGGCCGCAACCCGAACACGCTCTCTGCCTCGGATTGGGAAGGATGGCAGGTCGGCCGTTCGACGGACCGGATTATCGCGCAGAGGGGGATCGCGACCGGGTTGATCGCCGGGTTACGGGGTGGGAGAAACCCTCTCGTGCTGCGGGCCTCCGACGGCAGGGGGTCTGTGACTGCGGTGGCCCTTGACCTCGGCCACCAGCTCGAAACACTCCAGAGCGGCGCCTGCCGGATATTCGTCAACCTCCTCTCGCGCTGAGCCTCCGTCCGTTGCGGCCACGCCGCGCGCGTCTCAGGGATTTGTTCCGGGTCCCTGAATCGCGCGCAGGAGATCGAGAGAAGGCACGTGATGCGGGTTTGCCCTTATCGACCTCTCGAGCGCATCCCGGGCACCGATTGCGTCCCGCATGCGCAGGTCAGCAAGGGCTTCCTGGTACAGTATGGTAGCCTGATCTTCCGGGCTCCCCGTCAGAGGGAGAGCCTTCTCGTAGGAGGCGAGTGCCGCGGCGTTGTTCCCGGAGTCAAAGGCGATGTCGCCGAGCATCGCGTATGCGGTCCATGTGGGTTCGGCCGAGAGAGAGGCTGCCAGAACGCCCGTTGCTTGATCCGTGCGGCCCTCGCGGATGTAGAGCCTGGCGAGGCCCAGATATGAGCTGACCTCCAGCGAGTCGAGCGCAATCACTGTCTTGAGCTCGCGCTCAGCCGCCTTCAGATCTCCCCGCTGCGTGTAATACTCCGCCGCTGCTCTGTGCGCTTCACCCGCTCCCCAGACCCTGTCGACAACACGGACGGCGAACGCCTGAAGTGAGTCATGCGGGAACTCGGCCGGAACGCTGAGAGACCGGGCGGCGAACGGGTACGTTGACGTCATCCGGGCGGTCCGCTCGAGGGCGATCCGCTCATCCAGATCGGTGACGGTCCGTTCGTTCCACAGCACGCGGTCGCTGAACGTATCGCGACGGCCCCACTCTCCGTCGTCCGCAATAAGCCCCATGCGCCGCATCATGGCGGCATACCCTTTTGCCATGAGAAAATAGCCCGAAGAATTCGGATGGAGGTGCTCTAAGATCAGCTCGTTGCCGATGAGTGAGTCGGGGGAGTTTGCCATGAACAGCCGCTCCATGTCGACGGTCCCCACCTCCATACCCCGGGTCTGGGAGAGGATCGCACTGTTGAAGTCGCTGCTTGCCCGGAAGCGCAGCTCGTCGAGATCACGGGCCCGGACGTACTCCAGCCGCGCTCCGCGCCGGTCTCCCAGTATGTCCAGGCACCGGCCGATCGCAAAATGTGTGGCCGCATGCAGCGAATTCAGGGATGACGCTTTCCGGTACGCGCTCAGGGCGTCCGGCCATTTCTTCTCGTTCCAGGCTCTCTCGGCCTCCCGGCGGTCACCGTCGAACGCTGTTCTGACTGAATCCGGAAGTGAAGGATCTCCTCCGGAAACGAACGGGGGCTGCCCGCGCAGGTTCGATACCTGGCTGGCGAGAATGACCGGCAGATGTTGTTCTGCGCAGAACGCCCGGAGGTCCGCGAGATTGTCCATGAAATTCCGCAATGCTTCGGCGTACACCGGGCTCCCGTACGGCACCTCTTTCCCCTGTGAGAGCGACTCCAGGGAAACGTCTCGGGGGGCGTCCCCGTGCGACGGCAGGACGAGCGACCGGAGCCAGGCATAGGCTTCGCGCAGAAGCAGAAAAGTCCGGAAGTGGAGGAGACGGAGGTACGCGATCGCTGCCGGGCGGAAACCGCCGAAGAGCCCGCGCGACTGCACCCCCAGGCCGCCGTAGAACTCGTTGTGGCCGTCATACACGATCAGGAGGTCCGGCTCCCACGCCGGAAGCTCCCTTGCGAGATCGAGGACCGTGAAACTGTTTGTCCCTGTCATCCCCAGGTTGATGACCTCGATGTGGCGTTCGGGGAATATCCGTTCGAGCCGGTTCCGGAGGAATGCGCTGAATGATCCGTTGGTCCCGTAAGGGTACCCGGCGGCGGAGGACCCTCCGAGGACGAATATTCTGAACGCCTGCGGAGGCTTGGGAAGCGTGAAGTACTCCTGCGAGGTAATGGGCGCGAACCTGATTCCGGGGAAGTACCGGGCCTTGACCTCATGGTTGAGGAGGTAATAGGTCTTGCCGCGGATGATACGCGTCGTAAAGAGTGAAAGGTTGGTCCCGTATCCGGATGCCCGCAGGCCGAGCTCCAGGAGCCCCAGCAGGAGCAACGGGGATGCCACGGTGAGGAGCGCAAAGATGCGTCTCTTCCGGGAGGCAACCCGCGCGGGTGACTCCTCCGTGCGGTCCACGTACCGGGAAGGACGGCGGCGCGCCTTATGACCGGCGTGTTGAGTTTTTGCCAGGGGAAATCCTCTCTGGGGTCAACCGGTAATGTAAACAATTTCTCGGGAAAATCCGACATCGGCCTTGCAGTGGCATTTAATCCCCGTCATTCGTAATTTATTCTTCACAGACCATGGCCCCTCTCATTTCGCGAAATGTGTTGCGCGCGGTCATCTCCGGCCTTCTCTTCTCCGCATTCTCTTGCGTGCTGCTCCGGGCGCAGACGATCGCGGTCCAGGGGACGGCCATCGATGTCGACCTCCACGGCAACGTGTACGTGCTGGATGCGGAGGGAAACACACTGAGCGAGTTCGACCGATCAGGCGGGCTGTTGCGCGTAGTCGGCGGCCCGGGGTGGCAGGACGCACAGTTCGATCGCCCGGCCGGGCTGTGGGCGCGCAACGGCATCGACGTTTTTGTCGCCGACTACGGCAATCACCGGATCGAGCGGTTCGACAGGGCGCTCAGTTTTGTGTCGTCGTTCTCGACGCATGACAGCGGCAATCCGGACGAACGGTTCGGGTATCCCTCCGATGTTGCGCTTTCGCGAGAGGGAGGTCTTTTCATCTCCGATACGGAAAACAGCAGGATCGTGAAGGTCGATCAGACAAACACCGTGGAGAGGACGTTCGGCGACTTCGGTGCGGGGAAAGGACGGCTGACGATGCCGCGCATGGTGGGTCTCGGCCCGAAGGATGAAGTCTATGTCCTTGACGGGGAGCGCGTTGCGGTTTTTGATGCCTTCGGTAATTTCCTCCGGGACCTGGTGCCGGGTGTGTTCAACAAACCGGTGGCGCTCTACGCGGACAACGGCGTCGTTGCTGTCCTGGATTCAGAATCGGTCTTCTTCTTCGACGCGGAGGGTCGCCCGGGGGGCGTGTTCCCGGTGCGGTCGATTCTTCCGAAACCCGTCGCCGTGCGTTCAATCGCTTTGGGGGTCGGCTCGCTCTACCTGCTTGTGCCGGATGGCGTCTTCTGCGTGCCGGATCCCCGGCTGAGGGGGGGGGCCGAAGCACATTGACGGCGTGGCTTTACGTACGCCCCCGTCCCTCCGGGAATCCAAGTCGTAAAACAAAATCTCACATGTGTAGTATAGTGTATCAAGGGAGGAATCACGGTCATGTCGAAAAGTCTGAACAAAGTCATGCTCATCGGAAACCTCGGAAAAGACCCCGAGCTCCGGTTCACGTCAAGCGGCGTACCTGTCGCGACGTTTACAATGGCGACGAACGAATCCTGGAAGGACCAGGACGGGAACCTCCAGGAGCGGACGGAGTGGCACAATATCGTCGCGTGGAGAAAGCTCGCCGAGATATGCGGGGAGTGGCTCAAGAAGGGGAAGAAGGTGTACATTGAAGGGAGAATCCAGACGCGGAGCTACGATGACAAGAATACGGGAGCGAAAAAATACATGACCGAAGTCGTCGCCGACAGCATGATCATGCTCGACGGCAAGGGGGCGGGGACCGCCCCGGAGAGTTCCGCTCCCCCATCCGCACCCGAGCCCGATGCCGGTGGAGCCTCCAACGATGATCTTCCATTCTAGGGCGCTCCTCTGTGCCGCGGCGGCGGTTCTTGTCGCCGTCGGCGTTCAGGCGGAGGCTGCGTCCCGTTCACCCGTCAGCGGGAGGAACGGTATTGTCGTCTCGGCCGATTCGCTTGCTTCCGCGGCAGGCGTTGAGATGCTCAGGAAGGGGGGGAATGCGGTTGACGCCGCCGTCGCCGTCGGATTTGTCCTCGCGGTAACCTATCCTGAGGCCGGAAATCTCGGGGGGGGCGGATTCATGATGATCCGCATGTCGGGCGGAGAGTCGACGATGATCGATTTCAGGGAGAAGGCCCCCGCTGCCGCGACCCGCGGCATGTATCTCGACGCTCTCGGGAGGCCGGTACGGGAGAAAAGCCTCCTCGGCCCGATTGCCTCAGGCGTGCCGGGAACAGTCGACGGGCTCCTCACGGCACTCAATGAATACGGATCGCTCTCAAAGGAGGAGGTGATCCGGCCTGCGCTCACCGCCGCGGAATCCGGTTTTCCGGTCACCGAACACCTGGCTCGCCTCCTTGCGGAGGATTCGCAGCGTTTCGCGCTCTTCCCCTCCACGATGAAGGCGTTCACCCGTGACGGAAGGCAGTACAGATGGGGAGACACCCTCCGGCAGCCGGACCTCGCGTCGACGCTCCGCGCGATCATGGAGAGGGGTGATGAAGGATTCTATGCAGGCGATGTGGCCGCGCGGATCGTCGCAGAAATGAAGAGAGACGGCGGGATCATCACCGCGGACGATCTTCGCGCCTATGCGTCCGTCGAGAGGGATCCGCTCCTCGGATCGTACCGGGGGTACGAGATACTCACGGCCGCGCCTCCCTCTTCGGGAGGGATACTGCTTCTCCAGATACTGAATTCGATGGAGCGGTTTGATATCCGCCGCCTCGGCTGGAATTCTTCGCGCACGGTCCATGTGTTCGCCTCGGCCTGTCAGCGTGCATTTGCGGACAGGGCCGCCTGGCTCGGGGATCCCGACTTCGTCCACGTTCCGGCGGAAGGGCTTATCTCCAAGGAGTACGCACTCTCACGGTTGGCGGATTTCGACAGCTCGCGCGCACTCGGGAGCGGTGCAGTCAGTGCCGGGTCGCCGGCGGGGGAGGGGAACGAAACGACGCATTTTTGCGCGGCGGACAGATTCGGGAACGTCGTAAGCGTGACCTATACGCTCAACGGGCTTTTTGGATGCAAGGCCGTCGTGGACGGGGCGGGATTTTTCCTTAACAACGAAATGGACGATTTTTCGGCAAGACCGGGAGCGCTGAACCTCTTTTCGCTCCCCGGTGGCGTGAGGAATGAAATCGAACCCGGGAAACGGATGCTCAGCTCCATGGCCCCGACGATCGTCATCCGCAACAACCGCCCCCTCCTGGTCCTCGGAGCAAGAGGAGGGAGCAGGATACCGACGTCGGTCGCCCAGGTCATTTCCAACGTCGTCGACTTCGGCATGAACGTCCAGGAAGCGGTCGATGCTCCGCGCGTCCACCATCAGTGGATTCCCGACACGCTCCTGTTTGAAAAGCGCGCGCTCCAGCTGGATGTACAGAGGAACCTCGAGACCATGGGGTACGTTCTTCAGGAGGTCGAAGCGACCGCGCATGTCGAGGCACTCATGATCGAATCTGACAGAGGGTGGATGCTCGGAGCACCGGATCCCCGCGAAAACGGGTTTGCCATAGGTTACTGATATCCACAGACTTATCCACATCCATATCCACACACCCACGTGGATAAATCTTTGCCTGAATTAAACAACGCAACTGCATGAAATGTATGGGTTTGTGACGATTCGCGGTGGAGTTTTCGATTCGAAGTTGAGTTTTTAATCACATCCGATTCCGGGGGAGTACTTGAAGGCAAAGCTCGCGCTTGAAAACGGGATAGTTTTTGAAGGTGAGGGGTTTGGCTCTCCGGGCGAAGTCACCGGTGAGGTGGTCTTCAACACAAGCATGACGGGATACCAGGAGATATTCACAGACCCTTCGTACTGCGGACAGATTGTCACGCTGACGTACCCGCTGATCGGTAATTATGGGATCAACGGGGAGGATCTCGAATCCGGCCGTCCTCAGGTAAGCGGGGTGATCGTGCGGGAGTCCTCCTCCGTGTTCAGCAACTTCCGGGCGCAGATGAGCCTTTCCGACTGGCTCGCGGAGCACGGCGTGATTGCCATTGAAGGGCTGGATACACGGATGCTCACACGGATGCTCCGGACGGACGGGGCGCTCCGGGGGGTGATTTCGACGACCGATGCCGACGATGCGAGTCTCATCCGGAAGGCGGCCGCCTCACCCCTGATGAACGGTCTTGACCTTGCGACGAAGGTGACCTGCTCGAGTCCATATTCGTGGGACGAGACGGACACGACCCCTTTTGCGCTCGGCCGGAATTCCGCCGCGCCGGAGGGGAGTGCCCCCCGGTTCAAGGTCGTCGCGTACGACTACGGGATCAAGAGGAACATACTCCGGCGCCTCGTCCTGTACGGGTGCGTCGTCACTGTCGTCCCCGCTGGATTTCCGGCCGCAGACGTGCTTGCAATGAAGCCGGACGGAGTATTTCTTTCCAACGGCCCCGGGGACCCCGCGGCCGTGGGGGTGGCGATAAGGAACATCAACTCGCTCGCCGGGAAAATCCCCATATTCGGGATCTGTCTCGGCCACCAGCTCCTCGCGCTCGCGCTCGGGGGGAAGACGTACAAGCTGAAATTCGGCCACCGGGGCGGGAACCATCCCGTAAAGAACCTGCTGACGGGAAAGATCGAGATCACCTCCCAGAACCACGGGTTTGCCGTGGATCCCGCGTCGCTCGACCCGTCCGCCGTGGAAATCACGCATGTCAATCTCTACGATCAGACGAACGAGGGGTTCCGGCACAGGGAGCTTCCCCTCTTTTCCGTCCAGTACCATCCGGAGGCGTCCCCCGGTCCGCACGACAGCGATTATCTCTTTGCGGACTTCATCTCCATGATGAAATCGGGCGCGCCCGCCAGAGGCTCTCTGGCGGCCACTATCAGGTAACCCTCTCCGCTATGGGATCAGGGTATCAGAAACTTCCCCCGTATTACGACCGGTGGCAGAAAAGCTACGGGAAGGATTTCAGCTCGCTGATTTTCCCCCGACTGCTGGCGTCCGTCCGTGCGCACAGGGTCGGGGGAAGGACGATGGTGGACGTTGCGTGCGGGACGGGGACGCTTGCCCTCCTCATGGCGCGCCGCGGGTGGGAGGTCTACGGTGTTGACGGCTCCGAAGGGATGCTCGCGCAGGCGTCGGAGAAACTCTCCGGGAAGTCTCTTCCCGTCGCATTCATCCGGCAGGATATGCGCGAGCTCTCGCTCCCGCGGCCTGTCCACCTGGCGACTTCATTTTTTGACAGCCTGAACCACCTTCTGACTGCCGCTGACCTGGAAGAGGCCATCTGCCGAGTCCGCCGCTCTCTCCTCCCCGGGGGCTGGTTCATATTCGACACAAGCACCGAGCGCTGCTTCACGTCCCTCTGGACGAAATCGGAGACGTTTCAGGAAAGCGACTTCTCGATAATCCTGGACAACGCGTATGACAGGGCGCTCAGGTCTGCCGTCTGCAACGTCACGCTGAACGTTGCGAGGAACGGGGGGACGGAGCGCCTGACCGAGACTGTGAGGGAGAGATTTTACACGGCGGAGGAGGTCTCGGGCATCCTCGCCCGGGAGTCGTTTGCGGTGCGGGAGTGCCAGGATTTCAATTTCACGTCGAACCCGGCGGTGGGAAAACTCAAGACCTGGTGGGTTGCCGAAGCCGTCTGAGCGTGCGTGAGGGGGTCACTCCGTCCGCTTCAGCGCCACGATCGTGATGTCGTCCGCCTGGGGCGCCCCCGCGGCGTGCGCGCGCACCGCCGCGATGAGTGCCTCTTTGAGCTCTTCGGGATCCCCCCCGTGGTACTGCAGAAGGACGTTCCGTATCGGTTCTTCCCCGAGCTGTTCCCCTGCGGGATCCATGGCCTCCGAAACGCCGTCCGAGAAAATGAGGACGAGGTCCCCCGGCGCGAGCATGACCGTCTCCTGTGCGTAGGGATAATCCTCCAGTATGCCGAGGACGGTCCCTCCGGCCGTCAGGCGGCTCATCTCTCCGCCCGAACGGACAAGGAACGGCCGTTCGTGCCCGGCGTTGCAGCACGTCAGCGATCCGGTGGAGGGATCGAGAAGCGCGTAGAATAGCGTGACGAACTTCTCGTTTCCCGTGTTTTGGAAGAGGAGCATGTTCGACCGCCTAACGCATTCCGACGCGGGGGCGGCAGTGAACGCCTGGTCGCGCAGCGTCGCCTGGACGTTCGCCATAAGCAGAGACGCGGCGAGTCCTTTCCCCGAAACGTCTCCCAGGCAGACGGCAAGCTGCCCCGGCTCCTTCGCCGTAAAGTCATACAGGTCGCCCCCCACCTCGCGGGCCGGAATCGTGACGGCGGCGAACCGGTATCCCGCCACCTCCGGCACGCGCTTCGGAATAAGCGTCATCTGCACCTCCCGGGCGGCCTGGAGGTCCTTTTCCATTGCGATCTTCTGGCGTTCCTGTTCGTACAGCCGCGCGTTTTCCACGGCCATCGCCGCATGGACAGAGAGCGCTTCGAGGACGCTCTCGTCGTCCGCGGTGAACGTCCCCGTCCGCTTGTTGAGTATCTGGAAGACCCCCGCGATCTGCCCGGCCCTGTTCTTCATGGGCATGCAGAGGATCGACCGCGTCCGGTATCCGGTGACCTTGTCGATTTCCGGATTGAACCGCGTGTCGAAGTAGGCGTCCGGTATGTTGAGCGTGTCGCCTGTCGCCGCGACGTACCCGGCGATGCCGCTCCCGGTCGGCATCCTGATTTCGATCCGTTCCCCTCCCTTGAGAACGCGCGACCAGAGTTCCTTCCTCTCCCCGTCGAGGAGATAGACCGTCCCCCTGTCCCCGTCCACGAGACCGAGGGCGGTTTCCAGGATGACGCCGAGAAGCTTGTCGAGATCCAGCGTCGAGTTCAGTGCCTTTGCCGCCTCGATGACGAGCTTCAGCCGGCCGATCTCCTTTTCCGACTCCCCCGCGCGCCGCTCGAGCTCGGACACGAACTGGTTGTCGACCGTCCGGAGCCGGATGCTGAGAACCTGAAGAAGCCGGTAGGCGAGTGCCGGGGTCCTCCGGAGATGCTTTTCGAACACGGGACGGGGGAGGGAACAGACGACGCACTCGTCAACGGCGGTCACGCGCGCGGCACGTGGCCTCCCATCGATGAGCTCGAGTTCGCCGAAGAAATCACCCGTATGAAGGAGCGCCAGGACTGTTTCGTGCCCCTGCCTGTCCCGTTTGGAAATCCGCACGCGCCCGTTCGCGATGAGATAGAGCGAATCCCCCTCCTCCTGGTCTTCGAGTATGATCTCCCCCGGGGCGTACCGCCGTTCCGTGAGCTCGGGACCGAGCGCGGCAAACTCCCCGTCAGAGAGAACTTCGGTGAGCACGTTGTGGCGGAGCCGTTCAAATCGCTGTGAAGGCGGGGTCATCGTTCCTTTTCACGCTCTGTCTGCAAATCCGGATCAATGTATCGACGGTGGGGGGCAAAGTCAAGGAAACGACCCGATTCACGAGTATTCGTCCCTTCGCATCGTCTGGTTGGAGTCCCGCACGAATCCGAGCGCTCCCAGCGCCGCGCCCAGCGGACTTTCGGCGGGGCGGACGTCATCACAGTATTCGACGATGATCTCCCTGAAAGGCCTTACCGGGCCCGGGAGCTTCATGAGTCCGATGAAGAGTTCAAGCCCCTCGCGCACGGTCTCAGGCTTCGGGTTGCCGATCGAGCGGATCCGCGTGCCGGCGGATTCGAAGAGGAGGAACGGCCTCCCTCCTTCGAACGCGATGTACGCTGAGGCGGTGCGCGGTGCACGGAGCGGCGGTCCGCCTTTCTCTCCGGGCGGGATGTCGAACCCGGGCCCGTAAGGGTTCGCCGGGTCGCACGCGTTGAGAAGCACAACGCCCGGGCGGGAGCGTTCGGAGCGGATCTTCCGCAGCTCCTCGACGGCCGGAGGGAGGGCGAACTGCATCCCGGAGAGTCCCTCGATGAAGTACCCCCGCCGGATCTCTCCTTTCAGCTCCATGCGGGCGAGCTCCTGTGCAATCATCCCCCAGGGGAGAAGATCCTCCCGTCTGTGGAACTCGCGCGCCACGATCCCGTACCGCTCGAGAAGGAGTCCCGCCTGCGCCCGCGCGCGCTCTTCGGGCCCCGGAGGATCCCCCATCAGCCCCGGCGAGCGGACGAGCGACCATCGTCCCGTCCATCCGGGCACCTCGCGCAGGGCCCGGCGCGCCGCCTGCATGATCCGCCCTCTTTGCGGCGCGCGCCGGGGATTCACGATCTCGATCCGTTCATAATGTCCGGGTTCATCGGAGCGGGCAGGCCGGCGCACCGCGGTCACTTCGGCAAACACGTCGTTGGTGACGATGCCGTTCCAGAAGAGCTCCGCGATCCCTCCGTTCATCCCCTCGAGCGAGAGCCCCGTCCCCTCGCGGATATCGCTGAAGAACGAGGCGCCGCTTGTCCGGATGTACTCCAGTATCCGGCGCGCCGGTTCCCGAAGCCGGCCTCCGGCGTCGCCTCCCTCTGCGCCCCGGCCGGTTCCGGGCTCCATCATATAAAGTCCGCCGTTCCCCCTGAATATGAACCGTATCCGTCCCGGTCCGCTCCCGACCCACGCACCGTATCCCCCCGAGGTGAATCGCGTCAGATCGTCCGACGTGATGTTGCTGACGCGCGCCCGGAGTATGTCCCGCTCCCACACCTCCGCAGGGAGCGGAAGTCCTTCAAGCCTCCCCAGTGCCGACGCGATGTCGATCCCCTTCCCTGCGCCGCGCACCCCCTGCCACCGGAAAAGGAACGATGCGAATTCAGCGGGAGCAGAGGGGGTGATCTCGTGCCGGAGGAGGGAAATCGTCTGCCTGTGTATGTTTTCCAGCGTTCGCCTGTAACACCACTCCTGGTCCCCGCCCGGGGCGGTGAATTTCCCCCTGACCACGTCCTTCGAGTCCGCCAGTGCGGCGGCGGTGCGTTCCGCATGAGCGGCGCCTGCGCCGAATCTCCTCCCTATCTCAGCGCTCGTGAGGGGTCCGTGGTTCTGCACGTACCTCCGAATGAGGAACGCGGCGCTCCGCGCGGAATCGAGCGACGCGTAGAGTTCCCGCTCCTCCGCCGCAATCCACCGCGGGCCGTCAGCGAACGGGAGAGACACGATCCGTCCGTCGTCCTTGAGCACACGGAGCATCGCGAGATGATCGCCGTCGCAGCGCGCGCGCACCTCTTCGCCGCTCAGGTCACCGATCCGCAGGAATATCTCCATGAGCTCTTCGGGGGAACGCGCCCGCGTCCCTTCCGCGCGGTGCTGCAGCCGGGCGTCGACCGCCTCGACTGCCTCCGGGCGCACGAGAGACGAGAGCGTGTCCTGATCGATGATCTCCCCGAGGATCTCCCTGTTGACCGCCAGGTACTGGCTCAGACGGTCCTCGCGCGGCTGGTCGCTCTGGTACATATACACCGCGATGAAATCGAATATCAGGCTCGCGGCGAAGGGGGAGGGGATCTCGGTTGCCGTGTGCGCGACGGCGATCGTGCCGCTCTCGATCCCCCGGAGAATCTCCGCGAAGTGCCCGAAATCCAGAACGTCGTGGAGTATCTCCCGCACGGTTTCGATGACGATCGGAAAGTCGTCATACCTGCGTGCGATCTGGAGAATGTCGGCGGCGCGAAGGCGCTGGAGCCACAGGGGGGTCCTTTTCCCCGGGGCAGGCCTCGGCATCAGGAGCGCACGGGAGGCGTTCTGCCGGAACTGCCCGCCGAAGAGGGGAGAGGCGAGGACTTCGTCAAGGACTTCGGTGCGGGCCGCCTCAGCGGCGATCCCGGCGAATATGTCCGGGGGGAGGGAGTCGGCGTCCGCCGAGCGGAGGAGTATCCCGTCGTCGTTGTACAGCATCTGGGGCTCGATTCCCGTGAGGTCTTGCAGCCGTCGCGCGGCAAAGAGCCCCAGGAGGCCGTTCACCCTCCGTCCGAACGAGGAGTGGATGACGAGGCGGGGATCGCCTATCTCGTCGCGGAACGATTCCACGAGTATCAGCCTGTCGTGGGGAATGATGCCGGTCGAGTCCCTCTGCCTCTGAAAATAGTCCCGTATGTTCCATGCCGCACGGCTGTCGATCGGATAAGAGTTCCTGAGCCGCTGGAGGCAGTCGGGCGCATCGAGCGACTCCTCCATGGATCTCCTGAACCGGCCGACCTGCACGCCGAGCTCATAGCTCCGCCCGATCCCCTCCCCCTTCCAGAAAGGCATCCGGGCGGGCTGCCCGGGAGCGGGACTCACCGTGATCCGGTTGGCGTCGATCTCCTCGACGCGCCAGACGCTCGAACCCAGTATGAACGTATCTCCGTTCCTCGTCTCGTACACGAATTCCTCGTCCACTTCGCCGACCTTGGTCTTCCCGTCCCCCAGGTACACGCCGTAGTATCCGCGGTCTGCGATTGTCCCTCCCCCCGTCACCGCCCGCCGGAGCGTACCGGGAAGGGCGCGGAGGATGCCGTTCACCCTGTCCCACGAGACGATCCCCCGGAGCTCGCGCAACGTCCCCTCCGCGTAGCGCCCGGCGATCATCTGGATCACCCCGTCAAAAAGCGCGCGTGAAATGTCCCTGTAGCAGTACGACTGCCGGACGAGCCTGTAGAGCCCGTCCACATCCCTCTCCTCCACGCTCACAATGGCGACGATCTGCTGCGCAAGGACGTCGAGGCAGTTTTCCGGAATTGCGCTCTCCTCCACCTCGTGCGCGACGATCCCGCCTGAGACGACAACCGATTCGACGAGGTCCTCCCGGTGCGTGGGAAAAATTCTTCCCTTGCTCGTAGCGGTGACGAGATGACCGGACCGGCCGATTCTCTGCAGGCCGCGGGCGATTCCGCGCGGGGACTGAACCTGTATGACGAGGTCGATGCTCCCGATGTCGATGCCGAGCTCTAGCGAGGAGGTGGCGACGAGCCCCCTGATCTTCCCCTCCTTCAGATCCGATTCCATCTTTTCCCGGGCATCGCGCGACATGCTTCCGTGATACGCCTGGACCAGCGGTTCACCGTCCCCGTTCCCCGGCGCGGGCCGCAGCGCAGCATGGAGGTTTATCGCCGCGGGACCCGCCCCGCGCTCTCCCTGTGCGGCCCCCTCCTCCGGGGGCCCGGCTGCCAGATCGTTCAGCGCCGCGGCGACGCGCTCGGCGAGCCGCCTGTTGTTCACGAATATCAGCGTCGTCCTGTGGAGACGGACAAGCGCGAGGATCTCCGCGAATATGAGAGGCCATACCCCTTCCGGGGTGAGGAGCGAGAAATCCGAAGGTGCGCACTCCACGCGGACGTCCATCGTCTTCCGGTGTCCGGCGTCGATGATGTTCACAGGCCGGGGGACGAATGATCCTCCCTCCGCGCTCAGCCCCCCCAGAAACGCCGCGATCCTCTCCAGAGGCCTCTGTGTCGCGGAGAGACCGATCCTCACGAATTCCTGCTCCGCCGCCTCCTGGAGCCTCTCGAGAGAAAGCGAGAGGTGGACCCCGCGCTTGTTCCCGCAGATGGCGTGGATCTCGTCGACGATGACGTACTGCACGGTGCGGAACATTCCGCGGGCGCGCCCCGATGTCAGCATCAGGTAGAGCGATTCGGGGGTTGTGATAAGTATGTCGGGGGGCTTCCTCAGCATGGCGGCGCGTGCCGTCTGCGGTGTGTCTCCAGTCCTGATTCCCGTCCGGATGGGGGGGAGGTTCAGTCCCGCCTCTTCCGCAGCCCGGCGGATCCCCTCGAGGGGCCCCTCGAGATTTCTTCCGATGTCGTTGTTGAGCGCCTTAAGCGGCGAGATATACAGAATTCTGACGCCTTCCGGGAGCTTCTCACTCAGATGCTGCTCGACGAGGTGGTTGATGGCCCAGAGGAAGGCCGCGAGCGTCTTCCCGGATCCCGTGGGGGCGAGTATGAGCGTGTTCTTCCCGGAGGAGATGCTGGGCCACCCGAGCGTCTGCGGCGGCGTGGGGGAGCCGTATGTGTGCACGAACCAGTCCCGCACGGCGGGATGAAAATCGGCGAGCGTTCCCTGTTGATCCATAACGCGAATCTACCGTAATTCATCCGTTTTTGCAACAAACGAGCGGACCCGGCGTATAGTAATGCGGTACACTTCTCCTCTCCTTTCCGGAGCCTTTCCATGAAAAAGAAAATCATGTTTTCGTCCATCGGCGCCGTGGTTCTCGTGGTGGCCGCGTTCTTCCTCTTCGGCGGTTCGAAAAAGGGGGACGACGCCGCGCTCCCGCGCGTGAAGGTCACGAAGGGGAATATCATCGACAAGGCGCTCGCCGTAGGGACGATCGAGCCGGAGAACGAGATCTCCGTCAAATCGAAAGTCTCCGGCGCCGTCAGCAGGATATTCGCGGACGCAGGGACGTTTGTCAGGGCGGGTCAGCCCCTTCTGGAGGTCCGGCCGGACCCGACCCCGCTCGAGCTCGCGGAAGCCAAGCGTAACCTCCAGCTCGCGCAGGTGGACCTTGACAATGCGGCGAAGGACAAGGTCCGGCAGGAAACGCTCGTTGCGAAGCATCTGATTTCCGACAAGGACTACGAGGACTTCCAGCGACACTACGAGCAGTCGGAGCTCACCGTGAGCCTGAACCACGAGCGCCTCCAGCTCCTTGAAAGCGGGCGGGTGAGGATCGGCGGGGTGGAGATCGAGTCGATCGTGAAGGCGCCCATCGACGGATTCGTGCTGAAGAAAACGGTGGAGGTCGGAGATCCCGTCACGCCCCTCACGACGTACCAGGAAGGGACGGTCCTCATGAAGATGGCGAACATGGACCGGCTCCTGTTCAAGGGGACAGTTGATGAGATCGACGTCGGGCGCATGAAGGAGGGGATGCCCGCGGAAATCAAGGTCGGTGCGCTCCCGACGGACAAGGTCACGGGAACGCTGACGAAGATCTCGCTGAAGGCGGAGAAGAAGGAGAACGCGACGGTGTTTCCGATCGAGATCGCGATCCCCAGAGCCTCCAACAGCGTGCTGCGCGCGGGATACTCCGCGAACGCGAGCGTGATCATCCGGCACAAGGACAGCGTCCTTGTGATTCCGGAGCGGGTCGTCACGTTCAGGAACGATTCGGCGTTCGTCCGTATCCCCCTGGGTGAGGGGAAGGACGAGGAACGCTATGTCAAGACCGGGCTGAGCGACGCCATCACGATAGAAGTGGCGGAGGGGCTGAAGGAGGGGGACGAGGTGCTCGAAAAGCCGGTCAAGAAAATCGAATAGGACGGCCATGGATTCCCTGCGGACGACAATCACCGAGTTCCTGCGCGACATGAGGGCACAGAAGCTCCGGACGTTCCTGACGATATTCGGCATCGTCTGGGGGACCGTCGCTATCGTCGTCCTGCTCGCCTTCGGCATGGGATTCAAACGCCAGCTCGCCATCAATATGCACGGGATTGGCGAAAGCGTGGCGATCATGTTCCCCGGGCGGACGACGAAGCCGTTCGAGGGGTTCGGGACCGGCCGCCCGGTCAGTTTTCTCGAAGACGACGCCCGCCTCCTCGGGACGCAGGTGCCGGGGATCGGGCGCGTGAGTCCGGAGTATTCCGCGGGGGATGCGCAGGTCCGTGTAGGCGAGAACATCACAAACACGCTTGTCTCGGGCATTTACCCCGTCTATGCCGAGATGCGGAGCATCATCCCCGAGCCGGCGGGGAGGTTCATCGACGACGTCGACATGAAGGACCGGAAGCGGGTGGCGCTTATCGGTGACGAGGTGAAGCGTATCCTGTTCGGTGAAGGGGAAGCGGTGGGGAAGATCGTCATGGTTGACAACGTTCCCTTCCTCGTGGTGGGTGTGATGCAGAAGAAGACGCAGAGCTCGTCGTACAACCGGCGGGACCAGGACAGGGTCTTCATCCCTGCGTCGACGTTCGCCTCCGTTTTCGGCGCCGTTCACGTGAACAACATCATCTATACTCCGAAGGACCCGCGCCAGGCCGAACAGGTGCAGGACCAGGTCCGTACGATCCTGGGGAAGAAATACAGGTTCGACCCGACCGACAGGGACGCCGTGTGGATCTGGGACACGTCGATGTTTGACAAGTTCATATTCTATTTCTTCCTGGCGTTTAATCTGTTCATGGGGCTTATCGGCAGCTTCACGCTCGGGGTGGGGGGGATAGGAGTCGCCAACATCATGTACATCGTCGTCCAGGAGCGCGTCAAGGAGATCGGCGTCCGGCGCGCGGTGGGTGCAAGGCGGAGCTCGATCCTCTCCCAGTTCTTTGCCGAGACGTTTTTCATAATCGCTATCGGCTCGATGATAGGCTTTCTGATTGCATGGGGGATCACAATCGTGATGCGGTACATCCCGATAACGGAATATGTCGGGACCCCGGAGATCTCCGTGACGGTTGCGCTTGCGACGGTCTTCGTCCTTGCGATGATCGGGCTCGCGGCGGGACTCTTCCCGGCCCGCCGCGCGGCGAATCTGAACGTTGTCGAATGCCTGCG
>Ga0182019_10000394_pt1 | contig 21602 bp, 14 predicted proteins | sample 812E2MmetaG_FD_120483 | JGI IMG/M metagenome (GOLD analysis project Ga0182019, IMG submission 120483) | Permafrost microbial communities from Stordalen Mire, Sweden - 812E2M metaG | ecosystem: Environmental > Terrestrial > Soil > Wetlands > Permafrost | place: Sweden: Stordalen | collected...
CCCTTCAGATTTGGCTTTGTGTCAAAATAGAGTCTTGCACTATCAGTATTCAGAGTGAACAGGTCGTAAGTGCTTCCTTTTGTAGCATCATAACCCCCTACAGAAAATCCTCCCTTTGTGCCTTTAGCTGATCCGTCGCCAACATAAGCCCTTATTCCTTCATTGTAAACTGCAAAGACCGTGTTGCCGGCATGATTCTTCACTTCAAACAATGCTTCTTCCATATCTGTTGTAGTTCCGGTTATTCCGAGCTTTGTCAATGGCCCGGTGACCTCTTTTGAAACAAGAGAATATGGTACAGCCCATATCTGGCTCGTCCCCATTGTTGTCCAGGTGGTTCCCGGATACTGAATAATTGTCTTGAGATAGAGTGTCTGAGCTTTCCAGTCAATTGCCGAAAATGAGGCTGCGCTTCCTCCGGTCTGCGTTCCTGTACCGACAACCAGTGATATCAATCCAAAGCTGTTCGAGGTTACAGAAGCAAATAGTTCCTCATAGATCAGCGTTCCGCCTGTGAGTGACGTCTGGATGTCAATTTTGACAGGCAGGGCGAGGTTGGCGAGAATTGTCCCCGAACCATCGCGGGCTATGGCCTGGTAATTGAAACCCTGGGGCACCTGGGAAGATAAAAGACAAAAGTAAAAAGACAAAAGTGTGGAGAAAAGGAGTTTTGTTTTCATGGGAAGAATGGCTTAAAGGTACAACGGCACAGATGTGCAAAGGTTATAAGAAAAAAGGGTTTGCTACACTGAACAATTGACCGGTTAATAATTGAAACCAAGTTTAATCATTAGCAAGTTATGATAAAAGAAAAATCATAACAAGTTTTTTTGACGAGCAGCAGGAATACAATTATTAATGAATGACCAGGAGCAATAAAAAGACGCAGATGATACCATCTGCGTCTTTTTATCTGATGAAGTTTAATTTTACTCCTGTTACTTCTCTTTATTAACTGGTTTTGAATTATCAGTTTGCTTCTGCGTTGATTTTGTATTAACAGGATGTTTCTGATTTGATACTTTACCTGCAGTTTTTCCTTTTTCTTTCACCTTAGGTTTTGCTGAGGCCGGAGCTTCTTTAGCTTCCATAACAGGAGCAGGAGCCATAGCTTTTGCTCCATCTTCGTTTGATTTCTCGGCCTCTACCGATTTTTCAGACTTATCTGCCTCTTCATTGATATTTACAGATCTCGTTGGTGCCTTGGCTTTTCTTGTCTGGTCGTAGCCGCCCACAGAGAAACCGCCTTTCTTGTCATTTGTACTCTTTTCCGTATTTTGTCCTATTGCAGTGCCGCATAACAGGACAACACAAAACACAACTAATAATGCAAATATTCTTTTCATATTGTTTGTTTTAAATAAAGTTAGTGTAAGCAAAAATAATAATATCATTAATAAAAATGCATTTTTAATCTCCATTATTTTCCTCTTCATGAATGAAGCTTTGATATATTAATGCTTTTAAAAAAAGCAGAAGCATTTATATTAATAAACGTCGTACGACTAAATATGAATATCTTTGAAAAAAGTGATAAATGAGAAAGATTTCTGTGGTCAGCGGAGGATCCGGCGGTTTAGGCCTTGCAATTGCGGAGCTCCTTGTCAAAGCCGGTAAAAGTGTGCTTATCCTTGGCCGGGATAGCGAAAAACTTACCAGAGCAGCAAGGAAATTAAGCCGGCTTGCCAGCCAAACCCACGTGAGCACTCTGGTTTGCAATGTTGGTGATGAAAGAGATGTAATACGGACAGGTAAATTCCTTAAAGATCATAAGATTGTTACCGAATATCTTTTTAATAATGCCGGAAGGGGACTTTTTGCAGAGTTCAGTGAAACGACCTCAGCGCTTATTGATGCTGTTTTTGAGGCCAACCTAAGGGGTTTGATTCTTCTGACCACCGAGATACTAAGAATAACTCCTGAAAATGAAGAACTTACAATAGTAAATATTATGTCTACATCGGCTCTTCTCGGCAGGGCAAAAGAGACAATCTATTGTGCCTCTAAATGGGGTGCAAGAGGATATACTGAAGCTTTAAGGACAGAACTCGCCGGGACTAAGCGTAACATAATTGCCGTCTATCCCGGGGGAATGAAAACCGATTTCTATAAGGCCAGTGGTCAGACCAGGGATATTTCAGGATTTATGAAGCCTGATGATGTTGCGGAAAAGATTGTTCAGGCGGTTCTCGGGACTGACAGGCTGCTGGTTACTGATATTACAATAAGCAGGAAGAAGTAAGGTCCTGACTCCCGCACGGCGGGATGTCTTTGAGTCTTGATGTCTTGACGGCCTTCGGCCTGTCCTTAAAACCTTGAGACTTTAAGACAACAAAGTGTTAAGACGTATCCGTGCTAAGACAACCTGTTCTTGTAGTCGTTGTAGCCAAATTCCTTTAATAACCGGAACTTCCCGTCCTTCGTCCAGATGCCGATAGATGGATGCTGAACACCATTGAATGTCGTAGTTTTGACCATGGTATAATGGATCATATCGAGGAAGATGATCCTGTCGCCAGGTTTCAGCTCTTGCCCGAAAGTCCAGTCTCCCATTACATCACCGGAGAGACATGAAATGCCACCCATTCGGTATGACGGTTTTCCCGGAACAGGGTCAGATGCTCCTATTATCTTTGGTTTATATGGCATTTCGAGGCAATCGGGCATATGTGCAGTAAATGAAACATCCAGAATTGCAGTTTCAATTCCATTATTGTGTACGATATCTTCAACCGATGCAACCAGTTCACCAGTCTCCCAGGCAAAAGCGCTTCCCGGCTCAAGGATTACATGAAGCCCGGTTCTCCTGATAAAATCTCTTAAAACCTTTATAAGATGACCTGAATTATAATCTTTTCCTGTTATAAGATGCCCTCCGCCCATGTTTATCCACTTCAGCCGGGGAAAGAATCTTCCAAACTTTTCTTCAACAACCTTCAGAACCTTTTCAAGAGCATAGGAATCTGATTCAAAAAGAACATGAAAATGGAGTCCATCAATCCCTTCAGGTAAACCAGCATCGAGATCTCCGGTTGTAACACCAAGCCTTGATCCGGGTGAACATGGATTATAAATACCACGACTTATTTCGGAGAACTCAGGGTTGATCCTCAGCCCGGCAGAAATTTTACCTGAATGATTTTTCAGAACACTTCTGAACTTGTTGTATTGCCTGATTGAATTGAAAGTTATATGCGAGCTGTATTTCAGGATGGAATCAAATTCACTCTCTTTAAAGGCGGGAGAATAAGTATGAGCCAATGAGCCGATCTCATCAAAGCACAGCCTTGCTTCATTAACCGAGCTGGCAGCGGCCCCTGAGACATACTCCCGCAGGATATCAAATACTCCCCACATAGCAAATGCCTTGAAGGCAAGAATTATCTCGGCGCCCGATTCATCAGAAACATGCCTGATGAGCGAGAGGTTTTTTCTGAACCTGTCTTCATCAATCACATAACAGGGAGATGGTATTTTTGTATAGTTTATGTTCATTTCTTATCTCTTATTGTCTTAAGGTCTTAAAGTCTAGCCCCGCCGTGCTGGGCCGTCTGTCGCTCCGCTCCGTCTTCAAGAACCAAGACAGCCTGAAAGGCGTCAGGACCTAAAGACTTATAAGACAGCTCGCCACCAGGCGAGCATGAAGACAGTTTATAGTTCCAGGTCAACATCAAAAAGTTCAACCCATGGAAGACCCAGCAGGTTCAGCTGTTCCATGAACGGGTCCGGATCAAACTCCTCGACATTGAAAACTCCGGGTTTCTTCCAGATTCCTTTCAGGTACATCATTGCACCAATTGCAACTGGCACACCTGTGGTATAGCTTACTCCCTGAGCTCCGGTTTCAGCATATGCTGCTTCGTGGCTGCAGTTATTGTAAACATAGTATGTATTGACCTTGCCATTTTTAAGTCCTTTAATCCTGCAACCTATTGATGTCTGACCCTTGTAGTTTTCCCCAAGCTCTCCCGGATCAGGAAGCACAGCTTTCAGAAATTGAATCGGAATTATCTCTCTCCCGTCGAACATCACAGGTTCTATTCCTGCCATGCCGATATTCTGAATAACCCGAAGGTGAGTTAAATATTCCTGGCCGAAGGTCATCCAGAACCTGGCTCTCTTTAGTGTCGGATAATTCTTGACAAGCGATTCCAGCTCCTCATGATAGATCAGGTATGATTCCCTGGGACCGATTTCAGGATAATTCAAAGGTTTATGTATTTCGTGAGGTTTGGTATAAATCCATTTACCGTTTTCCCAGTATTTGCCTTTCTGGGTTACCTCCCTGATATTGATTTCAGGATTGAAGTTCGTAGCAAAAGGTTTTCCGTGATCTCCGGCATTGCAGTCGACAATATCAAGATACTGCAATTCGTCAAAATGATGCTTTGCTGCATAGGCAGTATATATCGACGTAACACCAGGATCGAATCCGCAGCCCAGAATCGCTGTGAGGCCGGCTTTCCTGTATCTGTCCTGGTAAGCCCACTGCCATCCGTATTCATATTTGGCTTCCTCGCGAGGCTCATAGTTTGCAGTATCGAGATAAGATACACCTGTTTCGAGACAAGCATCCATAATATGAAGATCCTGATAAGGCAGGGCAACGTTAACGACCAGGTCAGGGTTATATGATTTAATAAGCTTTACAAGCTGAGGTACTTTATCGGCATCTATCTGTGCTGTCTGGACACGATTTTTCCCGACTTTTTCAGCAATTGCATCACATTTCGACTTTGTACGGCTTGCAAGCATTATCCCGCTGAATACATCCGGCATAGAAGCCATCTTACTGATAACTACAGTACTGACTCCCCCTGCGCCTATTACTAATACTTTTCCCATATAGTAATTGTTTATAATTAATCGAATTTAAGGTTATTGCTGATTATCCTAACAGTTAAAAAGCCACAGATAAATATTTTTTCCTGATTCAAATATAAGATTTAAAAACAACCAGTAATCTGACTTATAGCAGTAAAACTTTGTTGCGGATAGGATTTCACCCCGGATTATTGCAATCTAAATCTAATTATATTTGTACCCTGAATTTCTGTGAGCGAACAATGAAGCTTATCAATCCACTGGTAATACTCAGGATTCTGAGCACTATACTACTGATAGAGTCGATCTCATTCTTAGCTTGTCTGCCAGTATCACTAATATATAAAGAACCTCTTTATCCCTTTATCTGGTCTTCAGTCATTTGCGCTCTGTTTTGCATGATACTGAGGCTTATCAGCCAGAAGGCAGATATGGATAAGATAAGCAACCGCGACGGATACCTGGCAGTGACTTTGTCGTGGGTTACATTTACGCTTATGGGTACCCTGCCATATATTATCAGTGGAACTATCCCATCGTTCATTAATGCTTTCTTTGAATCTTCCTCGGGCTTCACTACCACTGGATCATCAATTCTGACTAATGTTGAGATCATGCCGTATTCTATTCTCTTCTGGAGGAGTTTCACGCACTGGATAGGAGGCATCGGGATAATCGTACTGGTTGTAATCATCCTGCCAACTTTAAGGATTTCGAGTTACCAGCTCTTCAGCCTTGAATCATCGCTGAAAGAAAAAATCCAACCCAAGGCCAAAGCAGTGGCGTACAGGATAGGAATAATTTATATCGGGCTGACTCTTGCTGAGATAATTTTATTATCGATGGGCGATATGACAATGTTTGACAGCATCTGCCATTCATTCGGGACAATCGCTACCGGAGGCTTCTCTACAAAGAACAACAATCTCCAGTACTATTCAGCCTACAGCCAGTATATCGTCATGATATTCATGTTCCTTGCAGGAGTCAGCTTCCTGATTTACTATTATATCGGCAAGCTGAATTTCAAGAAAGTAAGACAGAATGAGGAACTCTGGTTTTACATATCAGTGGCCATTGCCGCAGGTTCCATTGCTACTATTATTCTGCTGGCCCATTCCGGACGCAGTTTTGAGGTGGCATTCAGAGAGGGGTTTTTCCAGGTTATCTCAATAATGACCTGCACCGGCTTTTCATCAGCCAATTACCTCTTCTGGCCAATGGCCGGCATGCTTCTGATCTTCGTCCTGATGTTCTCCGGAGGAAGCACCGGTTCGACCAGCGGCGGTATAAAAATAGCTAGGCACCTGATAGTTCTGAAGAATATTAAAAGTGTTTTTATCCGGCTTAATCACCCAAACGCACTTGCTCCGATAAAGCTCAACGGCAAGGTGGTAAATGAAAGTACAAATAATTCAATTCTATCCTTCGTAATATTATATCTGTTCCTTTTTATCATTGGCACTGTGATTGTTGTGGGTACCGGAGTAGATCCAGTCACTTCTGCCAGTTCAGTTGCCACCTGCATGGCAGGAATAGGCCCCGGACTTGGTCAGGTTGGTCCGATGGGCAATTTTGCACACTTGCCTGAAATAGCCAAGGTAGTTCTCAGCTTGTTAATGATTATCGGAAGGCTTGAGATAATTACTGTATTTACTCTCTTTTCAAAATCGTTCTGGAAATTGTAAAACCCCCGCTGCTTCGCAGCATTCCCTGAAGGGGGTTTTATCACAACACACAATTTAAATTTGAAAACAGGATTAGCCCCCCCTAGGGGGAATTGGGGGCCAATAGTTCCCTTGCCTCTTCAAGTATCTCCGGAGTTCCGACATTAAACCAGTACCCGTCATTATGCAGAAGGGTATGTATCTTATGGTGAGCAGCAAGCTGAAGGTAAAGTGCAGTCATTGTGTAAACTCCTTCGCTCATATAATTAAAAATATCAGGGTTGATTATATGGATGCTTGAGAAAGCTATCTTGTCAAGTTCTTCATTCTCTTCACCTGCAACGATTCTCTCACCCGTAGATATGTTACACCATCCTCTCAGGAGACCATCTCGATTTACCAGATAGTATCTTTTACCCTCACGATTTCTAACTGCCAGAGTTGCAAGACCCTTTCTTTCATTATGCATGGACAGCAAATCAGCAATAGGAAAATCTGTAATGATATCGGCATTATAAAGAAGTAATGGTTCTTTGTCAAAAAAATATTTTGCCTTGTAAAGGCCGCCGCCGGTTTCGAGAAGCATCTCCCTTTCATCTGAAACCGCAACCCGGAATCCTAACCTGTTCAGGTTGATAATTTCTTCTTCCACCATATCCGCAAAATGATGAATATTGACAATAATATCTTCAAACCCTGCTGCCGTACACTTTTCTACAGCAATCCGGAGCAGGCTCTTCCCATTTATATCCAGGAGAACTTTTGGGATGGAATCCGTTATCTTTCCCATCCTGGTGCCTTTACCTGCAGCAAGGATCATTGCTTTCATAGCCTGATATCACTTTTCAGATTTTGATAACTGTTTGTACTTTTCCGTTCCCGGCACCAACCTGATTATCTGGTATAATTCATGGAGATCAAGAAGGTTTTCGGCTTTGTCAATCACAGCCAGCAGCAACTTCAAACCCGGAACAATACTGTCGGCAAAGGTGGGCTTGTTTTCATACAATCCCCTGAACCCGAATGCTCCCAAAGCCTGCATGAGTCTTATCATTGAGAAACCGATGTAATATCCGGTGAATATAGTATTATCAGTTCCTGTGGCAGAACAGAACCTCTCGCAATAATAATCAAACAAATCATCCCTGGTCGCCTGGAGCATCGGCACCTTGGCATCAAAAAGCAATGAAGCAATATCATATTGGGCAGCACCCTTCCTTCCTCCCTGGTAATCTATAAACCATGGATCGCTGCCTCCAATCATAATATTTGCTGACTGGAAATCCCTGTAAAGAAAAAAATCCTGTCCGGCTTCAAGAAGAAAATCAGCCAGCAGGTTGAAGTCATGCTCAAGGTGCCGCTCATTGAATGGTATTCCGAGAAGCTTAAGAAGCATATATTTGAAATAATTCATATCCCACATCATAGACTGACGGTCAAAGCTCCTGTGAGGATAGCAAAGATCGAGGTTTAACCCTTCAAGACCCTTTGTCTGGAAAAGTATCAGATTATCAAGTATCTTATGATATAACTCCTGAGTATCATCGCCGAAGCGGTCATCTGCAGGTTTGTTCCGAAGCCATGTAAACAGATTGATATCACCAAGGTCGGACTGGAAATAAATATCCTTTTCGCGGAAGTAGCCATAAATCTCAGGAACAGGGAGATGTTTTCCAAGGAAGTGCCTCGAGAACCCGACAAATGCATCGTTCTCCTCAGGAACAGGATTAAATGTACAAATTACACTTATTCCCGGAGATGTCACCCTGAAGTACTTCCTGTCTGACCCTGACTGTGGCAGTTGTACTACGCTAAAGGCGTCATTCCCGAATACTTCGTGGTACGCACTCTTTATTGAATTTATTTCATCCATATTTATCCTTATCTTCTTTATCATTTACCCCCATCCTGCCCTTCCCCCACGGGGGAAGGATTTGCTTTTGCTTTTCCCCCTTGGGGGAAAATGAAAGGGGGTAATAAATAGATAATTATTTTAAATTCTTATAGCCTTATCATCACCTTCTTCCTGTACAAAATAAGGGCCACACTCCATATTATGAGCATCTGTATCAGTGCAAACATCAGACTACCGGTAATATTTCCTGCAATATGGACACATACCTTTTCATAGAACCAATCGTACAGGCTTATTTTCACGGCGCCAACCGGTACTTTTACAAATAACAGCATCTCCGTCCAGACAGCGGCAAGGAAATATGAAAAGAGTGCGTTTGTCCCGAAAACTGAGAAGAAAGCTCCCCATATTCTGAACTTCAGAACATCTGCAATCAGGTAAACCAGGGCAAATGCTGCTGTCGCAATTCCAGCCGTATAAAGAACATATGAGCTGGTCCACAATGGCTTGTTAACCGGGAAAACCATGCCCCACAGCAGGCCAAGACCGGTTGCGGCAGCACCTATAAAAATCAGCTTCAGGACTGTGGATCCGTTGGCTGAGCCTTTTCCTGCTATCTCACCAATATAATATCCTGTTATCACCGTGGCCATTGCAGGAAAGGTGCTCAGAAGACCTTCCGGATCGAACGGGATACCGAATCCAGCGTACATATGTTTACTTCCGAGGATTGCCAGATCGACCTTGCAAACCAGGTTTCCGGTCAGGCTAAAAGGATCAGAACCACCAAGAAAAGCCAGCAATGCCCAATAAACCAGAAGTATTAAAGCAATAACTATCCAAAGGTATTCCCTCTTTATTGCCAGGCATATTATCGAGCTTAAGAGATATGCAAGGGCGATGCGCTGAAGAACTCCTAAGATCCTGAGTGTCGAATAATCCATTTTAAAATAGGGGAAAATTGCAAGGAATAATCCCAGGATAAAGATTGTAACTGTTCTCCTGATGATCCTCCATGCTAATCCTCCGGTCAGCTCATTACCAAAATTTTTCATCGAATACCACATTGAAACCCCTACCATGAAAAGGAAGAAAGGAAAGACGAGATCTGTCGGAGTACAGCCGTTCCATGATGAATGCCTTTAAACAGGATATACATGGTCCCAGCTTCCGGGAGTATTTACAATTATCATAAATGCCACCGTCATGCCCCTTAGAATATCAAGCGAGACCAATCTTGAACTGCTCTTTGCCATTAGCCAGTTAAATGTGAGCAGTAAAAATAACAAATTACAACGATTTAGTATTGTGTCCTTCCGCTTTCCCGTCCTGCCGAGGCGGGAGGCTTGATTTGTTCTCCTTCCCCCATGGGGGAAGGCTGGGAAGGGGGTCAAAGAAAAATAAATACTTATAATCCTTCTTCCACTATCCTCATGATATATAAACTGAAAGATAAAATATTTCATACTTTTGACTAGCATGAGAAATATTTAATTCAAAAGAATACATTCTATGATATTAAGAAAAACAATAATATCTCTCCTTTCTGTTTTCATTTTTACCGGGCTGGCAATCGCTCAGAAAACCGATCCTCCCTTCCTGAAATATATGAATTATCCCTGGGTTGATTCTGTATTCAATATTCTGACGCCTGATCAACGGATTGCACAATCTATCTGGGTTGCGGGATGGTCAAACAAAGAGATTGGTGATGAGGTTGATCTGGCTGAAATTATTAAAAATTATGGCATTGGAGGAATCGTTTTCTTCCAGGGAACGCCTGAGAAACAGATCGAGCTGACCAATTATTACCAGAAGATATCAAACGTACCATTGCTAATCGCAATGGACGCTGAGTGGGGAGCAGGGATGAGACTTTCAGGTATTGACAAATTCCCTTTCCAGATGACACTGGGAGCCATAAGGAATGATTCCATGATTTATCTTTTCGGGAAAGCTGTCGGTGACCAATGCAGGCTCCTGGGAGTTCATATTAACCTTGCCCCGGTTGCCGATATAAATAATAACCCCCGCAATCCAGTAATTAATTACAGGTCGTTTGGCGAGAATCGTGAAAACGTAGCTTCCAAAGCATCAGCGTACATGAAAGGCATGCAGGATAAAGGCGTGATGGCCACTGCCAAGCATTTCCCCGGACATGGCGATACTGACGTCGATTCCCATGCTGATCTTCCTGTCATAAAACATACGTTCCAGAGGCTCGACAGCATCGAGCTATATCCGTTTATGAGGCTCATAAGTGAAGGAACGGGTTGCATTATGACTGCCCATCTTAACCTACCGGCACTCGATACTGCCAGTAACAGGCCATCTTCGCTGTCGCCGGTTATAATTAATGGATTGCTCAAAGAAAAGCTTGGCTTTAAAGGCCTTGTCATCACCGATGCCATGAACATGAAGGGAGTGACAAAATATTTCAGCACCGGTGAAGCTGAAGCTATGGCTTACCTGGCAGGCAATGATGTCATAGAATTTGTTACCGATCCCGGAGCTGCAATCGATGAAATCAGCAATCTCATTGCTTCAAAAAAGATATCTCAGCAGGAGGCTGATCTTAAATGCAGGAAAATTCTTGCATTGAAATATATGGCAGGATTGGAAAGTCTGCACGCTGTTGAAAAGAGTACCATCTCTCAAAAGATTAATTCAGGCGATGCCAAGGCCCTGATCATTGATCTCTACGCAAATGCACTTACACTTCTGCGAAATGAAGGAAATGTAATTCCGTTAAAAGACCTGCCTGATACCAGGATAGCGACAGTCGCAATAAACAGGAATGCCCAGACAACTTTCCAGGCAAGGTTGTGTGATTACAAATCTGCAGATAATTACTTCATCAATCCTGCAGACAGTGCCGCTGTTTCCACCTTGCTCAGAAAACTCTCCGGATATAATCTGGTTATTGCAGGTGTTTACGGACTTGACCAGCGCCCCGACAGGGCTTTTGGAATAACTCCTGCTCTCGACAGCTTTCTTGAAAAGCTTATTGCCGGTAACAAAACACTTATTGCATGGTTCGGAAATCCTTATGGCCTGGGCATTATTAACTCACCGGCTAAAGCTGATGGATTGCTCCTCGCCTACCAGGAAAATGATTATGCTGAAGATCTTTCCGCACAGCTTATCTTTGGCGGAATTGGTGCCAGGGGTTCTCTCCCGGTAACTATCAACAAGATGTGGCCTGATGGGTTCGGTCTTAACTCTCCCGGAAATATCAGGATGCAATATGGTGTCCCTGAGAACGCAGGAATGTCATCAATATTAATGGAAAGAAAAATTGATTCAATTGTAAATATCGGTCTTTCACAAAAGGCTTTCCCCGGCTGCGAGGTTATGGTATCCAGGAAAGGTATTGTAGTCTTCCGCAAGAGTTATGGGTACCAGGATTATGATGACAGGATAAAAGTTGAGGATGGCGATCTATTTGATCTTGCATCAGTTACGAAGGTTGCTGCCACCCTCCCATCGCTGATGATCCTTGACGGCGAAGGCAAATTCTCAACTAATGAAACTCTAGGGCATTATCTGCCTTACTTTAAAAGGTCCGATAAGGGAAACCTTAAAATGAGCGAGATTCTCGCCCACCAGGCAGGACTGAAAGCATGGATCTCCTACTGGCAGGAGACGGTTAAAAAGGATGGAAAATTCAGGAAGCACATATACAGTCCTGTATATTCTGAAAAATATCCTCTTAAGGTTGCAGAAGGGCTTTATATAACAGAAAAGTTCAGGAAGAGAATCTATACTGATATAAAGAAATCGCCACTTACGGAAAAGAAATACCTCTATTCAGATCTCGGGTTCATTCTGTCACCTGAAATAATAAAAAATCTTTCCGGTGAGGACCTGCCCGGTTTTGTTACCGACCATGTATATAAGAAAATCGGAGCCGGTGATATTGTTTTCAATCCTCTGAACAAATATCCTTTAATCCGCATTGTTCCGACTGAATATGATTCGCTTTTCAGGAAGCAGCAATTGCATGGCACTGTGCACGACGAAGGCGCTGCAATGATGGGAGGTGTTTCCGGACATGCCGGCCTCTTTTCCACTGCTAATGATCTGATGAAACTTCTTGAAACATATAGAAGGATGGGAACTTATGGAGGTGAACAGATCATTCCGAAGGAAGTAATGGAGAAATATACTTCTGTTCAGTTCCCTGGAAACGGTAACCGTCGTGGACTTGGATTTGATAAGCCGCTGCTGGACAATGCATCCAAATCAGAGAAGGATGCTTATCCTGCAAAAAGCGCTTCATCATCCAGCTTCGGACATTCAGGATATACAGGAACTTTTGTATGGGTCGACCCGGAGAAGGAATTATGCTTTATTTTTCTCTCAAACAGAGTTTACCCAACGAGAAACAATACACTGATATCTGACCTTAATATCAGGACGGAAATCCTCCAGGCTCTTTATGATTCAATAGTCAAGTAAGTTGATTTTCCAGAATATCTGGATTGCCCGGCTATTTTTTTCCGGCGAAATCGACCTCCATATCTTCAGAGTTCTGAACCCTCAGGGTTGCATTTTCAGGACACTTTACAGATACATTTTTGAATTTCCATCCTCTCGCAAATGAAATATCACCTGGTGTACGTGCTTCAATATTTATATCACTCAGGAAGTAGTTCCCGATCGGCGATTCTTTCATTCCGGAAATTGAAACTGCCTGTCCTCTCACAGATCCGGTGAAGTTCCACAGGTAGACATTTTTAAAATGGGGAGTTCCCTGTTCAGGTGGAACTTTCTGAAGCAGCACCTTCCAGTGGGCCGGAATGCTGTCGTATGAATATTCCTTTGGAAGCGTCGGGTAGCTATAACCCGGATTCCAGTCCATTGTTGCCCGCAGCATAGTACCAACATTGCTCATTGTAATATCATGGGCATAGATATTCTCAACAGTTCCGCCGCGGGTGATTGCCGATTTAAAATTTATGCAGTTGGCGGTTCCATTGGCTGTCATGTTGTATGCCAGTACATTTCTTATGCCTCCGGATGTCTCGCTTCCACAGGTTATCAGGCCTGCTCCTTTTCTGGCAATGCAGTCATGGATTACAATGTATTCTGCAGGCCGGTTAACGCGAATGCCGTCAGCATCGCGTCCGGCTTTGATGCAGAAATCATCATCGTTACAGTCAATGTCGCAATTCTGAACGAGTATCCATGACGATGAATCGATGTCGATGCCGTCGGTGCCAGGGCCGCTGCCATCGAGGTTATTCATGATCGTTATGCCATCGATAGTGATGTTTTGGGAATATAGTATCTGAACCGTCCAGAATCCGGCCTGCTGAAGAGTGACGCCTTTAACTGTAATGTTTGAAGAATGCGAGATCAGAAGTGTCCTGGGCCTTTTGCAATCATAGTCGACAACCCATCGCAGTCCCTTATTATCATAGTCCTTTCGCATTTCCAAATACTTGTTCCAGAAAACTTTTCCTCTTGCATTTATTTTTCCTTCACCGGTTAGCGAAGCATTCTTCTGATCGAGTGCATTTATCAGAGCAGCGGGCCATTTCATTTCCACACCAGCAATGCGGGTATCTATTTCAGGATAATCGGCAATATCCTGACTTCCAAGTATTGTGGTATTTTTTCCGATGTTGAGAGTAACACCGTTTTTAATAAATAATGAGCCTGTCACATAGCTTCCGGAGTCGAAGGTTACAATGCCTCCTTTTTTTGATGAACAGGCATCTATGGCATCCTGGATAGCTTTTGTATTCAAGGTTGTTCCATCATTCCTGGCGCCGAAGGATGACACGCTATAGACTTTCTTCCCTTGTGGTGTTTTCTTTGCTCCGGCCTTTGCAGCCCATTTTAAATCAGGTAACTGGTTATCAGAAATGTTAACTGCCAAAATATAACCTGATTGTATAATTGCCAGGATTACGAAAACGCAAAAGACAACTCTTTTAAACATTTTAATTATTTAAAACCGTTAACGAATCCGGTTTTAAAAATAAGGATTATTTTGAACTATTAAGAATAACTTTCCCCTGATCAGCAACTGATATCTGTTCACAAAAATCGACGAATGAATTATAATCACTTACAGGATACTGGCCTTTGGTGAACTTGAGTAATCTTACATATTTTATTTTATCTCCGTTTGAGGTAACTTCTGAAGAATATTCACCGAATTTACTTTTAAAGTTCTTTTTATCAGGCAGTTTGTCAACCAAATAATTCAATGGGATTATGTACTCAATAGTATCCAGTTCCTGGTATGATCGTCTCAAATAAATTTCAGATTTTCTCTCCTGAGTTCTGTACGGCACTTTAGCAAAACGGGAAAGAATATTCGGATTGAAATACATCCTTTTCCCAACAATCGCTCCATAGTTTGGAAGGCTGATCTTCAGATTCTCGGTAATGCAAGGAACAATACTGCGATCTTCACTGAAACTATAACTCAGCAGGTTAAAGATTGGCAATGAGATTTGTTTCTGGATGAATAATTTCCTATCATTCTCATCCATTGCCAGTATGGGGAATATATTTTCGTAAAGAATTCCTTTGAACGAAGTTTTAAGGCCTGACTCCCCATTGCCGTCCGGATTTAGTTTCACCGAACCATTGCGGATCTGAACATTTTCATCCTGACTGTATTGTTTTGTTCTGACAAGAGAGCCTCCGTTTTCGCCTGTTACCAGGACTTTGCGATCGTCAGTAAATGCTCCCAGATAACCGAAGGGGATTCTCTGGTTTGTACATTCAAGCCAGATTGTATCGTTAGTCAGCGGAACGCATAGGATGGCGTGGTTAAACTGAGCGGAAGGAAAATCATCAAAAATAGCCGGTGCATCATCCCCGGCCATGACTATTGTAAATAAAGATTTTATTCCAACGATATCGAGAAGAGATTTCATATAATTTGACAGAGCTTTGCAATCGCCGTAGGAAAGCCTGTCAACCGTTTCTGCATTAATGGTCTGCCACCCACCGAGACCTATGGTGATGTTTACATACCTGACTTTGGTTTGCAAATAATTGTAAAGTATCCTGATCTTATCAATATCGTTTTTTGCACCGGATACTATGGACAATATTTTCTCCCTGGTCTCAGGTTCAAGGATATTCCTGTCCTTTTGGAGTTTATAGATCCATTTCCCCAGGTTATCCCACGATTCGCAGTTTCCTTGCGAACCACCGATTTCAAAGTCGGAAGGAGCAAGGTAAACAGACGGGCTGAGTTTCGAAATCGGAAGGCTGAATGGTTCTTCTCTGATTGCCGGAAAATCGTTTGCTTCCCAATTGTATTCAGTTTTGTTATCTGATTTTACAATTCTGCAGGAGTCTTTCATATTGAACTCCTTATACCTTAAACTGAATCCCGGCGCAGTGATTACTGTCAGTTTCGACTTCTCGACTCCAACATTATAATCTTCATAGACGTGCCATTTTGGATAGCCAAAGAGTCCGTCATATGCAATCTCATAGGATACTTCAACAGTAAAAGGAGTTGTGCGGTATTTCGGATCAACGAATTTGACTCTTGAATCTTCGTAAAGCGAGTAACCTGCAATTGCTGAATAGTCTTTTACATTTACATTAGCTCCATTTCTGATTACCTCTCCATTCTGGTCATATAGATTCACTGATATTTTTCTGACGGAGGAGAATTTATCATAAAACTGATAGAACACAGATTTATCAATTCCATTCTCGTTCAAAATAGTAATAGCATATGTGACATTCTCAACAGCTTTATCTATATCCGATATTTTGAATTCGACCTCATTCTTCCTGACAACAGCCTTAGCATCCTTTAAAAGATCCTTCGGGATATCGGATACCTTGTACTTTGGTTCAGCTCCACATAGTCCTTTTGAAGCGAGGGAAAATAGTATAATGGGAAACAGTGCGGCTTTAAGTTTTTGAAGCATCGGTTTATTTTTTCTTGAGGATAATTGGTTCGGAATGTTTATTGATCATCTGGTTATACAGATTTCTTAAACTGCCATATTCATTATAATAGAAAACAGGTTTATTTATGTTGAAAAAGGATGTTATCGTTATTTCGCTTCCTGATATTTTGCTCTCGTACCGGAAGCTTGCTGAATTGTCAGTTAACTTCATTTCAACGGGTTTAGGAAGTTCCTTTAAAGCGAAGTTATCAGGTATCAATATTTTTGTGACTATAACCATTTCCTTGTTGTATCCGTAATCAACAGGGTACTTTCTTGTTTCTGATTTAAATGGATTCTCTTTCATCTGATTATATAACAATGGGATGATCATAAATTCATCTCCGGACTCAATCACCTGGCTGCCAGCCGTTATATCAAATTTCTCGCTGACGGGCAGATAAATACTATCAAGATTCTCAATGGAATAGTCATTGATTATCAATCCTGGTTTATTGGTTCTATAATCATCAAGGAATGCTTCCTTACTATTAAATTTCCTATATGCCTTCCTGAAATTAAATGCCGAATAATCATACATTACAGAGGATAACGTCCCTTTTAATGTAAGCTCTTCATCAAGCTTCAGATCATAAGTTATAACCTCTTTATCCTTCTTGTCAGACGTAAGTCCTATCCAGCCGTTTTTTTCAATGTCGATAATTCTTCCCTGTGAATTAAGACATCTAAATGGCAGAAGATAATAAGGGTTGTACTGCTCAGTTGCATCAAGAAGGTAGGATTTATCGCCAATCTTAGCAAGTACCAGAAGGTAATTGAACTTAAACAAACTTGCCGAGAACTGAGACAGAGTTCCATTTTCACGAGTGCTTATTGCAACCGGGTAAACTTCTATTTCAAGCTTATTAAGGAGTTCATAGAGCAATGAATTAATATCAGCAGAGTTGCCAATCTTCATCCTTAGTATATAATTCAAGGTCTGGTTTGAGGTATATACACTTGCATTTTCATTCCATTTAACTGTTTTTACAGCTTCAAAGGCATCTCTCATCATTACCTCTTTTGAAGAACCTGACTCTTTTATTTTTTTAGCAATCTCGTTTAATTGTGGTGACATAGGATAAAAGAACAGAAAATTGTGATCACCCCGGAAATTTGATACCACATCTTCCCATGTGGCTGCGTATGCAACTATCCCGACCTGAAAGAGATCGAATTCACTTCTGGATATGTAATTTTTTGCAGAATTAATATAGGCTTCTTCCTTGAAGGCCGGCATATCCCTGGCAATCCAGTGGCCTGGAGATGTAACAGCCAGTGGCTCGTATCCAAAAAAATTACTCTTAAACCTGATGGAAGTTGAGTTCTCAATTGTAAGCTCACTGTATCTTACAGGTATCTTTTCCTGGAATTCCCATTCATTTGGAATACCCTGATAAGTGAAATCGAAATCCAGTACAGAACCAACTTTAACATTTGGCATAGCTACCCTTGTCTCATACTCTCCATCCGTCACCTTGTTTTCAAAGATGGATTCATTTTTAAGCTTTTCTTTTATGATTTTACCATCTTCAAGATTGATTGTAAGACCCTTGACCGAGTATTGAAATTTTCCAGGAAGGGCATATGTAGCATAGCTGTAACCTTCCTTTTTTAGAATCTTAATCCTTCTTATCTGGTGAAATTGCAAAAGATTTGCGCTGAAATATCCATAATCGCAAAGTATTACTGCAGGGGCAGAGGTATCCTTTGGATAAAAGGTCATTTCAAGATCCGCCATATCCACTTCACCAAACTTAATCGGAGGTTTTTGCGGCATAGCAACATTGAACTGAAAAAATAAAACAAGAATAAGAAAATAGCGAGCTTTCATGTGGTTGATAATATTTATTTTCCTTATTAAATCAGACAGCAAATAGTAATAAATGATTACAAGAATCTAATCGCAAACAAATACATGTTTTCTCTTCACATCTGAATCTAAATTTAAATAATTTTTAGAAGATCACAAAATGTTCCGGGAAAAAGAAATAAGTTCTCTATGTCAATTTAATTCACTTGAGGGTAAATGAGCAGAAAATCTTAGGATCAGGCAATAAAAAAACCAGACTGTTATTACAATCTGGTTAATTATTGGTGCCCAGAACAAGACTCGAACTTGCACACCGTTGCCGGCACCAGCCCCTCAAGCTGGCGTGTCTACCAATTTCACCATCTGGGCGAAAACAAGGTTCAATTGCACAATGGCACAATGGCTCAAAGGCATTTACCCAAAGAAATAACATCAAAAAGAACTTCAATTGATGCAGGCCGTTGCACCGTTGTACCTTTGGACCTTTACATTGTTTTTCGTGCCCAGAACAGGACTCGAACCTGCACATCATTACTGACACTAGTCCCTGAAACTAGCGCGTCTACCAATTTCGCCATCTGGGCGTAAACAAGGCTCAAAGGCTCAATGACTCAATGGCCCAAAGGCTTTAAACCAAAATAATAACACTTAAAAGAACTTCAAATGTACCGGCCGTTGTACCTTTGTACTGTTGGGCCTTTGTGCCTTAATACAGCGGCTGCAAATGTAAGAAAAAAATCAAAAAAAATACAAACAAATAATTTCGTTTAATTTAAAAGTATATTTTTGCTTCCTGATTATCATAAAATGTTCAAACAGTTAAAGAAAATCTTAAGGCTTCTCATGCATCCGGAGTTTGGGTCTGCATCATCTTTGCCTTTAGGTTTTTTAAAGTTGAAATGATGACAGGCCTGCAGTTTTTGCAGGTTTTTTTTTAATATAAAGTGGAAATGGAAATTGAAAAAATCATGAAATTCGGCGGGACCTCGGTAGGCAATCCCGACAGGATGAGAGCCCTTATCCCGCTCATTACAGGCAACGAAAGAAAAGTGGTTGTTCTGTCGGCAATGGCAGGAACCACCAACAACCTGATCGAAATTACAGACCTGCTTTATGAAGGGAATGTCAACGAAGCATCAGTTAAAATTGAGGCTCTGCGGGAAAAATATCACCAGGTAGTCCAGAAACTTTTCTCAACAGCTGCATTTAAAAAGTCGGGGCGTGAACTCATTGACTCTCACTTTGATTACATAAATAATTTTACCCTGAGGGTATTCACCAAGCAGCAGGAAAAAGCAATCGTCGCTCAGGGCGAGCTGATGTCAACCTCGTTGTTTCACCAGCTTCTTCAGGAAAAGAAAATCAAATCGGTGCTGCTACCTGCCCTCAGCTTCATGCGTATCGATAAAGATGGTGAGCCAGACTATTTTTACATTGAGGAGAATATAAACAGGGAACTTGAAAAGTACGATTCCGAAAATATAATCATAACCCAGGGGTTCATCTGCCGGAACGTTTATGGTGAGATCGATAACCTTAAGCGGGGCGGCAGCGACTATTCCGCTTCAATTATAGGTGCAGTGCTTAAAGTAAAGGAGATACAGATCTGGACTGATATAAGCGGGTTCCATAATAATGACCCCCGTTTTGTTGAGAACACAAGGGTGATCAGGGAACTATCTTTTGACGAGGCAGCTGAGCTGGCATACTTCGGTGCAAAGATCCTGCATCCTGCAAGCGTCAACCCGGCAAGAGAAAAGAACATTCCGGTTAGGCTCAAAAACACAATGGAGCCTGAAGATGAAGGTACTCTTATTACATCGTCGAGTGTACTCCTTGATTATAAAGCCGTTGCTGCAAAAGATGGCATTTCAGTGTTAAGGATAAGGTCCGACAGGATGTTAATGGCATATGGCTTCCTGAGAAAGGTATTTGAGATATTTGAAGCATACAGGACACCCATTGATATGATAACGACTTCAGAAGTCGCCGTTTCGCTTACAATTGACAATTCCCAGTATCTCGACCAGCTGGCAAAGGACCTTAAGGAGCTTGGCACCGTGGAAATTGAAGAAAACCAAACTATTATATGTGTTGTCGGAGACTTCAGAACCGCAAGGACCGGATCGGCTCCCGAGATCTTCGAGGCACTGAACACTATTCCTCTCAAAATGATCTCCTATGGAGGAAGCCCTCATAGCATGTCACTTCTGATTGATACAAAAAATAAGACGCAGGCGCTGAGAATGCTCAGCAAACATCTTTTTGCTTAAATAAAATGATAGATAAAGAAACAATTGAGAAATTCCGGGATCTGCCAACACCATTTTATTATTATAATCTCGGCACACTGAACGAAACCCTTGAAACTCTTAAAAAAGAGGCTCTTGGCCACGGATATAAGGTACATTATGCCCTAAAAGCAAATCCAAACCCAAGGATCCTGAAGATAATCTCTTCATACGGATTCGGAGCCGACTGCGTAAGCTGGAACGAAATTGACGCAGCAATAAAGGCAGGCTTTAAACCAGAGGAAATTGTGTTTGCCGGAGTCGGCAAGTCCGATTATGAGATTAGCAATGCTATCGAGGCTGGAATTTTCTGCTTCAACTGCGAATCAATTCCTGAAATAGAAGTCATTAATAAAATAGCTGCAGATCAGAAGAAGGTTGCGGTTATTTCACTTAGGATCAATCCATTAATTGATGCGCACACTCATAAATACATTACAACGGGAATCGAGGAAAGTAAGTTCGGAATTCATACATGGGAGCTTGAAGAGGTTCTGAAAAGAGTCTCGGAAATGAAGAACATAAAGCTCACCGGCATGCACTTCCATATAGGATCTCAGATTACCAGGATGTCCGTGCTCCAGAGTCTATGCGCCCATATCAATGAGCTTCAGGAATGGTTTGCCTCTCACAATGTTGATATAGAGGTTGTCAATGTTGGCGGCGGACTAGGAATTGATTATGAGAAACCTGAAAAGGCACCAGCTTTCGCAGAATATTTTTCGCTTATTGATGAATTCATTGAGCTGAGGCCCGGACAAGTGCTTCACCTTGAGCCCGGAAGGTCGGTTGTCGGCCAGTGCGGAAGCCTCATTTCCAAGGTTCTTTATGTCAAAAACGGAAGCAATACTGTTTTCGCCATTATCGATGCAGGAATGACAGACCTTATACGTCCGGCCCTGTATCAGGCTCATCATAAAATTGAAAACCTCACCTCACAGGGAAGCATTCAGAAATACGATGTTGTTGGACCTATATGCGAATCATCGGATACTTTTGCGAAATTCTACGAGCTTCCCGAGACAAAAAGAGGCGATATCATTGCAATACGATCAGCCGGAGCTTACGGCGAAGCGATGGCATCGAGGTATAACCTGAGGGATTTGCCGAAGGTGGTGTTCTCGGATGAAATTTAAACCCCCGGGTTTATGGATTATTCAGTCTGGCTTTACTGTGCCTTATTCCGTAGAAGAAATAGATAAAGAATCCAATCGC
>Ga0182019_10000401_pt1 | contig 21490 bp, 20 predicted proteins | sample 812E2MmetaG_FD_120483 | JGI IMG/M metagenome (GOLD analysis project Ga0182019, IMG submission 120483) | Permafrost microbial communities from Stordalen Mire, Sweden - 812E2M metaG | ecosystem: Environmental > Terrestrial > Soil > Wetlands > Permafrost | place: Sweden: Stordalen | collected...
AGATTGATTATCGACGTGGCGTTGTATATGATATTGAATCCCATGCCGACGAGCGCATATACGGAGCCGACAGTGAGGCCCGAAAAGAGAAACTGCAGGAATACCGTTAGCAAGTCGCTATTCTCCTGACCCTGTTATCCAAAATAGTTTCGCTCCTGCACAATCGAGTTATTTAGTCAGTGCCCAGTCAGCATTTTTGACTACTACCATCTCGAAGGCGTCCTTGTCCAGACCGCAATGGTCCTGGGGTGACATATTGAATATACCCCCTGTGCCGGGCCATTTCTTAATTCTCGTTTCTATATAGTCCCTGATTTTATTCTTGTCAGGGCCGACCTTTCTGAGGGCCTCCACTATCATAGTGAGGGAATCATAGGCGTGTCCGCCAAAAGTCCCAGGTTCATTCTTGAACCGCGCTTCGTAATCACTGGTGAATTTTTTCAACAGAGACTTCTGCTGCTGTTTATCAGAGAGCTTGTCCCAGACCACCAGCCTGCCGAGTGGCGAGATAACGCCTTCCGCAGCCTTTCCTGCAAGCTCGATATTCTTCTTGCTACCCCAACCATGGCTCTGGTAAAGAGGAATACCCATCTTCAGGGCATACCAATTCTTGGTAACAACGACCTGTCCCGGGCCGACAGACCAGTTAATCACAGCTTGAGCACCGGTCGACTTTACCTTGGTCAGTTGAGTTGTCATGTCGGAATCCTTTGGTCCATATCGTTCATCGGCAACGATAGTAATTCCGTATTTCGGCGCCATGTCATGAAGCGCCTTTCTGCCGGCATCGCCGAACCCTGTGGTGATAGTCAAAATACCTACTTTTGAAATGCCGTGTTTCTTCATGTGAGCAAAGAGGGCCTCGGCAACGCTGAAATCATATTGTGCGACTTTGAATATCCAGTGGCGCTCGTTCACCGGCTGAGTTATTCCCGCTCCGGTCGCACATGAGATCATGGGTGTTTTAGCTACATTCAAAATAGGTACGAGTGCCATGGATTCTCCGGTTGTGGACGGACCTATAATTGCCAGGACCTTGTCACGTTCGAGAAGTTTTTTGGCGGAAAGTACGGCCTGCGTTTCGTCGCTCTTGGAGTCTTCGATGATAACCTCAAGAGGATGGCCGTTAACGCCACCCGCTTTATTGATCTGGTCCTGCAATAGGATAGCGCTGTTCTTCTCAGGTTCACCCAGAAAAGAAGCGGCCCCGGTTACTGAAAAAACCGCTCCAATTCTATAAGGTTCCGCTGCGGTGCAAGGTGCAACGAGTGAAGAGGCAAAAATGAAGATCGATAAAAAAAACGCTGCGCACAATATTGTACGTTTCATAATGCTCGCTCCTTTCTGAGAGAGAAACTCCCAACGCCAGTGTTTATTTAAGCAATTCCCAGTCGCCGTTCTTGACAACGACCATCTCGAAGGCATCCTTGTCCAGACCGCAGTGGTCCTTTGCAGACATGTTGAATATCCCGCCGGTTGCGACCCATTTTGTTATCCTGGTTTCAACATAGTCCCTGATTTTACTCTTGTCGGGACCGACTTTCTTTAGGGCCTCTGTCACCATCATGAAACCGTCGTATGCGTATCCTCCAAACGAGTCAGGTTCTGTCTTGTAACTGTTTTTATAGTCCTTTACGTACTTCACCAGCACGGACTTTTGAGGATGCTTGCCGGGAAGTTTATCCCAGACCACGAGCCTGCCGAGCGGTGAGATAACGCCTTCCGCAGCCTTTCCCGCAAGCTCGATATTCTTCTTGCTGCCCCAACCATGGCTCTGGTAAAGAGGGATGCCCATTTTAAGCGCGGACCAGTTCTTAGTAACGACAACCTGTCCTGGACCTACAGACCAGTTAATTACCGCCTGAGCGCCGGCCGCCTTTGCCTTGGTGAGTTGGGTCGTCATGTCGGAATCCTTGGGTCCATATCTTTCATCAGCAACTATCGCGATACCATATTTGGGGGCCATTTCATGAAGTGCCTTTCTGCCGGCATCTCCGAAACCTGTTGTGATAGTAATAATACCGACTTTTGAAATACCGTGTTTTTTCATATAAGTAAAGATTGCCTCGGCGGCGCTATAATCATATTGAGGAGTTTTAAATATCCAGTGGCGTTCGATAACCGGCTGAGTTATCCCGGCACCTGCGGCGCATGAGATTAGAGGGGTTTTAGAGCCATTCATTATAGGCACGAGTGCCATGGATTCTCCGGTTGTGGACGGACCTATAATTGCCAGAACCTTGTCCCGTTCGAGGAGTTTCTTGGCAGAAAGTACGGCCTGGGTCTCGTCACTCTTGGAATCCTCGATAACGACCTCTATTGGATGACCGTTTATGCCGCCGGCTTTGTTGATCTGGTCCTGAAGCATTAAAATGGTATTTTTTTCCGGTTCTCCCAGGAAAGATGCAGCCCCAGTCACCGAAAATACAGCTCCTATCCTGTATGGTTCTTTAGAAAATGCCACTGCTGGAAGCAGCGGGAAAGCCAGGATAAATACCACGAGATACAGAAGAATCCTGCGACCGATAGCCATTGTTCCCTCCTTTATTTTATGCGCCGTATAAAACACACAAATTACCTCAGAGGCAGAATGCGAAGCGGAAGGAGCTAATAATGGAAAGGGATTTAGGAAAGGAACTTAAATCAGGAGATGATTTTAGCGTACGATAGCGTTTACGGGCTCATGATGACCCGCAAAGTCAACGCTGATCAACTGGTCATCTTCTATTCTCATTCCCTCGAAATGTGCTCCCCCCGCGACATGGCTTATAAAATAACATATTCGTCAGGCACGGTCAAATGGTTAGACTGGGAACCTGGTCAAACGACCCGGCGGGCATCTCTCTATTGTAGTGACGTTGCCAGGTATGATACAATTTTGGACATTTCTGCTTACGTTGCAGGAATAGACATCGACTCGCCGACAAGGGGACAATATGGATATAACCAGCGTGCTTTTCGCAGGTGTGGGGGGGCAAGGTATCATCCTTGCAAGTTCAATCCTCGCCAAATGCGCTTTCAACGATGGACTCATGATAAAGCAAAGCGAGCTTCATGGTATGGCTCAAAGGGGCGGAAGCGTGATCAGCCATGTCCGTTTTGGGAAAGAGGTCTATTCGCCTCTGATACCTAGAGGAAGGGCAGATTACCTGGTCGCCCTCGAGGAGCTGGAAGGACTTCGTTATAATTTTTATTTAAGACCTGGGGGCATCATGATCTTGAACAAGAAGAGAGTAATTCCGCCTACGGCTGATCCTGTGAAAAGTCCGTATCCGGAGGATGTCAGAAAGAGGCTTAAAGAAGCGGGCTTCAGGGTAAGGGAGATCGACGCTCTCGAAATAGCAAAGGGACTCGGCAACCCGAAGGTGGAAAATGTCATAATTGTCGGTGCGCTGTCGTCATATCTTGAATTTCGTCTCGATTCATGGGAGAATGCTGTGAGGGAGGCTGTACCGCGAAAGACTGTCGAACTAAACATAGAGGCCTTCCTGAAAGGCCGCGAGTTAACGGTAGATAATAAATGAAAGCTCCTGAAATCATCAGACCCGATTCGTACTGGCAGAAGCAGGATGAGATAATTGGCAAAGAAGCGTTAGCTACTCTCCAGTTGGAGCATCTTACAAAGTCCCTCCGGCGTGTTTATAGCAATGTTCCTTTCTATCATACGCGTTTTGACGAAGCCGGTCTCGACCCTGAAAATATAAAAAGCCTCGAAGACATAAGAAGATTATCGTTCACTACAAGTGACGATCTGCGCGCGAATTATCCTTTCGGACTCTTGGCAGTATCGAAAGACGAAGTGGTCCGCGTTCATACATCTAGCGGCACTACCGGCAGAGCAAAGGCGATCTGCTTCTCCAAGAACGATATCGAATGCTCTGCAACCCTTATTGCTCGCTGTCTTGTCATGACCGGTACAGGCAAGGGGGACATCCTTCAGAACATGATGACATACGGATTGTTCACCGGGGCTCTGATAATGCATTACGGGGCTGAGAAAGTCGGCGCCCTCGTTATCCCGGCAGGTCCGGGAAATACGGAGCGCCAAATCCAGCTAATGAGGGATTTCGGCACGACCGTGATCCACATAACACCGAGTTATTCTCTCTATCTCGCAAGCGCACTCCAGCAGAAGGGGATCGATCCGCGCAAAGATCTGAATCTCAGAAGGGCTTATCTTGGTGCCGAGCCGTATTCCGAAGAGACGCGAAAAAAAATCGAAGCAATATATGGGATCGATGTCTACAATTCCTACGGGTTGACTGAGATGAGTGGTCCCGGAGTTGCCTTCGAATGCGGCTATAAGAATGGAATGCATCTTTGGGAAGACCATTTTTTTGCTGAAATAATAGACCCTGAAACGGGTGAAGTTCTCGAAGACGGACAGGAAGGCGAACTCGTTCTGACATCGCTGCGCCGCGAGGCTATGCCGCTGATAAGGTACAGGACACGGGACATCACGAAGATCATCACCGGTGTTTGCGAATGCGGCAGAACGCACCGCAGGATTTCACGCATCCTGGGAAGGTCCGACGACATGTTTGTGGTAAAAGGGGTCAATGTATTCCCGCAGCAGATAGAGCAAGTACTGATGGGCATTAAAGGCGTGGCCCAAAATTACCAGATATTGCTTGAATCCTACGACCATCTGACTATAAGGGTGGAGATCGCAAAAGAACTCTTCGACGGAAACATCGAGCACCTGCTTCAACTGCAGACCGAGATAACCGATAAGGTCAGGGCCGATATTCTGGTGAAGCCTAAAATAGAGCTCCTCGAACCCGGAGCGTTGCCGGTAAGTGAAGGGAAGGCCAAGAGGGTCATTGATAATAGAACGATGTAGCCCCCTGGCTATTCCTTTAGACTAAGGGAAAAGGTTGGGGTGGCAAGGGAGGCTGCCATGGACAAGGTAATGCAGGTTTCTGTTTTTTCAGAGAACAAGCCCGGCAGGATCGAAAAGATCACCGGCATTTTTGCCGATGAAGGTATCAACATCCTCGCCATCGCCATCACCAGCACGAATGGTTTTGGCATCATCAAACTGCTAGTTGACAAATATGAACGTGCCTACGAAAAGTTGAAAGAAAGTGGCTTTACCGTTACGCTTAACGAAGTGCTGGCAATAGAGATGAAGGACAGTCCCGGAGGGCTCTACGAAGTGTCTCACATCCTCTCGAAGAACAGCATCAATATTGAAAATGCTTATGTCTATGTTGTCGAGTCAAGGGCAAGGGCATTTCTGCTGGTGGAAGTCAAGGATATCGAGAAGGCGAAGGAATCCCTTTCCAAAGAAGACTTGAAGTTTTTCAAATACGCCGAATTCAAACTTGCATAAGGGGGGGAGCAAATGATCTGGAATAAACAGGCTGAGTGCATGCCGGACAAGGAGCTAAGGAAGCTCCAGCTTGAACGCTTGAAAGAGACCGTCCGGAGGGCTTATGAGAATGTGCCCTATTACAAAAAGAAGTTTGATGAACTGAAAATCAAACCGTCGGATATAACCTCACTCAGAGATATTGTGAAGCTGCCTTACACTACCAAGACCGATTTAAGGGAAGGATATCCATTCGGCATGTTCGCTGTCCCCGGCAAGGATATCGTCGAGGTACATACTTCATCAGGCACTACGGGGAAACCTGTTGTCGCCGGATATACTCGCGGCGACATTGACACATGGGGTGAGGTCGTGGCCCGGTGCCTGACGATGGCGGGAGCTACTAGCAGCAGTATCATTCAGAACGGATACGGCTATGGCATGTTTACCGGAGGAATGGGAATTCATTACGGGTCGCATAAGATCGGTGCTACGATAGTTCCGGTATCCGCAGGCAATACGAAGCGGCAGATAGACCTCATGCAGGATTTCGGCACGACTCTCATAACATGCACGCCATCCTATGCGCTTTATCTCGCCGAGGCAGCGGGAGAAGACGGGGTTGACAGGAAAAAGATCAAACTGAGAGCGGGATGCTTCGGCGCAGAGGTGTGGACCGAAAAAATGAGGGAAGAGATTGAGTCCAGGTTCCGTATACTGGCTTTGAATATCTATGGCCTTACGGAGATTATCGGCCCCGGGGTCGCTCATGAGTGCGACAAGAAAGCCGGACTTCACATTTTTGAAGATCATTTTTATCCCGAGATCATCTCGCCCGAGACGCTCGAACCATTGCCGGACGGCGAACGCGGCGAGCTTGTATTTACGACTCTCACGCGGGAGGGCATGCCCATGATCCGTTTTCGCACCAGGGACGTCACAACTTTAAGGAGAGAGCCCTGCAAGTGCGGACGTACTGTTGTGAGGATGGACCGGATAACTGGCCGCAGCGATGACATGCTTAAGATCAGGGGTGTGTTGATCTTCCCTTCTCAGATCGAAAGGGCACTCCTCGAAGTCAAGGGCATCGAACCGCAGTACCAGATCATTGTCACCCGGCCTCGCCACCTCGACGAGATGGAAGTCCAGGTCGAGTTATCAAATAAGATGTTCTCCGATGAAGTGAAACATATCGAGGAGTTCAGGAAGAAGATAGAGGCGCACATTGAAAAGTCAGTCGGTATAAGGGTAAAGGTGACCCTTGTTGAGCCGAAGAGCCTTCCACGCAGCGAAGGAAAGGCCAAAAGAGTCTTCGACAAACGCGAACTGAAATAGGAGATTGCTATGAAACTGAAACAGATTTCGGTCTTTCTGGAAAATAGAAAGGGCAGGCTTTGGGAGGCACTCGATGCACTTGCCAATGCAAAGATCAATATTCGGGCGCTTTCGATAGCTGACACATCAGAGTTTGGCATACTGCGGCTAATCGTTCCTGACCCCGACATGGCTAAGAAGGTACTTGAAAAAGGGAACTTTACAGTCAAAGAGAATAATGTGGTCGCCGTTGAAGTCGCCGACAAGCCGGGAGGGCTTGCTGAAGTCCTTAAAGTGCTGAGCGATGCCGATATAAATGTCGAATACCTATATGCCTTTGTCGAGAAGAGCGGAGAAAAAGCGGTCGTTGTGCTTCGAACTGAAAATACCGATGCAGGTATCAAGGCACTAAAAACAGCCGGAATTGCTATTCTTTTGGCAGAACAGGTCTACGCTTTATAGTATCGCACAAAGTTCCGTGAGGCAGCCCGGTTGCCTGCAGAGAGGACCGGGCTGTTCACTAAAAAAATTAATCAGCACTTCTTCTTTGTTTTTCCGACGATAAGCGCGCAGGGCCTGCGGGAAATTATAACGTTGACGCCTTCTAAATCGAGCTTCCCCCGAATCATCCGCTCGGTGAGCTCGTGGTTAAAGGGGTCTACGACTTCCAGTGATGTTACACCGCAGGCTTTGCATATTGCTTCGAGAGAGACCTTTCCTCCTTCTTCCCCCTTGGCAGTTATTCCAGTGAGAGGAGTGGGCTGGTGTCCGGTCATTGCCGTGGATGCGTTATCCATGATGACAACCAATATATTCGCTTTGTTATAAACGGCGCTTATCAGTGCGGATATTCCCGAATGGAGAAAAGTCGAATCTCCGATCACCGCAGCAACTCGTTTAACTCCCTGCTTGGCAATGCCTGCAGCCTTGCTGATGCTTGCACCCATACAGAGGCATGAATCCATGGCCCTTAGGGGAGGTGCGGAGCCGAGTGTGTAACAGCCGATATCTCCGGCTGTGAAAGAAGGACCGGCCGCGACCAGTGCTCTATAGAATTCCCTGTGGGGGCAGCCGGGACACATGACAGGCGGTCGTTTGAGCAGATCCGGTGTGTCGAGTTTCAAAGGAGGAATCCCCCAAATATAGGAGGCGAGGGCATCCGGTCCAAGCTCACCTTCGCGGGCCAGATCGCCCGAGAGCTTTCCCTTTGCGGAAGGGAAATATTTTCGGACAATTTCTTCCACAATGGGTTCACCTTCCTCAAGCACCCAGACCTCTTCAAGACCCTCTGCAAATTCCTTAACGATATTTTCCGGAAAGGGATAGGAGGATATTTTGAGGAGTGCAAATTCATCCCCATATTCCAGTGCATACATAGAAGCGACACCGCATGCAACTATCCCTTTTTTCTGTCCGTTTCTGAATATTTTATTCAGACCGGAGTTGCCCGACCATTCAACCAACTTCGTCTGTTTCAGATTGAGGGCTTTGTGCAATCTCACAACGTTGCTCGGGACGGCCAGCAGACGCTCAGGATTCTTTTCGATCGAAAGAGGATTTTGATTTCTCGGTTCAGAAATTGTTACAGGTGAGGATGCGTGTGAGACCCTTGTCAGCGTCCGTATCATTACAGGCAGTTCCATCTTTTCAGAGAGATCGAAAGCAGCAATGACCATATCCTTTGCCTCCTGGGCATCTGCAGGCTCCAGGCACGGGATATTAGCAAACCTGGCGTAAATGCGCGAATCCTGTTCGTTCTGTGAGGAGTAGGCGCCGGGATCATCGGCGATAACGAGCACGAGACCGCCCTTCATCCCGAGATAAGCGGCAGTCATCAGTGGATCTGCCGCGACGTTCAGTCCGACATGCTTCATCGAGCAGATGGACCTCCTACCTGCATAAGAGACCCCAATGGCCGTTTCGAGTGCTATTTTTTCGTTTATAGCCCATTCGGCGGCGCCTGAAAAATTATCAGCCAGGTACTGAAGAATTTCAGTGGCCGGCGTGCCCGGATAACTGATTGCAAGCGAAATTCCTGCCTCGATAGCTCCTCTGCCAATAGCCTCGTTGCCGGACAGTAATACCTTGTTTGCAATTTCGGTCTTTACCATAGTTCAGCTCCTACATGTAGTGTTTAGTTATTATGAGAGTCAAAAGATAACAGAAAGCGCCGTAATTTCTCAAATGACTGGCCGGAGATGTTGAGGCTAACCCAGGCGCGTGCCGGGTTTAGCTGCGAGTTCGGCGGCCAGTTCTCTAATTGGGATCGACGTCCTCTCTGATATGGCCCTGAGGTCATCGTACTCAGGAGTTGCAGTTACGATCTTCCCGGCGTGCCGCGATATCTTAACCCTGACGATTCCGTACTGTGTGTGGATCTTCCTGATTTCCCTTTCGAGGGTCCTTCTCTCGGTCCTGTAAAAACGGAGTCCGATAGTAGTAGTCTCCCTGAAAAATATATCCGCCATTTTATCGACATCGCTCTCTCTGGTGATCGATGTGAGTTTTATCGCGGGACGGCCCTTCTTCATGATGATATTTTCAAGGAAAACATCCAGAGCTCCCGCCTCCAACAGCCGGCTCATCACGCTTTCATAGTATTGCGGGCTCATATCGTCGATATTCGCTTCCATAACGACAACAGTATCATCAGGAGGTGCTGTTAAGCCGGACGGCAGTTCTTCACCGATCATGATCCTGAGCACATTGGGCAGCCCGGATATATCCTTATTGCCAGCCCCATATCCGACGCCTGCAATAGTCATGAGTGGCAGTAATTGAGAATGTGAAGATATCGATTTCAGCAGCACTGCGCCCGTAGGGGTTGTCAGCTCAAATGGGATTTCGGAGGCGTAGACAGGATGACCCTTTAATAGTTCGATAGTAGCCGGTGCGGGGACCGGCAGTAGGCCGTGAGAAGTCCGAACAGTACCCTGCCCAAGGTTGACCGGAGATGAAAAAACCTTCCCTATCCCCAGCAGGTCAAGACCTATTATGGTTCCGAAGATATCGACGATACAATCCGTTGCTCCTAATTCATGAAGATGAACCGTATCGAACGGTTCTCCGTGAACCCGGCCTTCGGCTTCAAAGAGCGTTCTAAAGATATTGAGTCCTTTTTGTTTTAAGGAATCATCAAGAGAGGCAGACCGTATCAGTTTATTTATGTCTCGCCATTTTCGGGCATGAGCATCATGGTTCTTTGATTTTTGCAACACGACATCTACCTTGGTAGCTGCTATTCCGGATCGCGTGACACGTCTTGCCGTAAGTGCGTAGCCGGTCAAGGCAATTCCCTTCAAGGAACGCTTTATTTTATTCAGACTTGCCCCTGCATCAACAAGTGCACCCAGACACATGTCCCCGCTGATTCCCGCCGCACAATCTAAATATGCTGTTTTCATCCATCTATTTTACAGCAAACACCAGGAAGTAGATAGATCTAAGCTACGCCTTGCGCTGTCTTCGTTGACTTTTAGCAGCATCGGCATATACTTTTAATTATCATGCAAATCATTTCAGAGAAGAAGATTGGAGACCGTACCCTCAGACTGGTTTTCGGTGACATAACTATGCGTGATGTAGACGCAATTGTCAACGCCGCCAATAAACATCTCAAGCACGGCGGAGGAGTTGCAGGCGCTATCGTGAGGAAGGGCGGCAGTATCATCCAGGAAGAGAGTGATCGTATAGGTTACGTTCCCACCGGAAACGCGGCTTTGACTTCAGCCGGTATGCTGAAGGCAAAGGGTGTAATTCATACCGTCGGGCCTCGCATGGGCGAAGGGGACGAAGACATGAAGCTTAGGCGTGCCCTTCAGCAGACCCTGCTGCTTGCCTCGGAGCACAAGTTTAGAAGCGTATCGATGCCGGCTATCAGTTCTGGCATTTTCGGATTTCCAAAGGACCGGTGTGCTAAGATTCTGGTCAGTGAGACATTAAATTTTCTTCAAAAGAATCAGGAAACTTCCTTGCAGATCATAGAATTTTGCATCTTCGATGAAGAAACACTTGCACATTTTAGGCACGAATTTGATAAAATAGACGTTCATTGATGCCACCTTAGCTCAGCTGGTAGAGCAATTGATTCGTAATCAGTAGGTCGCCGGTTCGATTCCGGCAGGTGGCTTTGTTTTTATATTATAAAACAGACTGTTATGTCGAGCCTCAAAAAACCAAAACAAGCCGTTCCAAAATTGTTCCAAAATCATTGGAAAAAGACAGTTAAAATGTGACCTGTCAAGCTTGATGGTGAAATGCTTAAATCTTTTTAGTAGAAACAAATTTATCGGGCCGAAACAGAACAACGCTTAGCAGCCTGCGCACTGATACTGAAAACAATCAGTCCCGCCAGTATCAGATATGTGATGGTTTTCGAAATAATTTGCCATAGAGAGGTGAATTATTTTGTTGAATATATGTCATGCGTCAATAAAATCAATTCGTCGAAGCAGCTTTTTTAAAAGAGGCGGCCGTAGCACGAATCCCTTCATCATAGAGAGTTCCTGAAAAGCCGAAGGCTTTCACGAATTTGGAAGAATCGAAAAGATACGGCGAGTCGTTCTGGTATAACATTTCATATACTTCTCCGACTAACGGATTGAACCATCCGATGAAACGCACCATCGGCCTGCTCAGTATCCTGTATTTCTCCGGGACGCCCATTTCCTTTGCAACCATAGCAATGAACTCCTTACCGGTTGGTGGTTTCGGTATGGTCGGAAGGTGCCAAGTCTGATTCCATGCGGATTCACGTTCGCCCAACATGACGAGACCTTGCGCGATGTCCACAGTGTACGTGTAGGAGTGTGGCACGGAATCGTTTGCGAGCCACGACGCCTTACGGTTCTTGCTAAGAGGCTCGAAAACTAAAATGTTAGGTATGCCGTTGCCGGCGTTCGGTCCATAGAAATCGGCAGCACGCGCGATCATCCCAGAGAGGCTGCCCGCTTTCCACTCGTTGATGAGCGAATTGGCAATCCCTACGCGGACCTCTCCCTTTTTGCTGCATGGATTAAACGGCGTCTCTTCAGTCATTGTGCCGCTTACCTTACCGTACATATAAACGTTGTCCAAGACGATCAGCTTTGCACTTGCGCGCTTGCAAGCTTCGATAGCGTTGGCCATGATTTTCGGCCATTGTTCCGCCCAGAGTTTGTGATCGTACTTCAGGCCGACGAGAAGATATACGATAGCGGAGCCTGCCACGGCGCGTACTGTTTGCTCTTTGTCGGAGAGGTCTGCGGATAAAACTTCAGTTGCACCATGCACAGGATGTGGATGGCGGCTCACGATTCTAAAAGACTGCTTTCTTGCGGATAGGATCTTAACAACTTCGTTGCTGATAACGCCGCCGGCCCCGAGGATGGTGATCATATGCGATGCTCATTTCCTGATGAGGTCATTCTTGCCTCCCATCCGACCACTGGCCGTTAATGCAACTATACTTGCACTGAATACAGATTACTCCTTTCCTGCAGTAATGCAAGTCTTCTTGCATATGCCGTCAACCCGCAGGGCAGGGTTACAGGGTCAGACTTACTTATTGACATTTCTAACTAATGCTTCATACAGCGCTCAAAAAATTCCACTTGTACTCTTTAGAATTATTCGAAATTCTGCTGCCGCTGTCTACTGTGAGAACGCATATCCGGCAGCATCCTACTGCTACTTCGCACTTTTGATAAAAAGGTCGCTGTGAAAATAATAAAGGGAAACGCTCAGACTGGGGGTGCTTAATGCCTCTCGTACATCTCATACATGTCGTTCGATAGGTTTCTTTATCTTCTCCCGGTCATGGACGGATTATTTAATGAGTGATGAACTCATAAGGTAAGGAGGTTGCGTACATAGGGCGTTTGTTTCTATCGATTATTGTCATAATGGTCGTCATGCCGTCGAAGGCGAGAGTCTAGCCGGGAAACATGTCTCCGATGAAAACAGTTCTGGCCTGACCTGAGACGCGGGCTTCACCCTACCAACACTGTGGACATCCTGCCACAGTAATAATTACCGTTTCTAACCCTCACACCAAGGCTATTATTGCATTTGTTGTGTTCATGTCGTAATCTTCGCCGTAGCTACACCGAGGCTTCTGAATTGGCGCTACTCAAAATTATTCCTGTCGCCAGCAGCCGAACGTCGATGATTTTCAAAAGAAATGTGGAGACCTGTCAACCGGTTGTATTTTATATTGCACTTGTCGAACCGTGTTGGTTCAAAAATAACCGCCCAATAGGATCGGCATGTTCATGCCTCCTTTGTCTTTGGAAGTGTACAGTAAAATGTTGCTCCTTGTACCACGGCACCTTCAGCCCAGGTCCTTCCTCCATGATAGGAAATGATTCTACGAGCAGTTGCCAATCCAATGCCGGTTCCTTTAAATTCCGTACCTTTCATCTTCACTTCACCTTCGCACTCAGCATAATTGGTACAGTCTCGACAAGTTTCAGGGACTTAACCATTTCCTGTGTTGTGGCCTTATATTTCTTAAAATGAGGCGTTTCCAGATGTGCTTTGTACGCATTCGCATCAGTATATATTTCAAAGACGATTATGTGGGCGGGATTATCTTTTTCCGACACGGCATATAAGGCCAGAACTCCTGCCTCCACGCGGACAGAGGTTTCGAGTTCCTCCTTAACTGCTGCTTTATAGCCTTCCAGCTGAGAGGGATCGATTTCGATTTCTGCCAGGCGCACGTATCTGCCTCCCATCTCCTCGGCATGGGCAGGCCCACGCAGATATGTCTCCGGCACCGATACACTTACACTTGGTGTGGCGGGCTGCTCTGCATGCCTGGTGCTTAAAGCTGTACGTAGTATTTCACTGACCCTCTCGGCTTCCTTCTTGCCTACCTTGTATTCGAGTACAGAAATGAATTGCTTCATCTGAGTTTCGGTCAATCCAGTATTCATCGTAGCACCCAGATGGAACTCGAGTTGGCCGCCTGTGCCTGTCATGCTGGCAAGGGCCGAAATAGTTGCGAGTTCCCTGTTCTGGTAATCCAAGATGTCGCGTGCGAAGATGTCGGCAAAAAGATGTTGCTTCAGGAACGTGTCAATTACGGGCGCGAACAGTTGATACCCGCTTGGAGGTGGAATTACTTCCTGCCCAGCAAGCCTTGCACGGACCTTTGCGCCATATTCATCCTTGTTGATGTCAGCGGGCACAGGACTGGCCTCTTTGCCCATCTCATCCTTGATCCCTTTTGCTTGCCGCTCGTTTAGGGCGCCCATGAAAGTATTGATGCCATTCAGGCTGCGGGGAAATCCGGCATAGGCGTACATCTGCACGAGGATTTCCTTGATTTCATTAATGGTCAAACCGGCATTCAGCCCTTCGTTCAGGGCCGTTTTCAGTTTCTGCTGGTCGCCATTGGCGGTGAAAGCCGCAATGGTGATTATACTTTGCTGTTTGGGGCTTAGAGCCTGATTTGCGTCCATATTTATTGCCTCCAAAATGGCTACAAAGCTAAGCACAAAGATAAATATGAAAGCTAAAAATACGGTTTTTTTCATATTTATGCTTACCGCCCTGTCGTGCCGTTATATTGCTCATCTGTGACCTTTTCCATCCATTCAACATTCTTACCGTTGAGTGTACCCGTAATAGCGATATGGGTCATTGAGGTAGTGGGTGAGGCTCCGTGCCAATGTTTTACCTTTGCCGGGCACCAGATCACGTCTCCCGCTTTGATCTCCACTATCGGTCCTCCCCATACTTGTGTCCTACCAACGCCAGCGGTGACAAGCAGGTGCTGACCTGTTGGGTGGGTGAGCCACGCGGACCTAGCACCTGGCTCAAAGGTGACATATGCACCGGAAAAAGGGGCCGAATCAGTAGCAGGAAACAGAGGGTCGATACGGACATTCCCGGTAAAATATTCGGTAGACCCTTTAATGGAAGACTGAGAACCGGCCCGATATATAGTTTGCGACTCTTTGATTTCTTCTGCGGCCAGAGCCTGGCTATTAAAAGCGCTCACTGAAGCGAGAAGAGATAGGGATAAAATCATCACTGAATATTTCATTTTTCTCTCCTTGTGACTGTTTCTTGAGTGCAAGGCAATACTGGCGGAACAGGTCGATGCTTTCGATTTTCCAATTGACGTTTCTTCATCGTCTCTCCTTCTTGCGCGGCATGACCTTAACTGTCGCGGAGCGGGGAGCAGCGCCGAGCATCCAGCTGAGATGCGGGCCACCATCGTACTTCGCCCCGTAGGCACCGTCGATGAGGTCGTTGATCGGCCCTTCGACCGGCTCGAAGGTGACTTCCTTCGTAATGCCGGCGACTATGATCCGCCCTACCTTCTGCCGCACCGCAGCTCGATACCAACGAGAGGTTCTCCCGTTGTAGGCCCGCACGTAGAGAGCGTCGTCGACCGCAACGGACCAAATTCACGTCGGGGTGCCGTATGTTACGCTGTCCTCCCGCAACGGCGAAATGTGCAGATCATCGGCCTTAGCGATCTTGCGCAATTCGTCTTTCTCCCATGTGGCCATTGTTGTCCTCCTTGACTTACGGGCGCAGCAGCGTTTTGATCGCGCGACGTTCGTCCATGGCGCGATAGCCCTCCGCCACCTGGTCCAGAGGCAACGTTAGATCGAAGACCTTGCCGGGTTGATCTTCCCGTTCCATACCAGGTCGATCAGCTCGGGCAGGAAGCGCCGCACTGGCGCGGGGCCACCATGGAGATGTACGTGAGCGAAGAACAGCTCCTCGCCGTTAAGCTGGACTCCGTGTGGGACGCCAACGTAGCCTACATACCCGCCCGGGCGGGTGGAACGGATCGCCTGCATCATCGATTCCTGGGTGCCTACGCACTCCAACACCGCGTCAGCACCGATGCCCTTGGTCAACTCCTTGATGCGTTCAACGCCCTTGTCGCCGCGTTCAGTAACGATATCCGTGGCGCCGAACTCGCGGGCAAGCTTCTGCCGCGACTCGTGACGGCTCATCGCGATGATGCGCTCAGCACCCATTTGCTTGGCGGAGAGCACGCCGAGTAGGCCGACCGCGCCGTCGCCGACGACCACAACCGTCTTGCCCAGCTTTACGTGGGCTGCGTAGGCGGCGAACCACCCGGTACCCATAACGTCGGAGACAGCCAGCAGGCTCGGGATCAGGTCATCAGAGGGAACTTCCGGGGTGGGCACGAGAGTGCCGTCCGCAAGAGGGACGCGCAACACCGGCGCCTGCGCGGTGCTGATGAACTCCTTGTGCTGGCAGGATGTCGGATAGCCGGCTTGGCAGTGATGACAGGTGTTGTCGGATGCGAAAAAAGAACCAATTACGAACTGGCCTGACTTGATAGAGGTGACTGCACTGCCGACCTCCTCGACGATGCCGCAGTATTCGTGGCCCATCGGAGTCGGCTCGACAACCGGACTGATGCCTCTGTAGGGCCACAGGTCGGATCCGCACACACACGTGGCGGATATTCTGATTATAGCATCGGTGGGTTTGATGATCTTCAGATCGGCGCGCTCCTCGAATCGTATATCTCGTGGACCGTAAAGAATAGTTCCTCGCATGATTTATCTCCCTTCCTTTGTCTAAACGGATTATATCCAGATAATGTTTTCAGTGTCCGACCTGTTTCTCCTGATCCAGGGGATATCGATCACCCTGTAACTTAATCTTCGATACGGCCTGATCGAGATCATGCAATTCTTCCGGAGTAAATTCCAAGTCTGCGGATCTCAGGTTCTCTTCCAAACGTTCCAGCTTGGTTGTGCCAGGAATGGGAACGATCGAAGGTTGTTGAGACAGCAGCCAAGCTAACGCGACTTGTGCAGATGTCGCTCCTTTTTTTTTACCGACTTCATTGAGTAGATCCACCAAAATCCTGTTCGTTTTCATAGCCTCTTCTGTGAAGCGAGGCAAGGTGGCACGATTATCGTTGCTGCTGTCAAACTTCGTGTGCTCATTCAAACTGCCCGTTAGATAAGCTCTGCCAAGCGGGCTGTAAGGAACAAAACCGATGCCGAGTTCTTCAAGTGTCGGGAGGACTTCCTCTTTCGGTTGCTTCCACATGATAGAATATTCGCTTTGAACAGCGGTAAGGGGCTGAACAGAATGTGCGCGGCGGATTGTCTGTGCGCCCACTTCACAAAGACCAAAATGCTTCACCTTACCTTGCCGAATCAAATCTTTCACGGTCTCCGCGACCTCCTCAATCGGCACATTGGGATCAGCGCGATGCTGGTAGAAGAGGTCGATGCTTTCGGACTTGAGCCGTCTGAGCGATTCTTCGACAACTTGGCGGATATGCTCCGGTCGGCTGTTCAGTCCCGTCAACTTGCCCTTATCAAAACTAAACCCGAACTTCGTGGCAATGACCACTTCCTTACGAAAAGGGAAAAGCGCTTCGCCAATAAGTTCTTCGTTGATGAACGGGCCGTATACTTCTGCGGTATCGAATAAGGTAACGCCAAGCTCCACCGCATTGCGGATTAGCGCTATCATTGTTTTTCTGTCGGGGGCGGGGCCGCGATGGTAACTCATTCCCATGCAGCCCAATCCGAGTGCTGACACTTGCAGGCTGCTTTTCCCTGATCCTAGCGTGCGGCGTTTAGTTAGCTTCATAGTTTCTCCTTTCACTATCTATTGCCAAACTATTTTCTTGGAGTGCTCATATTTTTGCCACACCGCCTATTGTTTTAGTATACTTCTGAAAGAGCATTGCAGCTAGAAACCAATCCTATTCCGAGCGATAAGCACTATTAGCACCTATCGTCAACAAGCTCACTGTTTTGCTTTGGAGACTTATAAGCGCTGCACGTAAGAGGCATTTGTGAGAAATGCGTTTTGTGAGGATCTGACTAAAAATGCCTTTCACTGAAAATCTTTACCGCCACGGGTGTCGCAAAATCGATGATTGACGCTTGTACTATTCATCATTGCCGGAACCTTTGACGATCTTGATAAGCATGTCGAAGTCATCGCGACAGCCATATCGATGCTTCTGACTGGTGCTACTGATTAATCGCGAGGTCACGCAGTAGGCCCGGATCGATGATTGCCGAAAATAATTATCGCAACCGAGTCACCGCGTACTATAACAATTGAGAGTGAAACCGACACGATAAACTTGCTTCGTCTCACTCCGCTAATCATTAGGGGTCTTATCTCAATCCCGGTTTCGCATCTGCAAGGAAGTCTCTCTGGGTATAGATTTAGTGGTGGTTCAACTGACAGTTGATTTAGAATATATTGGAACGGATCCAAATCTCTTGCTGAGATGCTAAAAACGGGTACATGGGAGCTCTCTATGCAAATCCGGATATCTGGCAAGTTATTCTTAGACTTTCTTCAATGCAAGCAGAAAGCATTTCTCAAGCTCACCGGGAAAAACGGCGTTAAAACCGATTTCGATAAATATCAAGATGAGAATATTGTGGAATATTTCAAACTAGCAAGGGATCGCATTATAACTGGTGATAACGCAGCAATATCGACCGCAAACCGTTCATTCAAGGAAATTAGAGAGCACCATATTTCGGCCGCTTTCGGTATCTCGATTTTAAATGATAAACATTCTATAATGCTCGATGCAGCAGAGTTAGCCTTACAATCTACCCGTCTTAAACCAGTTTATAGCCCAATCATATTTTTACCGCATCAAAAGATAAACAAAGAGCATAAGCTTCTACTGGCGTTCTATGGGTTGGCTTTGGGAAACGAACAGAAAAAAATACCTTTGAGTGGACGGATTATTTTTGGTAAGGATCTCTTTTCCACAAAGGTTCAGCTCGCCTCGCTGATTAATACGGCCGGCAAAGTCGAAAAAGAAATTACCGATATGATTGACAAGCAAACAGCTCCGCCTTTAAGACTCAACAATCATTGTAAAATATGTGAATTTCAGGAGATATGTTCCGCGACTGCAAGGGCAAAAGATGATTTGAGCCTCCTGAAAGGTCTTAGCGGAAAAGAAATCGATATGTTGAACAAAAGAGGAATATTTACAGTAACACAATACTCGTACACCTTTCGTCCGCGGCGGCCGCACAAAATTGCGTACAAACAAATCAATAAACATCATCATTCTCTTAATGCCTTGGCTATCAGGACACAGACTATTTACATTGCGAGGAAGCCTGAACTTCCTGATGCACCAAAACGGGTATACCTTGATGTTGAAGGAATCCCCGACGAGAACTTATATTATTGTATCGGCCTTGTTATCGATGATGGGGCAAATATCACAACACACTCCTTCTGGGCTAGCGATAAGACTGAAGAAAAAGAAATCTGGAGTGTATTTCTCGAAAAGATGGCAGATTTGGAGGATTTTGTATTGTTTCACTATGGCAGTTATGAGACCAAGTTTCTCAAACGTATGGGGGTGCAATATGGCGGCAACAGCGAATTGCTTGCAAAAATAGAATCAGGGGCCTTCAATGTATTGTCAGCAATATATGGGCATATCTATTTCCCGACATATTCCAATGACCTGAAAAGTGTTGCATCATTTCTGGGATTCAAGTGGTCCGAGCCAAATGCTTCTGGTCTCACAAGCGTTCTATGTAGAAAACAATGGGATAAAAGCCATGACGAGTCATGGAAACAAAAAGTAATTGAATACAATAATGACGACTGCTTGGCAGTAAGGGCCGTGGATGCGTGCCTTCGAAGCATTTCCACCAATGATAATGCCGCGCATAAAAATTATCCTGCGAAGCACACTGATGAGCTAAAAGCCCAAAAGCCACTTTGGATATTCAAACGCAACCAGTTCTACTATCCCGAGTTAGAGCAAATCAATAAGCGAGCATATTTCGATTATCAGAGATCCAAAGTATTTTTGAGAACGAGTCTGGAAGTAAAGAAATCTATTACAAGGAAAATAAAACTAATCAAGCAAGTGGGTTATAAAATAAACAATGAGATCTCGTTTGACGTTCCAAAGCGGTGTCCATTGTGCAAGACAGGGACGCCGATTAAGCACTTGAAAGCTTCAAGGATTGTTGTACGACCTAAAAATGTTCAACTATGGAATTAAGCGATGGGTAATCAAATATAAGAGTCCCGGGTGCCTCTGTAAAAAGTGCAAAAGAACGTTCTTTCCTCCAGCATATGAAAATATATCGACTTCAAAATATGGACATAATCTCTTTGCCTGGGTCATATATCAAAATATTGGCCGGCTAGCCTCACAGAATGCAATTGTCGAAGATTTAGAAGAAACATTCGGCTATCGGTTTTCAGAGTCTATGGTTCAAGAAATGAAAATAAAAGCTGCGCGTGAGTATCAGAAAACAACTGATAAATTACTACTCAAAATAATCACTGGAAACTTAATTCACATTGATGAAACAAAAATCAGCGCAAAGGGAGCAAATAATTATGTGTGGGCCATCACCAATATGGAGAATATTGTTTATCTTTACAATACGACCCGCGAAAGCGATATGATTAAAGAGAAACTGCGTGGCTTCAAAGGAGTTCTCGTTTCCGATTTCTACACGGCCTATGATTCCATAACCTGTCCGCAGCAAAAATGCCTTATCCATCTGATCAGAGATATGAACGAAGATATATTAAAAAATCCGTTTGATGAGGAAATGAAAGCGCTCGGTAAAGAATTTACGATGATTTTATCGCCAATTGTGAAGACTATTGATAAATATGGTTTGAAGCGGCATCATTTCAGTAAGCATAAGCATCAAGTGGCTGTTTTTTTTAGGAAAGTTAAAAATGAGGAATACACATCCGATAGTGCTAATAATTTCAAGCGACGCTTTACAAAATACAGTGATAAATTGTTTACATTTTTAGATTATGACGGCGTTCCATGGAATAACAATAACGCTGAACACGCGATTAAACGATTCGTGAAACTACGGAGGGCAATTGGTGGTTCCTCAACAGCGAAAGGTATTCAGGAATATCTTGTTCTGCTGAGTATCTGCGAAACATTGCACCTTAAGAATGCAAGCTTCTTGAAGTTTCTAATATCCGGGGATACTGATATCGATATGTTTCTTGCAAAGAAAACTCAGTAACTTAAAGTGAAGGACATTGCGGTGGAGAAAAACCGCATGGCCGACTGGCTCCGGTGTCTTCCGACTGGAGGTGAAATATGAAGAATGTAAATTTCGCACTTTCAGAAGCAGATTGAGCGAAAAGACCGAAGATCCTTAGTTCAAAGTTCATTATCAACAAAAGCGACAGGCGTTGAAGTTAGCTCTGAAAATCGGAAAGTTGCGTGATAATACGGTTTTGTGTACAAAGTTGTAGCAGCAGGAGTTGGCAAAGCTGTGTTTGGTTTTTTGAGCCTACGAAAGGGAACATTTAATGTTACAATTGACACAGTACAAAAAAATTATTGCACTTCACAATCAAGGGCACTCAATACGCAATATCAAGAAACGAACCGGTCATGCGCGTAAGACCATACGTAGAGTTATACGGGTCAAAGTGCCGCCTCCGCCCAAAGCATATTCTAGGCCGCATATAATTGATGACTATAAAGATACTGTAAAAGAATATTGCGGGATTGGGTCGTTTACCGTACAGCAGATTTATGATGAAATTAAGATAAATGGCTATGATGGATCTTATTTAACCGTTTACCGCTATGTATGTAGTCTCGCAGAACAAAACAAACGAACCTTAAGAAAAAACAGACCCACAAATGGGAATAGGAAAGAAAAGGAGGTTGCATGGGTGCTTAGCCTGCTGCAAGGGAAGATTAGCATCAATGAACTTGAAGAACTATTTGAAAAGCAATTGGATATCAAAAGTATAAATACATTGTATAAATATATGCTCGAAAACTCTCTCAGATATAGAAATCGTGCGGTCACAATTTTCTCTTATTCAAATAAACTCTCTAAGAAATCAATTTCCGAG
>Ga0182019_10000402_pt1 | contig 21460 bp, 14 predicted proteins | sample 812E2MmetaG_FD_120483 | JGI IMG/M metagenome (GOLD analysis project Ga0182019, IMG submission 120483) | Permafrost microbial communities from Stordalen Mire, Sweden - 812E2M metaG | ecosystem: Environmental > Terrestrial > Soil > Wetlands > Permafrost | place: Sweden: Stordalen | collected...
AAAAGACAGGCAGTTTAATGAACGCAGTGCGTTTTGCGTATCTTGTTTTCCGGAATCTGGGTACAACTCTGCAACTTATACGTCCGCGACTGTTGAAAAAGGCATTAGTATTTTTAAAAAACAACTCATGGAATTTACGGCGGCTGATAAAAAGGACGGAGGTCCTTTATTTCAGAAAAAATAGAAATCCACAAAAAATATTTTTAGAAAATGTTCATCCCCTTATTTTGCGCTATGGATTGCCGTGCTCATCAGAGAATGAAATTTCCGTTTTGCCGGACGATGATGAGGTTAGTGGATGGACAAGAGATTTGAGCCGACTGGCGAACAGTTTCCCCACAGAGACTTTCGGACCAAAAGTGTCCATTGTCATCCCCGTGTATAATCAGATAAGATTTACTCTGGCCTGTCTGCATTCCGTTTTCGCCAATGTAGGCAGAAATGATTATGAAATCATTATCTCTGATGACAATTCCACCGATCAGACGGTTGACGTTTTTAAAAATAATTTTGCGCGGGTCCGCTATTTTCGTAACGAGAAGAACATGGGGTTCCTGCGCAATTGCAACAATGCCGCGCAAAAGGCTCTCGGTAAATATCTCATTTTCTTAAATAATGATACTATCGTTTATCCGGGGTGGCTTGATGAGCTTGTGAAAACCATGGATGAAGACGCGTCCATCGGCCTTGTCGGTTCTAAACTTATTTTACCTGAAGGACTTCTTCAGGAAGCCGGAGGCATTGTTTTTGAAGACGGCAGTGCCTGGAATTACGGCCGCTTTGGCGATGCATCTTTACCGCAATTTGACTATATGCGGGATGCGGATTATTGTTCCGGGGCTTCTTTAGCTGTTTCCACGAAACTCTGGAGACAATTAGGGGGATTTGATACAAGATTTTCTCCCGCGTACTATGAGGATACCGATCTCGCTTTTCAGGTGCGCGAAGCAGGTTATCGGGTTGCGTATCAACCTCTTTCCGAAGTTATTCATTTCGAGGGAATAAGTAATGGCAAATCGGAACATTCGGGAGTCAAAAAATATCAGGTGGAAAATCAGCAAAAGTTTTATTCCAAATGGAAGCACGTACTGGCAACTTACGGCGCCCGTAACCCGGAAGCATTGCCCGCGGATCGCACGGTCAAGGGACGTGTGCTCATCATAGATGCCATAACTCCCATGCCGGATAAAGATTCCGGATCATTGGATGCTTACAATTACATGATGATTATGAAGGGACTAGGGTTTCATGTTACCTTTGTCCCGGATAATATGGTTTTCTTTGATGAGTACACAAGGGATTTGCAGCGAAAAGGGGTGGAATGCGTTTACATTCCCTGGAGTCGGTCGTTGAAAAAAGCTGTTGAACGCTACGCGCCTGAAGCGGATATAGTAATGCTCTGCAGAGTAGATGTGGCGGCTCCTCTGGTTGATATGATACGCCGATGTGCGCCGCGGGCGAAGATACTGTTCGATACGGTTGATTTACATTTTCTTCGCGAGAGCCGCGAAGCGGAACTGTTCAATTCTTCCGCCTCCGCCGATAAAGCTGCCAATACCCGTGAAGTTGAGCTGGAAGTAATCCGGAAAGTGGACGCGACTGCTTTGCGTAGCGCTTACGAGAAGGATTTATTGGAAAAAATTGTTCCCGATGCCCGGTTGCTGAATTTCCCAATTTCACGGGAAATTCCCGGTCCTTCTTCAATTGCATGGAAAGATCGTAGAGATGTAGTATTCATCGGAGGATTCGCCCATCCGCCCAACGCGGACGCGGTTAAATATTTTGTTTCCGAAGTATGGCCGCTTTTGCGCGACACCGGTTTCTCGGAGCATTTTATAATTGCCGGCAGTTATGTGCCTGATGAAATTGCAGCTTTGGCTTCGGATAATATTATCGTTCGCGGATTTGTTGAAGATTTGTCGGATATCTTCGGCAAATGCCGTCTCTCGGTGGCCCCGCTCAGGTACGGTGCGGGCGTGAAGGGTAAGGTGGTCACCAGTCTCAGTTACGGCGTGCCCTGCGTGGCGACAAAAATAGCTGCCGAAGGTTCAGGGCTTGTTCATAATGAAAACATTCTTGTGGCCGATGATGCCGGTAAAATGGCAGGAATGATAAGGACACTTTGTACCGATCAGCGATTATGGGAAAAACTTTCTCAATCAGGTCTCTCCTACTGCGAGGAAAAATTTTCTATCAGAGCGACCAGGGAAATAATTGACAAAGCTTTTGCAGAACTTTTGATACAAAAAAATGATGCCGGATACTGCCGACAATAAAAAAACCTTATTATAAAATAAAGAGGTAGATTCAATGGAAAAACGAAAGTTTCAAACATTGTCGATTGTTATTCCTGTTTACAACGAAGATAAGTATCTCGAAGATGTTGTCGCTAAGGTGATTGCGCAACCGCTTCCCGGCTCTCTTAACCGGGAGTTGATTCTTATTAACGACGGTTCGCGCGACGCCAGTTGGAATGTCATACAATCACTGCCGGATAAATTCCCGGGAATTAAGTTCCAATTGTTTAATAAAACCGTCAATGAAGGCAAAGGCGCGGCTTTACGCGATGGCTTTGCCAAAGTGAAAGGCGACATCATTATCGTTCAGGATGCCGATTTTGAGTATGATCCGGCTGATTATCCAAAGTTATTACAACCGATTCTGGATGGAAAAGCCGATGTGGTTTTCGGCAGTCGTTTTATCGGCGAGCCGCATCGGGTTATGTATTTCTGGCATCAGGTAGCCAACAATATCCTGACAACCACTTCCAATATGCTAACCAATCTCAATCTGACGGATATGGAAGTTTGTTATAAAGTTTTTACGCGTGATGTTGTGGATCGCCTGAAACTGAAGAGTCCGCGTTTCGGTGTCGAACCGGAGATCACGGCGAAGATCGCCCGCATGCGGCTGGATGGCAAACGTTTGCGCGTATATGAGACAGGTATTTCCTATGCCGGTAGAACCTATGAAGAAGGTAAAAAAATCAACTGGAAGGATGCCGTTTCGGCGATTATTCAGATTATCAGGTTTCGATTGAGTGATTAAGTAATGATTTTTTCAATTTACAGATTGCTGTCGAATTTTCAACTCATTTCCCTATCTTCAAGGCAAAGATATGAGTAACGCGTCAACGGTGTTATTGGAGAAAGCAGAAAAACACTCTAAAAGAACACAAGAAATCGCTTCCTCTTCCCTGAGCAGACTTCCCGACAATCTCGCGATCATGGTTCTTATTGTTGTTTTTATATATGCAGCGATACGTGCTTATTGTTTGTCTCTCACTCATGATGAAGCAATAACATTTCTCAATCATGCACGCGGATCTTTTTTTGATATCTTTACCTCTCAAGGAGATATACCGTCAAATAGCCATTTATTTAACACGTTTTTGATCAAAATATTTACTAATATATTTGGTATATCTGAATTTGTAATCAGAGCCCCCGCATTAATAGGACTCGGATTATATTTGATCGGAATATATAAAATTTTAACCCTGTTTTTGAAAAAATATTCGTTGTTTTTGGGGATATGTTTATTAACATGGCATCCTCTGATTCTGGACTTGTCTTCATGCGCAAGAGGCTATTCATTGGCCCTTGGCTTCATGATTCTTGGTCTGTATTATTTTCTTAAGAGCATTACCTGCCGTACAATTGGATCTGCCCCCCCAAGTTATATCCTTGCCTCAATAATGTTTGCTTTGTCAGCACTTTCTCAATTTTTATTTGTAAACATATATATTTCTATGGTCGGAGTGTATGTATTATTTGAATTAATCATATTGATTCAAATGAAAAATTTTTTTCATTTAGGAGCCTTGTACGATGCAGGCAAAAATATATTATTTGGCATTTTCCCAAGTTTTATATTGCTTTTAATATTTTGCAGTTATCCGGCAATGAAGCTGACGAGAGGGAATGAAGGTTTTTGGGGAGGGAATAATGGGTTTTGGCGGGATACCGTTGGAACTTTAATTGTAAGGACATTAAACGAATCTTTTATAAATTCCGACATCATATTGTTTTCCAAAGCAGTGATTATCGCCACGTTGTTTTTGGCCTTTTTAATCATTATTTGCGATATGATAAGAAACAGAGCGTTAAGTCCGACAGATAAATATTGCATTTGCATGTTACTATTAATATTGATTTCCTCTCTGGGTATCGTAACGCAGCATTATCTCTTAAATATTCCATATCCCTTCGATAGGTATGCTCTTTATTTAATTCCAACTTTCTTTCTTATAATATTGCTTTTTTTGCCAAACATAAAATTTATCGGAAATCAATTCATTCGGACATCAGTGGATATTGTGACCCGTTTTTTAATTGTATGTTTGTTGCTCATGTTTATCGGACAAACCAGTTTTACGCATTTTATTCAATGGAAATATGATGCCTCAACAAAGAATGTGATGGATGACATCATTGCGATGAATAGAAACAAAACACTACCGGACGATTCGGTCAGCCTAGGAATTAATTGGCTTTTTGAGCCAAGCACCAATTATTACATATTGAAGAATAATATAAGCTGGATAAGAAAAACGGATAGGAGCGGACCTGTAGGCAAGTTCGACTATTATTACGTAACTCCGGAATATAAAAACTTTCTGGATAAAAATAATATTAAAATCATCAGGCAATATGAAACAACGGGAAATTATTTGGCAGTAAGCAATCCAAGATAAGACGTATGAAAGATAATATACGAGATAATATTTTAAAGTTTAAAAATATAACTATCCTGCTGGCGATGCCTTTGTGTTTCGGATTATATTCTTTATGGCTTGGACAGGACACGAATTGGGATTTGCGTAATTATCATTTATACAATCCATACGCTTTTCTGAATAATCGCCTTAATTTTGATCTTGCTCCGGCGAGTGTACAGACGTATTTCAATCCATTCTTGGATTTGGTGTACTTTTTTGCAGTCTCCCACTTGCGGCCCAGAACGGTCGGTTTCCTTATCGGTTTTATTCAGGGTCTGAATTTTATCTTGGTATATAGCATATCAAACCATGTGCTCAAAGAACACAAATGGAGAAACGTCTATTCGCTAATCTTGGCTTTATGCGGCTTACTGTCTGTTGGGTTTATGTCGGAAGTCGGTACAATATTTAACGATAGCCTGGTCGCAGTTATTTTGCTCCTGTCCCTGTGGATGATCATAATCTCTGTTGATAAATTTAAGGAGAATCAGCGTACTTTTATACCACTGCTGATGTGTTCGGGTATTCTGGCCGGCATTGGATGTGCTTTGAAGTTGACAATCTCGATTTATGCACTTGCCATGTGCTTGGCTATTCTTACACTTCCTGTGCGCTGGAATAAAAAAATTAAAATGTCGTTTCTGTTCGGGCTATCGGTACTGTTCGGACTGTTTGCTTCCGGTGGCTACTGGATGTTCAAAATGTGGAGCCTGTTTGGCAATCCGCTTTTCCCCATGTTTAATAATATATTTCACGGGCCTCTAGCGATGGACAATCCCGTACGTGACATCCGATTTTTGCCAAAAACTATTTTTGAGAAAATTTTCTATCCGTTCCTTTTTACAGTCAACCCCTTCCGGGTTGGCGAGCTCAGATACGAACAGGTCAGCTGGCTGTTCGCTTATGTTGCGGTTCTGGCGTTGTTAGCCGATAGATTTATCAGAATATTCAGGAAGAATTCCAACCAACGTTACCTAAATTCCGCACGAGGTTTTTTGCTTGCATTCTTCTGCATCAGTTATGTCTTATGGCTTAATATCTTCGGAATATACAGATATCTAATCCTCGCCGAAATCCTGATTCCCTTGCTGTTGTTTATTGCAGTAGATTATTTTTTCAGGAGAAGTCTTGCCTGCTGGGGCGCAGTATTGTTTATCGTGGCAATGACGGTGTTTAACTTGCGCGGCGTACCGGATTGGGGTCATTCCGCATGGGCAGAGAAAATCTGCCGGGTTGAGTCGAACATGCTAACGATGGATCCCAAACCGGCGGCTGTTTACCTTGTTGGCGGACCTCTCGCTTGGCTTGTTCCCGCACTGGACATCAATGCTCCGGTTATTGGGCTTGCGACTGCCATACCCGTGTCGAAGGCCTACTGGTTGCGCGCGAAAGAATTGGTTGCCGGTCGCGACGGCAAGAGTTTTATTATCTTAGACTCAGACACTCCCGATGTGTTGAATCAGGCGAAGCATGGCTTGGCAAATCTCGGCCTTGGCATAAAAGACAATAGTTGCAACCGTATGGTTGCATATCTTGGAACGGCCAAATCTGAATATAAATATTGCGAAGTTAGAAAGATTGTTTATGCAGGAGGTGTCGCTGATCTAAAGATCGAGAATTGGGGGCCACGGTCCATGGTAGTGGGTGATATTCCCAATAAGCAGCCTAATGGCGTTATGGGTATTTGGATTAAAGCATTAGGCGTACCGGGCTTTGGTAAAGTTGAAGTTTTATTTGATGGCCAACCGGTCATCACGACTGGTTCGGAACAAGGGATAGCTGCTGCAATAGCTCCTGAACGGCTTACTAAACCGGGTAAAAAAGAGGTTGTGATTAAGCATGTTTCGACCGGGAAAATCTTTCCTGTCGGCGTGTTTGAATTGCAGGCGACAAAATAAAATTGGATGTCATGCAGTACTTTTATGCAGAAGATAGTCAATAAAGTGAAAGGTCCCATTTATGATTACACCTGAAAAATATTGGCGACATTCTGCCCGTGTATCTCCAAACGCAATGATTTATTTCGCACTGGCTCTTTTTATACCCTTCGCGATGATTTTTATCTATGTCTGGTTTACATCTGCCGAAGTTCCCTTTCGCGATGATATGTACCTGATCAAGGGCGGATTTATTGAAAGCTACTGCAAGGGGACACTCACCTTCGCTGATCTCTGGCGGCCAAGCATTTCTGCTAGGATTCTCGGCTATGATATCATTCAACTGGCCAATATAAAATTGTTTGGAATGAAATCGCGCATGATAGTCATGCTGATTCCGCTTCTGATGTTGGGATCGGCCATGCTTATTTACCGGGACTACAGAAAGAGTTTGGTGGGCCGCTTGTCTCCCCAATTTATTGCGGCAACGTTTATTCTTTTAAGCCTGACAATCTTCAATCTGGTCCAGTGGGAAGGACTGACCTTTTCATATAGCTTTGTGTTTCAGTCGCCCATGCCTTTTTTTATTGCAAGCTTTATCAGTATGGAACTATTTCTTGCAAAGGGTGAAGCAAAATATTGGCCTGCAGCTTTCATTGTGCCGACGCTCGCCGTGCTGGTTTTTGGCGGCACACACTCTTTTTCTTTCGCGCCGGCGCTGGGCGTTACTTTAATATGTTATATTGTGACATGCCCAACTTCTCTTACAAAAGCATTTTGGTTGCGTTTCGTCGTGATAGGCATATTTTTAGCGATGCTTGCATTTTTATATATGTATAGGATCAATGATAATGATTATTTCCCGGGTTCTTCTCATCATCTGGATAAAATAGTTAAATTACTGGCCAGTCCTGTAGAAGCTCTGCAGTTTCTTCTAGCAGCATCCGGGGCGAGCGTTGTCGGTGTGAATGCCGCTAATATATATTTCTCGTTTCACGGCATGGTGGTTCTCGGTTTTTGCGTTGTAATTATTTATTGTCTGTGCGGATATTTGTTTTTTGCGTCTAAATTGTATGAACGTACTTACCTGCCCTTTTATCTGATGATGCAAACACTCTTTTATTTGATATTCATGATGATAGCGCGATTCGATTATGGAATAGATTATGGAATGGCGTCGCGCTATACTTGCGTCAGTGTCTATGGGCTTGCCGGTATTATCTGGGTGATTATTTTTTTTCTGGCGAATTCAGAAGATTTGAAGTCGAGGTGGCGTGGACTTCTTTGCCTGCCCATAGTGATGATCTTTCTTGGAATTTTATTTACGTCTATCGTTGAGTGGAAAATTCAACCGCATAGGAAAGCTTATTTTAAGAACGTCCGAGAAATAGCGCTTCGTGTGGATACGGCATCGAATGATGAGCTGTCTAAATTTGAAGAACGTCCCGAATTGGTTCGTCAGTCTCTTAAGGTTCTAAGAGAGTACCATTTGAATGTTTATCGTTCTACGTCCGCTAATCATTAATTATATTTTCCAAGAATTTTTGTGGTGATAAGAGTGGTAAAAAATAATTATAAAAAATTGTCTATTTTGATTCCCGCATATAATGAGCAAGAAACAGTGGTCCAATTATTGGACAAAGTGAAATCTGTCAAAACACTTTTAGAAAAAGATATTATAATAATAGACAACAATTCAAAAGATAACACAAACAAGTTAGTGTCCGGCTGGATATTAGAAAACAAAGAGGTCAGCGCCAGATTGATAGTGGAAAAGATTCCCGGGAAGGGTGCTGCTGTAAGATCAGGGATTAAAGTTGCAGAGGGAGATATTTTGATAATGCAAGACGCTGATCTTGAATATGATCCAATTGATTACAATGAATTATTAAAGCCCATTATTGAAGGCCAAACCAAAGTGGTTTACGGTAATCGTTTAGGTCTAAAAAAAAATAAGACAGCCTATCGGTCATTTTATATGGGCGGCAGGGTAATGACAATTCTGGGAACTATCATCTTTGGAAAAAATGTAAAAGATATTAACACGTGTTACAAGGTATGGGCTGTAGATTTAACAAAGAATGTGGAGTTTAAAGAGAATGGATTTGCTTTTGATTTTGCGGAAATAACCCCATCCTTTATCAAATCGCTGAAAAAATACAAAATGGAAATATTAGTTGTGCCCATTCATTATTATCCGAGAACAATTGAGCAAGGCAAGAAGGTAACCTGGATGGATGGTGTTTCCGGTATCTGGGCAATGTTGAAATACAGATTTAAATACATGTGATATTATGAACAAAAAAATATTGTATTTAAATCATACAGACATCTGGTATTTCCCTTAGGTGTCGTTAAAGACACGCCGGCTGGACTGCCGCAAGCTATCAAAAGTCGCCATTGTGTTTCCGACGCAACAAAGGAAAATTAAAAGGTTGTCGGGCAGATTTATTATTCTATTCATGTCTGCTATGCATAGCGGGGAGAATAAATCATTATTTCAGATAAACAGATGAAGATAATTATTAAAGCGATAATCAGATAAAGGAGGATAATGCTCATTGCCAAAGTCAATACCGACTATTGAAGGCAGTGGGGTTGCTTCCATTGCCAGAAACTTGAAATATCTGCTGTGCGGACAGGGCGTATATTTCACGACGCGTTTCCTCTATATCGTTATCATGGCGAGGGTTCTCGGTCCTCAAGCTTACGGCATGATAAGTTACGGGATAGCCTGGTATGTATTATTCCTGCCCCTGACCAGAATGGGCATGGAAGTAGTTTTAAGCCGAGACGTGGGCAAAGACAGGAAAGAAGGCGATCATACAGCAACAGTGACCCTCGCGTTGCAGATAGTATCCATAATTGTAGTAACTATTGCTTATATCATTATTTCTATACTATGTGAGAGTGATCCTGCCTCCCGTTTAATGGTGCTGGTTTTTGCCTTCGCGCTGATCGGCCGTTCGCTGGCTCTGTGGACGGGAAGTGTTTACATCGCCTATGAATGCAATCAATATTCCTTCCGGCAGCAGACAATTTTTCGTTCTTTGGAAGTCATTCTTGGTCTGGCCGTAATTTTTATCTGGAGAGAAGCGTTGCCGGTGGTTGCGATACATGGACTCGTCTGGTGTCTGGAAGCTATTTACGGTTTGACAATAGTCAACCGCCATGTGCTGCCTTTAAAGTTTAAAGCAAAATTGGCGGACATAAACCACGTTTTTATGCAGGGATTTCCTCTGGGTGCGTCGCTCCTTTTGATGACTCTTACTTCTCAGGGACCTTTGATATTTTTTCGTCATATGGTATTCTCCAGCGATATTCTCGGTCAACTGGCGCTGGCCATGCAGGCATTTCTCACGCTTTCCAATTTACCGCTTGCTTTGGGCAGTGTTTCTCTGCCTGTCCTGAGCCGGTCGGCATACAGAAAAGACGGGAAAGATCAAGTTTACGCGGAAACGATAATTCGTTTTTCGATTTTGCTGGGAGTTCTGATAGCCTTGTTAGGAACGGCATTCGGTCCCTGGCTGATAATTAAAGTATTCGGCGTTCGCTACGCCCGCGCCGGCGCATTGATTGGACCGGTATTATGGTTGATAATTCCTTTTACCGCTCGTCAGGCTTTGACCGGCGTCTTAGTGGCGGGAAAGAAGGATTTTAAAATTTTTCTTGGCGCTTTTCTTGGCGCGGTCTTTTTTGTTACCATCATCTCGGAAGCGGTATGGAAATATAATGCCGTCGGCGCGATAATCAGCTCGGCGGCGGCGATGTCCCTGACAGTCTTTTGTTTTATATTTTTATTGCGCAGGGACATGGCGATTGATATGCGTTTAGCTCTTCTCAAACCGGGACTGGCAGCTGTTTCCGCAATTGTAGTGTTCTATGTCTTTAGTTTTGTCGGTCCGATAGTTTCCATCGGGGGGTCATTGGTGGTTCTTTCGGCAATGTGTTACTGGCTTAAATGCCTGACATCTCAGGACATAACCTGGCTGAGACATTCCTTTTCGTGGATAGGAAGGAATTAATTTCTTAATGAAGAAAGTATCGGCGATCATTGTAAACTATAATGCCGGCCCTGTATTGGAAGAGGCTGTACAGTCATTGTTATGTTCATCTTTTGTTACGAAGATCATTGTTGTTGATAATGGTTCTGCCGACAACAGCATGAAAGATATTGAAAACCTTGCCGTCGCGGAACCACGCCTGCTTTGCATTCGTAATAATGAAAATATGGGTTTTGCCAAAGCCTGTAATATAGGTATTGCCGCCGCTGAAGGAAGCGATTACCTGCTGTTTTTTAATCCGGATTGTCTTGCTGATCAAGACGCTCTGGAAAAGTTATTATCCGGCATTGAATCATCACCGCAGTCGGGCATGGCCGGGCCGCTTCTCCTTAATGACGATGGAACCGAACAGGCAGGGGGGCGGCGCTCCATACCAACGCCCTGGCGTTCCTTTACCCGCGCCTTTGGCCTGTCGAGGTTGAGCAAACTTTCTCCCGGAATATTCTCCGACTTTCTTCTGTACGAACAACCTCTGCCGGAAAGTCCCATGGAAATGGAAGCTATTTCCGGCTCCTGTATGCTGGTCAAACGTGAAGCATTGCTGGATGTCGGCCTCCTTGATGAAGGCTATTTTCTGCATTGCGAAGATCTGGACTGGTGTATGCGTTTTCGTCAGATGGGCTGGAAAATTATTTTTGTGCCCGATGCCCGCGTAATTCATCGCAAAGGTGCTTGCTCTATATCGAGGCCGGTTTTCGTGGAGTGGAACAAACATAAAGGGATGATTCGTTTCTACAACAAGTTTTTCCGGCGACAGTATCCGGGAATGATGTTTTGGATAATTATAACCGGTATCTGGTTTCGGTTCGCGGCTGTAACTGTTTATCATGGCGCAATACGTTTAACACAATGGTTCAAAAAATGATGTCTTCTGAAGGACGAGTCGGGGTTCTAGGCGCGACCGGCTTAATCGGCGAATGTCTGCTGCCTTTGTTGGTGGAAGAAAGCTGGGATGTCGTAGCTTTTTCACGTCAGAAACGATATGTTCAACAATCGGGGAATGGTCCGGTTGACCGGCAATTGCTGGAGAAATCCGGATTGGCCGAAATCAGTGGTATTGGTCAGCAGGAAAAACAGATACCTTTCTGGATCAGCGTGGCTCCTATTTTTATTCTGCCGGAGTACTTCCCGATGTTTTTGGCTTGCGGCGCCAAACATATCGTGGCGGTTTCATCAACAAGCAGATTTACCAAAAACGCTTCTTCCGATCCGGCAGAAAAAAAACTGGCGGAAGATCTTGCAGAAAGCGAGGAGCGCCTGATCCTCTGGGCGAAAAAAGAGAAAATAATTTTCACGATATTGAGGCCGACTTTGGTTTACGGTCTGGGGCGGGACAAGAATATCAGTCTGATCGCCTCTTTTATCCGGCGTTTTTCTTTTTTCTGTGTTTTCGGAGATGCGCGCGGACTTCGGCAGCCGGTTCATGCGCAGGATGCGTCAGCGGCTTGTGTTACCGCGCTGAGCGCACCGGAGGCAGTTAATAAATGTTATAATATCTCCGGCGGAGAAACAATAACCTATCGGGAAATGGTCTGTCGTGTTTTTTCGGCCCTGGACAGAAAACCGCGCCTGGTCAGATTTCCTCTGGGGCTTTTTCGTCTGGCAGTTTTTGTATTGCGGGCATTCCCGCGTTTTCGCCACTGGTCGGCCGCAATGGCGGAAAGGATGAATCAGGATCTGGTTTTCGATCACACCGAGGCGGCCCGGGAACTTAATTTTTTCCCGCGCAATTTTCATCTTGGCAAAGAAGATTTACCCGGTAATTGATTGACAGGAAAGGAGTTTTCGTCGTCTGTTGTTGTTTGATTGTTTAGTTTATTAGTGAAACTCCAATTCCGAAAGCGAATACCCTAAAGGGCACTATAGGCGCAGCGGAATTGGTAAGTTGTAATGAGACTCAAACTTTAAAAGCGAAGTGCATTAAAGTTGGTAAGTCGAATTATCCAATAGCCAAAGGCTATTGGAAACAATCCCGCAAAGCGGGGGGTATAATACCCCGCAGTTTGCTTCGGGGTTTCATACCCGTGATTCTTTTTTTAAAAAAAGTGCCGGGGAAAATTAGAAGCGGCAAATTTTTATAAGTATTTTTGATTACGGATTAAGTTATGAATAAAACACCAACCCTTTCGGTTATAACGCCCGTATACAACGGCGCTGATTTTGTGGAGCGCTGCTATAAAAATCTGTTTCTGCAATCGTTTCCGAATTGGGAATGGATTGTTGTTGATGACGGTTCAACTGATGCTACCGCGGAAATTGTTCGCCGGATTAAAGACGACCGCGTTCGTCTGTTTTCCTACAAACAGAATAAAGGACGCGGATACGCGCGCAATCTGGCGCTGGGCGAATCCCGGGGAGATTGGATTGTCATCTGGGATGTTGATGATCTTAATTTTCCGGAGCGACTCGCAACTATTGAAAGAGCGAGATTGCAGGACTATGATTTTTTCTGTTCGTACGCCGTGGTGGTAAATAACAATATGAAAATAAAAGGCATCAGAGGATTCCATGAACCGTCCGGATGTCTGCCGAAAAGTTTTGTTCATCCGACTCTCGCCCTGAAAAAGGAGATCGCCAAAGACGTAAAATATAAAATAACCAGAGGGACAGGCGGACCGGCTGAGGATGCCCGGGTCGTATGGATACTTTCGTTAAAATACAGGGGGGTATGGTTTGAAGACGCGTTGACAATTTATCAGGAAGACAGGGAAGTCAACTTAGAAAAAGCAATTTATACAAATATTGCGCATTGGCAGACTTTAAAAGATTTTAAAAGAGAAGGAATAATCAGCTCCGGCCATAAATATTATCTTACGGCGGGGAAGTACTTTATCAAAATATCCATTCTGAATATCATGCGTGTGTATCCGAAACTTTATTTAAGATTCTTAGGCTTGAGAGATTACGGACATTTGAAAAGTGGATGGGAATTATCGTCCGAAAAAATTGATTTTATTAGTGAAACTCCAATTCCGCAAGCGGAGAGCAGCGGAATTGGCAAGTTGTAATGAGACACGCTGACTATAGGAAGCGTTAGTCGAATTATCCTGCATAAGCAAGGGTATAGTACCTCATAGCGGGCTTTCGAATTTGTTACCAAAGCTTGCTTTGGGGGTTTTATACCCGTGATTAAAAAGCAATAAGCGCACAGAGTAATTGAACATGTATGTAAAGAATCTTATTTGGGGAACCAGTCCCCTGGTTATTCACGCTCCGGGGCTGTATCATGCCGGGGAAAGAAGTTTCATCCATATGTCGTTTAATCCTTACTGGATTCCGATAATAAAAAACTGGGAAAAGGAACCTCCCGTATCCTGCAGTAAAAAAACAAAAGATGAATTAACCATCATCACCTGGAATTCGACAGATATCAAAGGATGTTGTGAACAGTCGCTGGAAAAACTGGGATTGAATTATTTGTGTCTGGGGAAAAATATCAAAAAATGGCGTTTTATAGATAAAATAACCACCGCGCTGGAAGTTATAGATACAATCAGCACTCCGTATGTGATGGCTCTGGATTGTTTTGACATTATTCTTCTTCGCGATCCTCATGAGGCTGTGGAAAAATTTAAAGCAATGCACTGTGACATGCTGATTAACGGAGAAAAGAATTATCATCCCGATTTCGGGATAATGACAACCGGGAATTACGCGATTACCGATAAATGGAAAAAATATGAAAAAAGTATTGCGCAAAGCGAATGGAAATTTCTGAACGCCGGAGCGTTGATAGCGAAAACAAAATTCTATAAAGAGTTTCTGATCAAATGTCTTGAGCGTCATGAAGCGATAAAAAACAATCAAGAGTCGTTTCCTCTGCCGCATGATCCGGTACATAAAAAGTATCCTGATTATAAAATCAGCGATGATGATCAGTTATTATCTCATTGGCTGTATCATGATTATTGTCCGCGAATCATGATTGATTATAAAATGGAAATCTTTTTTAATACCGTTCATACCTCACTCAATGAGGGAAAAATAGTGATCGAGGATAATGGGTTTACGGGTTGGGGTGCGCTGGAATACAAAATAAAGGTACGCGCTTTGAGCATTTTGTCGGGAATATATTTTACTTTACCCAGAATATTGATTGCCCCGGTAATCATAAAAAATTATTTTAGAAATAAATTCAAATAATCAAATCGGACAGATAAAGATGATTTCTCAGCCATATAATCTTTGTTCAACAGGATTTAACCGGACATGTTCAAAATATCCATTATAACTGTTTGCCGCAACAGCGCGGCGACAATCAGAGAGACCTTGGAATCCGTAGCGTCACAATCACACCGCAACCTGGAACATATCATTATTGACGGCTGTTCGACGGACGGAACATTGGCCGTTATTAATGAATGGAAGCAATATCCTGTCCGCCTGGTCAGCGAGCCGGATAAGGGTATATATGACGCGATGAATAAGGGCGTCCGGCTTGCAACGGGCGATATTGTCGGAATCCTTAATTCGGATGACTTATATTATGATGTTCATGTGCTGGAAAATGTTTCCGCAGCGATGGGTGACGCTTCTGTTGATTCGTGTTACGCGGATCTGGTTTATGTTGATAAGAACAACATCAATCAAATCGTCAGGTATTGGAAATCATGTATTTTCAAAAAAGGATTATTTCAGAGAGGCTGGGTGCCGCCCCACCCGACTTTTTTTGTCCGCAGGTGCATCTACGAAAAGCATGGCTTGTTTGATTTAAACTATTTACTGGCGGCGGATTTTGAGCTGATGGCGAGATTTTTGGAACGGCGGGAGATTAAATCGATTTATATTCCGAAAATATTTGTCAAGATGAGATTCGGCGGCGCTTCCAATAAATCAGTGATTAATATCATCAGGCAAAATATTGAAATTTACAAAGCTTGTAAAAAAAATGATGTTCCCTTATCCCTTCCTTCCTTTTTAGCCATGAAAACAGGTTCCCGGATCAAGCAGTTCTTCACCAAACCGGCCGGATAATATAGATAAGGTATTGAATTGATTTCAGGTAATTATACGCCGCTTTTCCCAACCATAAATAAAACGGCAATATCAATTCACATGTCCTGAGAATACGGCAAGCTTATGATATTATATATAATTTATCCAGTGACATTTATTTTCTAAGGCGTCCTGACTATTTTAAATATAAACAGTTTATCCACCTTCAAAACATACAATTTTATCTTGACAATCGGCATAATCTTATGCCGATATAACAACGTTAAAAAAGTAAATATCATGTAATTTATCAAGGAGGTTGAAAAGCGAAGTTATGGCTAAATATGTTTACTCTTTCTCGGAAGGATATGGAAAAAGCAAGAATATTTTGGGTGGCAAGGGAGTCGGACTTGCGGAAATGGCGCATCTTAAAATTCCTATTCCGCCGGGTTTCACTATTACAACGGAAGTTTGCACGGCCTTCTATGAAAATGAAGGACGTTATCCTCAGGGATTAAAAGAGCAGGTTGTCAAAGCGCTGCAGAAAACGGAAAAGGATTCAGGCATGAAGTTCGGCGATCCGAAGAATCCTTTGTTGTTTTCCGCCCGGTCGGGCGCGCGCTCCAGCATGCCCGGCATGATGGAAACCGTTCTGAATATCGGTCTGACCTCAAAGACGATTGCCGGCATGATTGAAAAAACAAAAAACCCCCGCTTCGTCTGGGATTCCTACCGCCGTTTGATTCAGATGTATTCGGATGTTGTGATGGAAAAGGCCGAAGGCATTGAACCGGAAGAGGGCATGGGCGTCCGCCAGCAGTTGGAGCGGGCAATGGCGGCGATGAAAGAACGCCGCAACGTCAAACTGGATGTTGATTTGACGGATGAAGACCTAGCCGAACTGGTTGAAATTTATAAAGCCAAAGTGCAGGAAGTTCTCGGAAAACCATTCCCCGATGACGCCATGGAGCAATTGTGGGGCGCGATTGGCGCGGTATTCAAAAGCTGGAATGGTAAACGTGCTGTTTCTTACCGCAGAATTGAAGGCATTCCCGATGAATGGGGCACGGCAGTCAATGTGCAGGCGATGGTCTTCGGCAACATGGGCGATAATTCCGCCACCGGCGTGGCTTTTACCCGTAATCCGGCCACCGGTGAGAACAAATTCTACGGTGAATGGCTGCCCAACGCACAGGGTGAAGACGTTGTCGCGGGTATCCGTACACCCAATCCGATCAACGAAGAAACCCGCCAGACGGATGATACCGAAGGACATCCTTCTTTAGAGAAGGCTATGCCCAAAGCCTACAACGAGATCAACGGCATTCGCAAAAGACTGGAAACTCACTTCAAAGATATGCAGGATCTGGAATTTACCATTCAGGATGGTCGTGTCTGGATGCTGCAGACGCGCAATGGCAAACGCAACGGTCCTGCCGCTGTCCGCATGGCGGTGGAAATGTACAAAAAGAAGATGATCAGCGCCGAAGAAGCGGTTTCCCGCGTGACGCCCGCCCAGCTTGATGAAATGCTTCATCCGACGGTTGATCCAAAAGCTGAAGCAACAGGTGATTTTCTGGTTAAAGGTTTGCCTGCCGGTCCCGGAGGAGCGGTGGGAATGGTTGCCTTTACATCGGATGTTGCAATGGAATGGAAGAAAGAAGGCAAGAAGGTCATTCTCGTTCGTGAGGAAACCAATCCCGAAGATGTGGAAGGCATGCGCGCGGCCGAAGGTATTCTTACGGCGCGCGGCGGTATGACTTCGCACGCGGCGCTTGTCGCCCGCGGCTGGGGCAAGTGCTGTATTGTCGGCGCCGGAGCTTTGCATGTTGATATCCACCAGAAGATAATGACGGTTGACGGAAAGACAGTACGCGAAGGTGAAATGGTCACGCTCAATGGAACCAAGGGTCGCGCTTATAGGGGCGCCCTGCCGATGATCAGCGGCGCCGAGGATGATGTAAATTTTGCGACCTTCATGAAACTTTGCGATTCCATTCGCCGCCTGAAAATCCGCACCAATGCCGAAACGCCGAAAGACGCGGCCAAAGCCGTGCAGTTCGGAGCCGAAGGTATCGGACTTTTCCGTACCGAGCATATGTTCTACGGCGAAAACAGCGAACAGCCTCTTTTTTATCTGCGCAAGATGATTATCTCCGATAATGAGGAACAGCGCCGCGCGGCATTGGACGATTTATTCCCGTTTGTCAAAGGCTTTATTAAAAAGACAATTGAAGTCATGGCCGGAAGACCGGTCACCATCCGTCTTCTTGATCCGCCCCTGCATGAATTTGTGCCGGAGAATACCGATGAAAGACAGCGTCTGGCGGAAAGCCTCGGAATTTCGATATAAAAACATAACAGCCGTGCGGAAAATCTGCACGAAACCAATCCGATGATGGGACATCGCGGCGTACGTCTGGGTATTACCTACCCCGAAATAAGTGAAATGCAGATCCGCGCCATCCTGGAAGGAGCGGCGGAACTGATCAAGGAAGGCCAAAAGGCATTCCCCGAAATCATGATTCCGGTCGTCTGCGATGTGGCTGAATTTAAGAATCAGGCGGACATCGTCAAGAAGGTTTATCCGGAAGTGCTGGCCAAATACGGCCTGAAAAAAATACCGTATATGGTGGGAACAATGATTGAGATTCCGCGCGCGGCATTGTTGGCCGACAAGATTGCCGAAGAGGCCGAATTCTTCAGCTTCGGAACAAACGATCTGACCCAGATGACTTACGGCTTCAGCCGCGATGATGTCGGCGCGTTTGTGCCCGGATATCTGGCCAAGAAAATTATTCCCGTTGATCCCTTCCAGATTCTTGATCAGGCCGGTGTCGGCCAGTTGATACAGATGGGTGTGGAAAGAGGACGCAAAGCGCGGAAGGATTTAAAGGTTGGTATTTGCGGCGAGCATGGCGGCGAGCCGTCGAGTGTTATGTTCTGCCACGGTGTGGGCATGAATTACGTCAGTTGTTCGCCCTATCGTATCCCGATCGCGCGTTTAGCTGCCGCTCAGGCCGTGGTCAACGAGAAAAAGAGTATGCCAAAACCTAAAGCAAAAACAAAGGCGGCGGCAAAGCCCAAGGCAAAAGTAAAAACAAAGGCGAAAGCAAAAGCGAAAAAGTCACGTAAGTAATTAACCATAGAGCGCCGGATCGCGAAATCCGGCGCTCAGATTAATTCAATAAATAAGGAAAACATTTTATGGAAATAGCTGTAAAAAACGAGAAATTAAAAAAATGGATAGAAGAAATTGTTCAGATGTGCACGCCAGATAAAGTACATTGGTGCGACGGCTCCAAAAAGGAATATAACACCCTGATGTCGCAGATGTTAGAGAGCGGCATGGCTACAAAGCTGAAGAAACGAAGAAACAGTTTTTTATTCCGTTCCGATCCTTCTGATGTAGCGAGGGTGGAAAACAGAACATATATCAGCACGCCATTGCAGAGTGAGGCGGGTCCCACAAATAATTGGGTCGCGCCCGATGAATTAAAGGCGACGATGAAAGACCTTTATAAAGGTTGCATGAAGGGACGCACGATGTACGTGATTCCTTTCTCCATGGGGCCGATTGACTCACCGATTGCCAAAATCGGCATCGAGATCACGGACAGCCCTTACGTTGTCTGCAATATGCACATCATGACCCGCGTAGGGAAAAAAGTTCTCCGGAAGCTTGGGAAGAAAGGTGAGTTCATTCCCTGTCTGCATTCCATCGGCGCTCCGCTGGCCCCGGGTCAGAAGGATGCTTCCTGGCCCTGCGCTCCTATCGAGAAAAAATATATCAGCCATTTCCCGGATGAAAATCTGATCTGGTCTTACGGTTCGGGTTACGGCGGCAACGCGCTCTTAGGCAAAAAATGCCTGGCTCTGCGTATTGCGTCGGCTATGGCCAGAAGGGAAGGCTGGATGGCCGAACATATGTTGATTCTGCGGCTGACCAACCCCGCGGGCAAACAGTACCATATCGCGGCAGCGTTCCCTTCCGCGTGCGGCAAGACCAATCTGGCCATGCTGCAACCGACCATTGAAGGATGGAAATGCGAATGTGTCGGCGACGATATCGCGTGGATGAAGATCGGTCCCGACGGTCGTCTTTACGCGATCAACCCCGAAGCGGGATTTTTTGGTGTTGCGCCGGGCACGTCTTATGATTCCAATCCCATGGCGATGGACACCATCAAGAAAAATGTCATTTTCACTAATTGTGCTTTGACCGACAAGGGTGATATCTGGTGGGAGGGCATGGACGGCAAACCTCCGAAGCACGCCATTGACTGGAAAGGTCAGGACTGGCCCAACGAGAAAAAGGAAGTGGCGGCTCACGCCAATTCCCGTTTTACAGCGCCCGCTTTCCAGTGTCCTGTCATCTGCCCGGACTGGGAAAAGCCGGAAGGTGTTCCCATTGATATTTTTGTTTTCGGCGGACGGCGCGCCGGTGTCGTACCTCTGGTCAATGAAGCCTACAATTTTGACCACGGTGTATTTTTAGGTTCCACGGCGTCGTCGGAAACCACAGCCGCCAATATCGGCGCGGTAGGGAATTTAAGACGCGATCCTTTCGCAATGCAGCCTTTCTGCGGATACAACATGGGCGATTATTTCCAGCACTGGCTGGATATGGGCGATAAACTGGGTGATAAAGCTCCCAGAATCTTTTATGTGAACTGGTTTAGAAAGACACCGGATGGCCGGTGGCTCTGGCCCGGTTTCGGAGAAAACAGCCGGGTGTTGAAATGGATGTGTGAAAGAGTGGAAGGGAAGGCCGAAGCGGTCAAAACCCCGATCGGTTTGCAGCCCAAAGCTGATGGTCTCGATATGCAGGGGCTTAACATCAGCGCCCAGGATGTTAAAGAATTGCTTAATATTGATATAGAAGCATGGAAGGCGGAAATTCCCGATATTGAAAAACACTTTGCTCAATTTGGAGATCGTCTGCCCGAAAGACTCAAAAAACAATTCGAAGCGCTCAAAGAAAGACTTAAATAGATTTAAAGCAAAAGCCGGAGCAACCTGCCAGTTGCTCCGGCTTTTTTTGTTTGTGACAGCAAATTTACATTAAAGAATTATTATATCATACCAATTTCGATTTCGAAGGATAACGAGGCGGCAAGGAGGAGGCGACGAGGCGTATTATACATACGTTGAGGAAACCGACGACGCAGCCAACAAAGTTAGCCAAAGAAAGCGCGAATTGGTACTAAAAAAGTTTAGCCTTTCCAATAAAATCCTGAAATCCCTCCCGTTCTAATTTGCAGGCCTCATCAAAGGACACCTCATTTTGCTTTTCGATCAAGGCCTTTATCTTGAGCATGATGTCGTAATTGACCGCGCAGATGTCCTGGGCGATCTGTTTGGCGCAGGGCACCAGCTCCGCAGGGGGCACCACCTCGTTTACCAGTCCGCACCGGAGCGCATCCTGCGCGGACAACGGCTTGCAGGTGAACGACAACTGCTTGGCCATTCTTTGGCCCACCGACTGCTGCAGTAACTGAGTCATCCCCCAGCCCGGATGGATGCCGACCTTAGCATGGGAATCGGTGAATCGGGCATTTTCCGAGGCAATGAGAAAATCGCAGTGCATGGCCAGCTCGAATCCGCCGGTGATGGTATTGCCGTTGATGGCGCCGATGATGGGTTTATTGCAGGAAGCGAAGACATCCGGCATGTCTTTGCCATCACCCCGCGGATCAAGGAGATTATCCTTGCCGATCACACTAAGATCGATGCCGGAACAAAACGACTTGCCGTTGCCGGTAAGAATCGCCACTTTTATATCGCTGTTGCGCGCCACTTCGTCGATGGCGTTGTACAGGTTGATGAGCAGGTCCTGGCAAATGGAATTATGCCGCTCCGGC
>Ga0182019_10000405_pt1 | contig 21410 bp, 20 predicted proteins | sample 812E2MmetaG_FD_120483 | JGI IMG/M metagenome (GOLD analysis project Ga0182019, IMG submission 120483) | Permafrost microbial communities from Stordalen Mire, Sweden - 812E2M metaG | ecosystem: Environmental > Terrestrial > Soil > Wetlands > Permafrost | place: Sweden: Stordalen | collected...
AGAACTCCGAAAGCGATCTTGAGTGGAGTAGCAGGTTGCTCTTCATCCAATTCTGGCAGTCCACCTATGCACTGTCCAGTAAGTTCACGCACAAAACTCAGCACCATTTTTCTACACATGAAAAAACCAAGCACCCCATAAATAAATACAGTCGCTGCTGTCGCCCAATACCAGGGTGCTCCCAGTTGCTTCGCCTCTTCACCAACCCATACCACAAGGGCGCACAAAACCACTATACGACTGGTTGCAAACCAGTCATGCCGGAAGTGGTAATCAACCGACTTCAACCGGCGCAGCACCAAGGCATTCGCAACAAATAAGCCGATCGCATTTGCAGCAGGTAAAGCAATTGCGCCTAATGAAGGTAGTAACACGCCAGCTAAAAGGATTGAGGAAGCGAGCAAAACATTGGAGAAAATCAAATATTGATAGCGTTCCACCATCTGTACCAGCAATTCAATCTGCTGTCGGTGCGTTTCCAACAGTAATACTAAAGACAACATGGCAAGTATCGGCAGCGTTTCAGAGCCATACTTGCCCGCCGATATTACCAACAAAATCTCATCACCGCCCACCATAAACGTCGCAAATATACCGACGATGAGCAGAATATTAATTTGTAGTACCCGCCCACACATTCTCGCTGCCGACGAAAATTCGCGATGCTCACAATAACGAGCCACTATAATTGGCCTGATGAGACCAGCTAACAACTGCGCAGGCATGTAACGCTTCATGTATTCGTACAACGATTGCGCGAAACCATAAGTCGCCATGGAGCTGCTATCCAACATGCTACCGCCCACCAAACGGTTTGCCTGTCCGCCATAGGGCATAATTATCAGATGTTGCACATATCCGGCAAGTGCAAATTTTGCAATTGTCTTCAAGTGACTGCGTAGCCAGCTACCGTCATCAGCGGAATGCTGCCCGACTTTGTCTTTGCTATGGAGCACTATGATCACGCCAATCAATATTACCAATAAACTCAAAGCATCACCGATGGCTTCAACCCAGATGACATCGATAAGCCGCACATCGCCTTGTTGTAACAGATAGAGCAAGCCGATCAGTCGCGCCAGTGTACCAACTGTAAAACTAAACTGTGCAACGCCTTGATGCAACGTCGATTCCAAAATCTGCGACAAAAAATACGTGGTCGCACGCAGCACTACCACCAGCAAAAAAACCTTAAATGCTGAGATGACACTACCCAATCCGACATGTGGCGCCAGTTCACCCGCAAACTGATAAGCCACAAAAGCAGCCAGTAGCAGAACGATGGAACGTAGCCCTAGAGAACCATAAATAAGATTCCGCAAAGAAACTTGATAATGTTTAGAGTACAGTTCCGGCACATACCGCATCAAAACATGAGCAAGCCCAAGTCCCGAAATTGCTGACAACATCTCTACCAGCGCCACCAGCACAGAATAAGCCGCGAACGACTCGACAGAAAGTTCACGAATGACCAGCAGCATTACAAACACGCCTGCCACCGCAGATACGCCTTTGCCCATAATAAAGTATATCAGACTCTGCTGTATGCGTTTTTTGCCATAACGTGTGCTCATTTTGCGACTTTCCAGAATGTACCTTTATTGCCCGAAAAGTAGGGTAAATGTACTTGCTGTTCTCCGATATTTCCAACTGAACAGTCGCCCGATTTGGCAATACGCATGCACCACTCAACACCAACACCAACATCAATACCAAAATAGGGCAAAGCCCTGCCAAACAATTCTGCAACATCTGCTCTGTAAGGAGGAAAATTATCTTCTTTCGTATAAAATATTCTTAGGTTTGTCATTTCAATTTTTATGTTTCTTGATTCACACGAAACCATGTACTTTGATTGCTATTTAATAATTGAGGACTCAGTTAAAGTGAGTGACAATTTAACTAGAACCCGAGACGGCCACAATTCTTGCTGGTACACCAACAGCAATGCTATTTGCTGGAACATCCATCAATACAACCGCATTGGCACCGATCGAAACGTCGTCACCAATACAAACATTACCTAAAATTTTCGCTCCCGCACCGACAATTACTCTATTGCCCAAAACTGGTGCTTCCATTGGCCTGTCCAAATAACGGTTGCCAATAGTCACGCCCTGACGAATCATACAGTCATCACCAATAACAACGCTTCCATGAATGATAATACTGCCAAAGTGCTCAATATTCAGCCTTCTACCTATTTTGGCTGGTGCACCAATCAAAATACCAAAAAAAATCTCAGACATCTTACTCAAAATCAAATGAGCTGCATACCAGGGTACACGGATGACTTTGGATGAATATTTAAGCCTCGCATGCCCAAATCGATATATCTGTATTGCCCAAAATCCTTGAGCCAACAACCCTTCACGGTATGTTGATAAATCCTCACGCATTATTGTAAAAATCTTCATGGCATCCTCAGATATGAATCATTCTTGATTTAGATAAAATGGTTTTAATCCGATCTCATAACTGAAATAGCGGATACAGAATAAGGTAGTAATGTTATGACTATACTACCTGTCTGGTCGAATGTGAGCACAATAGGATTCTCATTTGGGTGCAGTCGTTCGCCTTCCGGTTGGTCTATACAGTTTCATGCTTGTTGTACAGGAATGTGGCTGGACATAACCAGCAGATAACCATCAGTAACGTCTGGAAGCTAATATCGTAAACTAAAAAATTGTTGTGAAGCAGGCTGATGGCAAAGAGCGGCATGGAAAACACGTCGGCCACCGCAGATACGCCTTTGCCTAGGGAAAAGAAATCAGACTCTGGCGTATGCGTTTTTTTGCCATAATGTAAGCTCATTTTGCGACCTGTAAAAGCTCTTGATATTTACGCCAGACGTTTTCTGCGATGATCGGATAAGTCCGATTAGCCGCAACCCAAGCAGGGCCTTTAGCGGCCATAGTCTCGGCCTCATCGGGATGCTCCAGCATCCATACCATCGCATCGGCAAACGCTTGGGCTCCCCAGTTCACGCACAATCCGGCGCCGCTCTCTTTGATGATTTCCGATTGTTCGGGATGGTTGTTGCACACCACCGGTCGCCCCAGCGCCAGATATTCAACCAATTTGGTAGGTGATGCGGAATTCAACACGGGGGTCGGGTAAAATGGCGACATACAGACAGCGGCTGAAGCCGCATACGACCATGCCTTCTCAATAGGCACAAATCCGGTAAATTGCACGACATCGGCCAAGCCAAGATTTGCAGCTAGCTGCTCGAGAGATGAGCGATTCTGAGGTTTATCCCCTTCACCAATCATAAGTAAAGTTGCGGCTGGATAGCGCTGATGCACCAGTGCAAAAGCATCAATCAACATATGCAATCGCCTGACTGAAGCCAGTGTGCCCAGATAGACGATACGCCCAGTAACGACGGCACTTGGATTCGTACTCGCCCAACTCAACAGTCGCGACGGTACACCCATGGGTACTGGCGTCATTCGGTCGATAGGGACACCATAGGCCGCGATGTCACGCTTCATTTGCTCGCTTTGCACAAAAGAATGATTGGCTAATCGTATCACGATGCGGTACAGAATGAAATGTGCAAGTTTGCCACTCAAAGCAAGAAAAAACTTTGTCAGCCCGGAATGTTCTTTTGCAATCTCCAATGTGTGTTCGGGAAACGGGTAAGAGCACCAATAAACAAAACGCTTGCCTGTCAACCTTGCAAGCAGGAGGGCAATGACCGAAACTATATATTTATCTCGTGTTTGCAAAATATCGAATCTACCACAAGCTGCACGTAACATTAATAATGAGTCAGTGAACCAATAAGACAGCCTAGTTATTACTTTAGATAACTTGCTGTCGCATGGAAATCGAAGAGGAATGATGCATTTTTGTTGAAAGAATACTTTTCGACTTGGCCATAAACCGGGGCCGTTATTCGCCATGAACCATTCAGTATCCAGACCTTTTTCTTGCAAGGAAACGCCAACCAGTTCGGACACATCCACTCGATAAGATGGGAAATGATCTGGAATTGAGTAATAAATAACTATTTTCATTTTAGATATGGTCTTTTTCAAAGCGAGTCATCACTAATAGGTAGCCCAGAATTACAATCATCATTGTCTGGAAGCAGATATCGAAGACAAAATAATTGTTGTGCAATAAGTTGAAACCCAGCAATGGAATGGCGATTTGCGCAGTCTTGAGGGTGGGCCAATGAATGGTACCTTGCCATTTTTCGGCCAGTCGCCCGCCGAGACGAAAGGCCGAAACAAACATCGCAACTAAGACAATCGTACCGATTAAGCCGACTTCCCATAGCAGAGACGATAATCCAGTCAGACCAATGCCATAACCTTGATAACGCGTGTTGGCTTGAGTATTAGTATTAAAAGCGTTACCGCTATTCGTTGAACCGGGGCCATCACCGATGAGCACAGGAGCGAGCATGTCGCCGTTGACCTGCTCCTTGAGCCAGAATGAATAAACTGTCGAGCGATTCAGCTCTAAATTACCATAGCCACGACTCCCGATATTATAGTCAATATTTTGCTGCCACATTGCCTGCAAGGAAGATGATTGCTGTGATTTAGCGCCGGGCAATAACGAATAGGCGAAAAAAATAGCCATCATCAATCCACTTAAAGCAACCGTGCCGAAGATGGCTTTAAAGGGGTTACGCCGAATACGATCAGAAAATAGAAGAAACAGGGCAATAGGAAGAAGAACAAGAAAACTCTTTGCCTCGGAGACAAACATCGGAAGTAGATAAAAAAGTGTAGCCCAAACAGCATGGCTGGTTTTTTTTTGATCTGCTCGCCACTGTGCAAGCACAATGGTAATACAGATTACGCATAGTAGAGCAAGATCTGAGCTGCGTCCACCTCCTGTCATAATCCCTCCGAAAGTCCCTGCCACGATGTCCCCAGCCACAATACCCTTCTCGGCAAAAATCTCTTTGGTGCGGAGTGGAACAAGCACCAGAAGCTGGTGGAACACGAACGGCAACTGCAGGATACCGAGCAACAAAAAAAACAAAATGAAGCGATGAGCATCCAATGCACTTTTAGTTAGATAGTAGATTGCAATGAGTAGCCCCCAGACCTGTAAATATCCCTTGAGACCTACCGCAAAATTAGACACACCCTGCCAATTTACCAGTGATGAAAAAATAACGCAGATGACAAAAAGAAATGCCCAGATAAACAAGCTATTGCTTTCTTTTGTTGCAATTTTTTTTCTCCTTGGTTTGAAAAATTCCTTGAGCAGCGTAATACCGCCAATAGATATGGAAAGCAGTCCCAGTCCCCAAGTCAAGGGCCTTAATATTGGAATATAAAGATCAATCAAACCCGCAAAAACCAATGCGCCGATAATAATGACCCAGATGCCAAAGACAGGATAGACCATCAGCATCAAGCCAGTCATTAATATCAGCAGAGCCAGTGATATCTGATAAATACCAGATGCCAAAGTCATTCCCGTCAAAATAGCAATAATCAATGCAATAAACCACACCACAACCTTTAAAAGACCTGGGTTTGCGGAGTACTGTATTTTATAGGGTGATAACATTGACAAATGCATCGCTTTGCTCATGATTTAAAAAATAGGCTATTGTTTAGAATATGTCTTTATCAACTCGAAACCACGTAATTAAACATATAGCGGAGGTTCGTTCTTATATCCATATCCAAAATCCTTAATTATTTACAAACCTGCTATTCGTAAATACGCTTTATTAAAGCGTCCCATTTAAAATGCTGAGCTCGCCGATGGCAGTTCTGCGACAATTGTGGATCGTTTGTTGTCAGAGACAATACTTGCAGAACCGAATCCGTATAATCAGAGATGGTGTTTTGAATATCCGGATCAGCAAGAACTGTACGACCGCAGGTGTCATCCACAAACATACCCGGACCACCGAGTTTGAAGCATACCACTGGCATCCCCTGCTGCAGCGCCTCTAGAACTACAAACCCGCCAGAATCACGTAAGCTTGGAAAAAAAAACACGTCGAATTCTGAATACAGTTGAAACACCTCTGCCTTAGGAATCCAACCTCGCCAATCGATTGCAGAATCGACCCCAAGATGCTTTGCCTGTTTCATCCAGCGATCCTTGTCCACGCCATCACCTATCACTGTTAACGTGACATCAGGCCGTTCCTGACGAATACGAGCGAATATCTGCAAACCAAGATCCATCCCTTTCCATCCAAGACAGCGCCCGACGAATAACAAACGGTTTCCACTCCGTACAAAAGAAACAGGGTTATCTTCCCCATCAGGGAAATCACAGCCGATGGCGAGTTCAATCTGCGCTTTTTTTCTTACGAAGTCGGCTACGCGCGCAAGATGAGCCTCCGATGTAAAAAATACTTTTTCAGCGCTTACAAAGGTCAACAACATCAGTGGGTCAAATCGCACCATCGAGTTCACCATTCCACGAAAAATCTCAATCAGTCGTTGTTTTAATGCGAACGATTTAGCGTAGCCGCGAGGAATTTCATCTCCACCTGCAACAGGGCCAAAATACATAGGCGCACCCACCAAACCCATGAAACTTGGTTGACGAAAACTTACCCAGGTAACGTGATGAATCAGGTTGAATAGGTTTTTTTGATGTAATTGCTTGGCGCGAAGAAACGCCTTCCATTGCCAAAAATAGTAATAAATATGGTTGCGAGGACTGATAAGCGATGTACAAGGGTAGAGCCATTCAATATCAACATATTCAAAATGTACACCAACACAATCTCCCGTATTGGCAATACATTGTTCAATTTCTCGTTGATGCGTTCTGCGTGTGATGACAGTTACATCATAATTACGCATAGACAACTGTCGAGCCCATTGCCAACCCACCTCTGCATCAGAACCACAATAAGGGTTACATTCAAAAGCCGATAATAAAATACGCTTAGTGGTTATCATGGCTTGTCTGCATAAATAATGTTCAATTTAACAACCGAATGCTTAGGCGCGACCACTGTAATCGCTCCACTGCTTGGATAGAGTGACTGAGAAACTATCGGCATGTGTTCAATAGGAACTGATGCATCATAGGAATCTGGTATCGCTACTTGAGTAACTTTCAATCGGGACGATTGCTCAAAACTTTTTTTGATCAGACGGACCTTTTTTTCTTCCGAACTGCGATTAACCATCCAAACAACACATTTTGAACCCATAGGATCGCTCTTGTCAGCAAATGCTGTAGCTCTGATTGTGTAGCCACCTGAAAGGTTTGCCTCATAAGTCGAAGTTGTTTTAGTAACAAGTGTCAAATAATCGAATGATGGGTTTAACATCTCAAAAAGCCTCGACATTTGTGTTTCCCGCAATCCACCATTACTCCCAATATCGATAAAATTCCATGGCCCGGTTCGTAAACCATGCCACGCTGCGCCTTGAACCATAGGAATTTGCGACAAACCGATCAAGAAATCAGCTGTGGCAATGACGGCGTCATGATTGCCGGTTTGGTACCAAGTTTGGTTCCAGTTCTTATCTTTTGGCGTACCTGGAGGAGGGCGGGCATGTTCAGTCACCCATATTGAAGGCGTGCGAATACCTTCGGCTTTTATAATTTTGGCAATATTGCGCACAGAAGCCAGTTGATTGGCAACGGGGGGGCCCCAGGGTGCATTGTCATAGTATAGGTGCAATGCATAGTCGCTAGCCACCGATTTGTGTTGCCGGATCAGGTAGCGGTTATGTTCGTCAGAATCCTTTATCCATTCAGGACTGTATTCCAGTAAAGGAATAATGATATGCGCAGTTGGATCGCTTTTTTTGATGGCTTGCGCCACTGGTAAGTCACGCTCTGTGATTTTCTCTGCGCTCCACTTCAGGGTGTCACGATCCAGCTCATTACCCAATTCCCAGTAACGCTGCCGATCACCAGATAACGCCTTAATCAGCCTAGCTATCTCGTTCGCATCTTTGGCCAAGCCTTCTATCGGATTTGTCTTCCCTTCAAAGCCAACCACATTTGCGATATGCCAACTGCTGGAAAGCCCAAGTTCATCGTTGAGTTTTTCGTACTCAGCTAGGCCAAATATGCAACGCATGGGGCCAGTCCAATCGACGAGTTTTTGCTTAGGCCGATCCATGACCCAACCAACGCAGCCCCGCCAATCAATTTCATTCACACCGCCACCATAGCGTATTAAACCAACACCGGAGTTCTTTAGTATGGATATTGCTTGCGGGGATACCCGAGATGAAGTATTTCCATTAAGATCTGATTGTACTGACCAGAATAAAGCATGAAGTCCCAGAAATTTTTTAACGTCTCTTGCATCTGCCCCATCCAAAGGCTCGCCAATCTCAATCTCTGAGATTGACGCACTACAGCTCAACGACGGATCGTTAAGACAAACACCCGCCAATGAAAAAAAGCTCAGGCTAGTAAGTAGGCATAATGCTACAATCAAAATTACTGGTCTCATTAAAGTTTTTAGTATTTTTTTACACATAATAATAAGAGATTTTTAATAATCCATTTTCTGATGAGTGTGTATTGGAACTAACAATTTATGTTTCATCATTCATTTTCTATCAATATCAAACTGAAATATAAAAATGCCTCAGATAAGGGTAAAGCAAAAAACTTGATTTTTGAAAAAATGACAACTTAATAAATATGGGGACGAAATATCAACTATGAATCTCCGTATGATTAGTATCATACTTTTTGACTCTGATTTCATAGTGCTAAACCCGCTAATCTCAAGCGATCACCCGCTGACAAATTTGCAATAAGTTCACGTACGAAATCCTGTTGGTTTGCATAGCCGACAACGGCATTCGGCGTGATAGATGAAACCCGAAACAAAAGCCCGTCGGGAATTTGCCGACGCAAGCCGTAGCGTAACTGCTCAATCTTAGTTTCCTTGCCACCTCTTACCACTTGGTTGCCAACGGTAGTCCAGTAAGTCAGCGGCTCCGAGCGATTGCCCATAACAGTCAGAAGACGCTTAACGCGAATATCGCCAAAATCGGTAGTCAGCAGGCCTGGCTGTATCGATACCACTTGAAAGCCCTGTGCCGGATAACAGACTTCCGGGTAGTGCAATTGATTGGCATCACGCTGATCTTCGCCATAAGCGATGGACAACATGATGCGCTCATCCTTGGTATTGACGTAAGTGCGCGACAGTGTTTGCGTATAAATTCTGGCAAGTCTTTCTTTTAGCTGTGGATTGATAATTAGCCCGCTATACTGAACCTCTTCCTGCCAGTCACCAAACTGTTTTGGAATCATGGTTTCCAGATTTATAGGTGGTTGTAGCGCTGCAACTTTCTCAGTTGGCTTTAAAAAAGCTGTCGCTCCGGCAGCCAGCAACATCGCCGCCAACATAAGCATGGCTTTAAGCTGGGAGGGTTGAGTTTTTTTAACTGTCAACGGTAGGTGAGCAATAGTCATGGCGGCTTATGCGGCAGATTCAGGTTTGAGTTGTTCGGCTTCGTACCGCAACCGATTGACGATTGCAAACATGTCCAGCGTGGCTTGCTTAGCCGTCTGTAGGGCCTCCAGAAACAAGCTTGGGTCTGTGATGTATTCATGGATTAAGCGATTGCGCAATCGACGCGCAGCAATAAAGTCTTCCGCGCTGTTTATCCAGTTCATGCGTTCGGCATAGGCTAGCACATCCAGCAACGACTTTGGTTTTTCTCCCAGTAGTGCTGCGAAACGTGGAAGCAGTTTTTCACCCAATGTGTCCTGAAGCCGACCAAAGCGAGCGCCAAAAGCATCGATTTTTTCCGCCAGTTCCGGCTTCAGGGCTAGTTGGTTAATCCATTCCAAATCAATGGGCTGCTCAAATAAATGTTGGTGTGTATAAGCCAAGTAACTGGCTTCATGTTCAACCAAATCTAGCGTTAGCAGGACAATCTCTACATGTTCTGGTAGATAACGAATACTCACAGCTGAATTCCAGTGCGTTTAGCCACTTCATGAATAGGGGACAAGATTGATTGTGGATCTTTAAATACAATATCCAGCTTCCTGTCACCCAACCTCATCAACAAAGCCGCTTCAAGTTGGCACAACGTTTGTATGCGATTAGGTAGGCTTTCATCAGTTTCCACTAGCAAATCAATGTCTCCCCCGCGATTTATATCAGACGTCCGCGAACCAAAAAGAAAAACGCGGGTTCTTTCGCCCATAAAACGTTGGGTCGTTTCTTTAATAATGTGTATTTGTTCTTGGGTTAGGCGCATAAGTTTAATATTATTATTCAATAAGTTGGCTACTTTAGGCTTTTGAATCAACCGGTATCCAGCGCCCTAATACGGTATCCAGTATAAACAACAATAACACCGCCACTGTTAATAATACCATCCCGGCAAAGCCGTGCAGAAAGCCCTGTCCAGCGGCGTCTCCAAAATGATAGGTAATCAATATCAAGGCCATAATCCGTACGATATTGGCAAGAAAGGCAATAGGCAGAATACTGGCTAGGATGATGCTGTTATATAACCAACCTGAGCGACCAACCAAATACATATACAGTAAGCCTATCGCCAGTAATGAAGACATGGAATGCAAGCCGGAACAGGCGTCGGCTACTAAAAGCTGATATTGACCTATGGTGATGACAACGCCATTACGCGCAATCGGATAACCGGCTCCATATAGCACTTCTTCTGCAATCACCGAAATCCACTGTTTAAGCGGGCCGGTGAGGCTGTCGACCACTATGCCCGGCAGCGGTATCATAAAAATCAGATATAGCAAGGGAAACCATACCGAACGGACACTTGCAGCACCGCGCATAAGCAAGATCGTACCGGCAAAAACGGGAATTTGTGAGCCTACTTCAAACAGTAAAATATCTTGTGAACGACCTATCACATACAGCAATAAACCGACAAACAGCAAAACGCCTCCCAAACCATTACGCGGTGCATAATGTTCTGCCAGCATTTTATGACTCTGCGTAAAAAATAGATAAGCCGCGACCAAGCAGATAATTGGACCATGTGCCTGCTCATCTGTTAACCACAAAGTATGCGCAAGACTCCAGTAAGTCGGTAGATAAAGGCTAGCCAAACCAATACCAACAATCAGCCAATACCTGTTATTGACTAATGTTGCAACCGGCATCTTGGTCAGAACTGTTTCCATTTAAAAAGACACCTGCATGTTCATTCCGGCTGATTGATCCTGATAATTCCTTAACAAATTATTGGAGCTACGCCCCTCATATTGAACAAAAAATGACAACTCTGTGTTATATAAGGGTCTGTAGCTTAAAATAAGACCGGCTTTGGTTACTTTATCTACCTCAGCCAAGCCGGTAATGGTGGCACCATCAGTACCCAGATAATCCTGCTGCTCATAAGACAGTGGCATGCTTAATTTTACCTTGGCACTTGCTATCCAGGATGGCGTCAGCGCCAGCCCTTCACTGAGCATGAAAGTTGACGTAAAAGTAAATGATTGGCTGATTCTTCGCCAACCATTTAGTAATAAAGCTGTTTTTTCTGTCATATACCAGGTAAGGTTACCATTTCCGGTTACGCCTGAAAAATCCCGCACAGCCAAATGTCCATAGGTCTGCTGGGTGTAGCCTAAATAGCCATCAATCTTGGTTTTAACGCTGTAATGCCACTCCCAGTCCAGATTGTAGTTATAGCGGGTATAGCCATTGTCTACCGTGTCGCCAACTGTATAGGTTCTGTCCGGGTAACTTCCGCTTGCTATCGCCATTCTTAAGCCTAACAGGGTGTTGTTTTGGTTAAGATGGCGCAAGCCTAGCTCGCCGCTATCTTCGCTCAAATTACCTGTTTGCCTATCAGCTGCTGAATAAGTAAAGTTCATGCGTCTAAGGTCGCCATGCAAAGACCAATCGGGAATAATTTGGTAATCACCGTTGACGAAGTAATTTTCGGTCGTGTATATATTGTTGATCAGTTGGTTTACTTGTGCAAAACTGCCCAGCATCGCTTTGTTGCTATAACCCATTTCACCATTTACTTTACTGCCTGCTTGCCACTTCCATTCAGTCAGGATATCGTGCCCTACGTAATCTAAACTAGTGAAATTAGAAAACCAGTTTTGGTTAAAATTGACTTTAACTATGGCGTGTTGCCTACTTATTTCCCAGTCCATGTTTAAGCCGACGCTCACTTGCTTGATAAGGTCACTCTTTGAATTTTTACCTGCAACTTGTTGCGGCGTTACGCTATCTGATAAACGCAGCAAGTTGTTGTCGTAGAAGATACTGGCTCCTACATAAGGGGTAAAGGTATCGTCAAGTGTCGCGGTTGCCGTAGCAGCTTGGCTCATGGCTAAAAACACCCAACCCAACATTGCCGGATAAGCAAGTCTTCGCGCCATACTGAGTCGGGTGCAGTGGGTCGTAGAGTGTTGCGCCATTCGATAATCATTCCTAAGATCATAAATATTTACCACATTCTCTTTTCAAAGAGGAAAACTGACTACTACAAGCCGGCTGCACCTTTGGTGATTATATCTTGATGGGCTGAGGGCTCGGCTTTTTTTAGCGGCAACGCTTGCTTTTCTTGATTAATTTGTCCATGTTCCTGAGTTAATTTTGCAAACTCCCCCAGGTATTCAATTTTTGCAGTATCATGTAATCGTTTAATGATGGCTTCTGTCTGTTTCTTACGTTGATTATTAAGCAAGAAAGTTTCTATAAATGAAGTTGCTTTTGCTTTCTCTATAGGACTGTCTTTGGCGGATAATACCCCCTGGATGAGCAGTCCATTGTCAGTCAGCATTTTAATATAATGGCCGTTAGATAGCGTAAAAAGCAACGGCAAGCGCTCCATGGGCAATTGTTCAGCAGCCAAGGTTACTTGATTGGCTTTAAAAGAGATTTTTTGCGCTTCCAGCTTTTCTGCAAGTCCATTTACATCGGCAGTGGATTCAATAAGTTGATCTATCTGTTGCTGATTTTCTGCCGTACGCTCAATCAACAGTTCTTTCAATTGATAGATTTTACGTTTCTCAAACAGCTCAGGATGAGCATTATTAAATTCCACAATATCTTGGGCGCTGGGTTTATTTTCATTAGTCATTTGCCGTTGCAGCCATGCCTCGGTTAATATTTGGCGTTTAGCATTTTCCAATGCCATCAAAATAGCCGGGTCACGATCCAATTTATCTGCTTTGGCTTGTTGTACGATGACAGACTGATCAATCAAACGCTCTAGCAATAGTGACGTAGCTTGCTTGACTTGGCTTTCTCCTGTTAAGCCGGAGTGAGATAAGGCATCATCTAATTGATACACGGATATTTCCTCACCATTGACGCGTGCTGCAATTTGACTCGCTGCTTTGGTTTTATCACCATCAGTGCATGCCACCAATAATGGCAGAGTCAATGCTGTCAGGATCAGTTTGGCAGGGTGTAGAGTAAGCATGCTTTTCCTTTAAGAATGTTTTTAAAAATCACTTATTACGGTACCAACACAGTTAACACCCGAGTTTTCAAACTGGTTTTTTATGGTTTCAATATCAGCAAGACGGGTTTGATGTAATCTGGCCAATAGCAATGCGCCATTTGCTTTTTCAGCGACTAATTGTGCTTCAGAACCCTGCAGGGCCGCCGATGTATCTAACAAAATAACATCATAGTCCTGGGCAAACTGTTCCAGCCTGACGGCCAAGCTACGACTGATAAGCTCAGGCGGGTTTGGAGGAATTGTGCCTGCCGCTAATATCGATAAATCAAGAAAGACCGGTACTTTGGTAATGATGGAGGCATCTGCACGGTTAGCTAAAAGGTCAGATAAGCCTCGCTTTTCTTCTATTTTAAAAAGCTGGTGTTGTCTAGGTTGACGCAGATTCGCATCAATCAATAAGACGCGTTCACCCAGTTGGGAAAATACAATCGCCAGATTGGCTGCCAAATAACTGCGTCCTTCGCCAGTTCCTGGACTGGTTATAGCCAGTGCTTTGTTGCCATTATTAAACCACCGCAACATTAACTGGCTACGTATGGCCCGTAAAACTTCAACCTGTTCGCTTTGCGGCTGATAGGCGGCAATCAATTCGCTGCTAAAGTAACTATCTGCCGTGGATATAAAAGTGAATCCGAATTGTTGCGATAGCACCTGTTGTATATCTTCTTCGGAAATCAAGCCCAATGCTTTTCCGACATCACCAAAGCGTAGACCTTGTTCTTTCTGCAGGTGCAAAATGCGCTCCGCATCCGCCGGGGTTATTTTACCGGCATCGAGCAATAAATCGCCTATTGTTAACGATTTCAAGATAAAGCTCCCGATACTCTGGTAAATGGCCAGCGCATTTTTTTGTTTTGCCGTGGCGTGACAATAAGTCCGAAAACAGGCAGGCCTAGGTTCTCGGTAATATCAACTCTCGAACGAACACGTCTATCCAGCAATTCAGCCACTAATGCGGCGCCTACGCCTAAGATTGTTCCTATAAAAATAGACAACAACACATTTAACTGCACTTTGGGTTTGTCCGCCTTTTCAGGGGGGATGGCAGGATTTAAGATAGCAATATTGCTTTGGTTCATTTCACTTTCCATGTGGGTCTGAACGGAGCGCTGCATCACTGCTTCATAGGAGTGCTGCGTACTTTCAACTTCCTGGTGGAGCAACTCAATTTCATCACGTTGTTTTTTAAGGCCCAACACCTTGTTTCTTTGTTCGTCGATAGCGGCAGCAAGACTGTCATCACGCCGCTGCGACGCTGCGACGCTGCTGGCAATACCATTTAACACTGTACCGATCTCGGTCTGAATTTTTTTCTTTAAACTGCTGATTTCTGCTTGCGCCTGTAAATACTGAGGATGTTTTTTGTCTACGCGCTCGGACAAGTCCGCAAATTTACCTTCGGCTCTAGCGAGATCCGCTTTCAGTGCCTGGATAAAATTATTGGTTAATATTTCCTGCAACGAATTAACCGATTCTCGGCCAGCCAACGCTTCGGCCAACTGTTTTTTTCTGGAGACAAGTTCGTAGGTCTGACCCTGGCTTACTAGCAATTGCCTAGCTAACTCTGTCAGATGCGCATCTTCTAAATTAAGGCGGTCGTCCGCCATAATAATGCCGTGGGTTTGTTGAAATTCAGATAATTTTGCCTGGGCAGCTTCCATGCGCTTGCGTAAGCCGTCCAATTGCGTCTCGAACCAATCGGCATTCAGTTTTGCAGGTTGGACTTTTAACTCGACGGTGGCTAGAAGATAAGCCTGAGCAAAGGCATTGGCCACTAGCGCTGAAAACTGAGGGTCTGCCGAAGAATAACCCACTTGCAATATACTGCTTTCACGCGAGGGTTTAACGTCCAGATCTTTCAGCATTATTTCTGCAATAAAATCCCGAATATCACCAATCGCCTTTGCTTTCTGGAAGCTCTCTTTCAGCTTTGGGATTTCATCCAGTTTTAAACTGGTTACTACCTTACGCGCCGTATTGTGACTGGCTATGATATCTACCTGCGTCGCCATATAGCCAGCCATTAATTGTACAGGCAGATTAACTCCGGTAATTGGATCAATAGCGCGCTGATCCAGTACCAGCGAGGTTGTTGCGATAAACTGTTTGGGCAACTGTAAACTGATGAGCAATGTTGTAATAACGGTTATCGACAGACAAGATGCGGCCAAGCCTCTTCGCGACCAGAGTATTGTAAAAAATTGCTGAAAACTCATGTACTGCCTTTTATGTCGATTTAGAATAAGCGTTCTTGAAAGATTAAAACATCATCTTTTAACACCGCGTCGGTCATTTTTACAGCTATTTCTTCTGACTTTCCATTGGCGTCATGCCGCTCAATAACAATGCCGCGCAACGTGCCCTTTGGAGTTAATCCGCCACCCAGGGATAAGGCCTGTGAGACCGTCATTTTCGGTTCCAGATTAAATGCACCAGGATGCATCACTTCGCCCTGAATATAAAACACCGGCGCTTTGGGAATATAAATAACATCGCCTTTTACAGCTGCAAATTGATTGCTGTCTTCAGGATGCTCCAAGGCGACACGTAAATCAATTTCCTGTTTTATCGTCTTGCCATTGATATGGCGTGTCACAATCGCACGGTGATCACCTAATTGACTAATACCGCCCGCCATAGCCAATATATCGACCAGGGAGCTTCGGGATTCCAGCGGATAGAGCCCCGGCTTGTTAACAAACCCCAGCACCGATACCTGCTGGCTTTTGAATTCCAAAACGGTCACAGTTACATGAGGATTCTGAATAAACCCCCCATCCGTCAATAATTTTGCTATTTTACTTTCCGCCTCGAAGGTTGATTGACCCCCTACAGATACTTCGCCTATTAAGGGGAAAGAGATACGCCCATTACTGGAAACCCGGGTTTCAGTCGTCAGGTCATCATAGCCATAGACTTTAATTTGCAGGGCATCGTCAGCACCTATCACAAGCTCCGCTGTCGCTGTTCCGGCAAAACCCAATGCCATCAACAAAAACACTAAAAGCACCGCATGTTTTGATTGAGCGCTCGCAAAAAACTGTTTTAAGGCAAGCTGCAAGAAATTTTTAATAGGCATTTTTATCACTAATCACTACGCTTACTGTGCGCAAAATAATCCATAAGTCGAGAAATATCGACCAATTACGTAGATAATCCAAATCAAAATCAATTCTGGACTGCATTTTTTCAATCGTATCGGTTTCGCCCCGAAAACCGTTGACCTGCGCCCAACCGGTAATGCCGGGCTTCACTTTGTGCCGTATCATATAGCCTTTAATCAAACTGCGATACAGTTCGTTATGGCTGACGGCATGCGGTCTTGGCCCCACTATACTCATGCGCCCTTGCAACACATTAATAAATTGCGGCAATTCATCAAGTGATGTTTTTCGCAAAAAACCGCCAATCCTGGTAATTCTTGGATCCTTTTTAGTTGCCTGGACAACATGAGCACCGTCTTCTATCACAGTCATACTGCGAAACTTATAAACGGTAATTTCTTTGCCGTCTAAGCCGTAACGCCGCTGTTTAAACAGAACAGGGCCTGGGGATCCTAGCGCTACGCCCATGGCTATGAATGCCATTAATGGCGCAATCAACAGTAAAATAAATAGTGATAGCACGATATCACTGAAGCGTTTAATACTGCCATTAATGCCAACAAATGGACTTTCGCACACCGCCACAATAGGAATGCCTTGTAGTGTGCTAATATTAGCCTGAATTAAATCAACCAGAAAAATATCCGGCAAAAAGTAGATGGATGCCGTCGTGTCGCGCATATCATCTAATAATTTTAATGTCCGTGGTTCAGCGGACATAGGCAGAGCGATGTAAACCTGCTGAATTTTATGGGTGTTAATAAATTCAGCCACCGAGGCCAAATTACCCAACAGGATATTGTCGTCTTGTTGCGAGTTTTCAAATAAGCGTTGACGTTGACGATCATCAAAAAACCCCAAGCAATTTATTAGCAGCATCGGGTTTTGTTTAAAGGTCTGCATTAATTTCAAGCTTAAATCGTTAACGCCAATAATGACTGCTTTAGCGGTCATACCCTCATTGATTGATCTGCGCTTAACACCATAGCGAATCAGCAATTGTGCAAGCACTAAGATCACCGGCACACTCAGAATCCATGTAATAATCACTTGCCTAGAAAAGTAATCCGTTACTTTGGATGCAAAAGCCGTCAACAAGAGTATGCTGACGATCAAAAACCAATGCGTCAGTATATTAATGACCGTTTTCCGCCAAAAAACATTATTGTTGGATTGAATATCGATGTCATCAAATATTTGACTGACCAGTAAAAAGGACAGTGCCAGCAGCACAAAATAACCCTCTTCAAATCGCCCCAAAAATAAACATACGTCTGTCACCAGTGTCAGCGACACTAGAACTGGATTAACCAGGCTTTTAACTGCAATGTACATGTAATTTATTTATGAGATTAGGTTTTGTAAAAAGGCATTGCTGACAAACTGATTTTTATAGGGCGGCGTATTAAACATAAGAAACCACAGCCAAACTGGCTGTGGTTTCTTAGTCTATGTGATAAAATTAGATGTTAAAAGGCATTAAAAGGGTCGCTGATTTTTTAGATTTAGTCACTTTCGCAGCGACTAAAAACAAACCGATCATCATCATGGCCCATTGTTCAGGTTCAGGGATGGCGGCAACAATTAAACTGGTAGAAAGTGTAGAGGGAGCGCTTGTATTGTAGGCGACTATATAGTCGTAACTGTCACCTGCTTTTAATGCGCCAGTAGCGTATGCACCGTTAGAAGTAGCATTAAAGCTAATAGTTTGGCCAGTGGTTGAATCATAAAGCGTAGCTGTAGTTGGCGAAGTGGGGACTATATTTTCGGTAGCAGAAAAAAACTTGGCGGATGAATCCACTGTAAAATAGGTATTGGTGGTGCCCGACCCGGTAAGGCCGTAAAGGGTAGTAGTAATGCTACCTTGGCTTGATAAAGTGACGGGGGCACCAGTGAAGGAGTCATTGCTAAAGGTGACGTTGGTCGAAATTGCAGTTCCGTTAGTAGAATAAGTTGTGACATTTGTAACGGCACTTGCCGCAAATGGCATTGCCAAGGCGATTGTCGAAATAGCCAACAAACTGATTTTTTTAGTTTTCGTTTTCATAGATAAATCCTAATGGAAGGTGGGTAAAAAAGTAGATCTCACAAAAGGCACTTTATGGAAGATGCCTTCGTTGATTGGGCTACATAGGGTTGTCTGCCTGCCAATCGAGACAGCTCTTGGCTTATGTATTTGTTATGTTGCTTAATCAACGAAGGCATCTAGAGTGTGCCGATGCCCGTCTTTGCAGGAAATGCAAAGATAAAGGGTTCTCAAGCGAAAAACTGCTGACTTGAATATTTGGGCTCACAACTCTTCTCCTAAAAATCAATTAGGTCTGAGGGCTTTCTCGTAGGTAGGGGGGTAAACAACTATCAGATGGCAGATAGCACATAGCTATCCTTATGATCTGGTAATCCCACTGCCATAGGAAAGTACACTCCGTTAGACTGGAAACTTTGCGTCACCACCTTTCGATGGTTTTGCCATTTTTCAGATTAATTCACTTATATTATAGAAATTCTATTAGCGTTGGCTTTTAAAATCACTATATAGCTCCTTTGAAATTAACTGGATCCCAAGCATTCAACTGCGATTTTATTATAGCAGACTATTTTTTGTATTGCTACTTTATAATGCTGTCGCAAATAAAATGGCAGGGGTATCGTTTAATACTGGTAATTGCATGGGATTGACCTCACTGTGTCTTTACCTAAAGTAAAAGCATAGGTCGTGCCAGCTGTAATTGTTATTTTATCTTATTGATTTATAGCCTTATTGTCTTTAGTTCGCAAGTGGATTGTCGCAAGCACAACAATCATGATCTAGGATTTTGTCGTTAACAGTACAAATTTGTCGTTAATGGCACAATTTTGTCATTAACGGCACAATCGGTTTGGGGCTATACAGTCTCAATACAGGCTTTAAATTTGAGGTTGAATAGTCATGTAGTATTTCGGCAACGATGGATTCCTGCCCGATTAGTTATAATGCTATAGTATGCAGGCATACTCAATGTGGGGGAGGAAAGGCAGTGACTAAAAATAATAATGAAAAACATAAAATAGTGATCGTCGGCGGCGGCGCGGCAGGGCTGGAGCTGGCTACCGCTTTAGGTCGAAAGTTGGGCAAAAAAGATCTGGCTGAGGTCACGTTGATTGATGCGGCATCGACCCATATATGGAAGCCGTTGTTGCACGAAGTGGCTGCAGGGACGCTGGATGAATCCGAGCAGGTGGAATATCTGCCGCAGGGACACCGTAACCATTTCCATTTCAGGTTAGGCCGTATGGAAGGCCTGGATAGAGCAAAAAAGGAAATTCATGTTGGTCCTACGCTGAGCGATAGCGGTGAAGAGCTGATTCCGGCGCGCATGTTCACTTACGATACCCTGGTCATGTCGGTGGGCAGCGTTAGCAATACCTTCAATATCAATGGCGTGGCGGAACATTGTTTGTTTCTGGATACCACGGCGCAAGCGTTTAAATTTCAAAAGCAATTATTTGAATCCTATTTAAAAAGTTATATAGGCAAAGAGGGGGCTGATGTTAAGCCCTTGTCTATCGTCATCGTTGGTGCAGGCGCGACCGGCGTTGAGCTGGCCGCGCAATTGCACGAGGTCACCAATGTGCTGGCGATATACGGCTTAAACGAGAAGAGCACGGTAAAACTGACCATTATCGAAGCGGCCACGCAATTGCTGCCTGCTTTGCCCATCAAGTTGGCGACCGCCACCCAACAGCAACTGGTGAATTTAGGCGTCGACCTTAAAATGGGCCGACGCGTCACCGAAATCAGCAAAGAAGGCATCGCTACCCATGACGGCGAATTTATCGCCGCCGACCTGAAAGTGTGGGCGGCGGGCATTAAAGCGCCGGATTGGATGAAAAACCTGGATGGACTGGAAACCAACCCCATCAATCAGCTGGTGGTGGATAGCTCGTTGAAAACCAATGACGATGACATTTTCGCCATGGGCGATTGTGCGGCCTGCGTTTGGCAAGGCCACAGCGGCAACGTGCCGCCCAGAGCGCAAGCCGCGCACCAGCAGGCCTCCGCTTTATGTAAAACCATCGTCCACCGCTTAAAAGGCGGCAGTCCGGTGCCGTTCGTTTATTATGATTACGGGTCGCTGGTATCCTTGGGTAAATACACCACGGTCGGCAATTTAATGGGCAATTTGATGGGCACGGTGAGCATCGGCGGCTTTATCGCCAAAGTGGTTTATCTGTCCCTATACAAAATGCACCAAGTCGCCATCCACGGCTATTTCAGAACGGCCATGTTGACGCTGTCCAATGCCTTCAGGCGCAGCGTTTATACCAAAATAAAAATGCACTAGAACCTTTAAACCTCAACAAAATTAAGACTATGTTTGAAATAGAATACGAGTTTGGCGAAGAAGATTTGATTCATTTTAATGCTGTGCGTTATATGAAGACGGAAGATTATAAAAACGATGTCAGAAAGAACCGCCTGATTGTGCCGGGTGTCCTGATGCTGATGAGCGCGTTTTATTATTTTTATTATAAAGATATGAATACTGCCGCTTATATCGTGGCGATAGCCGGACTCTGGTCGTTATTTGTTCCTAAAACGCTTTTGTCCCGCTGGCAACATAAGCTGCTCAGCAGCTATACCGCTAAGGAAAAAAGCAACATGTTCGGCACTTATAACCTGAGCATAGACCCCGCCAATCCCACCTATCTGCTGGAGAAATCGCCCAGCGGCAAAAATGAAATGCCCTGGGCGGATTTGGTCAGGGTCGAATACGGCAAACGCTATGTTTATATCTATATCGATTTGACCACCGCGCTGGTTATTCCGGTGGACAAGGTGAAAAAAGGCGACTTGGAAGCCTTTGCCGAGCAGGCCGAAAAGATGATTGAGCGGTTTGCTTAAGTTCAG
>Ga0182019_10000406_pt1 | contig 21395 bp, 22 predicted proteins | sample 812E2MmetaG_FD_120483 | JGI IMG/M metagenome (GOLD analysis project Ga0182019, IMG submission 120483) | Permafrost microbial communities from Stordalen Mire, Sweden - 812E2M metaG | ecosystem: Environmental > Terrestrial > Soil > Wetlands > Permafrost | place: Sweden: Stordalen | collected...
CCGGGAGCGATGCCGATCCCGCCGACCTGGGCGGCGAGCGCGTCCGAGATGTAGTCCCCGTTCAGGTTAAGCGTGGCGATCACGTCGTACTCGGCGGGGCGCGTCAGGATCTGCTGGAGGAATGCGTCGGCGATGACATCCTTGATGAGCACCTTCCCCTCCGGGGCATTCCCCCCGCACTCTTCCCAGGAGACGACGGTATCGGAGAACTCGCGCTTCGCAAGTTCGTAGCCCCAGTCCCGGAACGCCCCTTCCGTGAACTTCATGATGTTTCCTTTGTGCACCAGCGTCACCGATCGCCGCCTGCTGTCGAGCGCGTACCGGATTGCTGCACGCACGAGCCGCTCGGTCCCTTCCCGCGAGACCGGCTTGATGCCGATCGAGGAGGTGTCCGGGAACCGGATTTTCTTCACTCCCATCTCCTCCCGGAGGAAACGGATCACCTTTGCTGCTTCGGGCGTCCCGGCCTTCCATTCGATCCCGGCGTAGATGTCTTCCGTGTTTTCTCTGAATATCACCATGTCGATCAGCTCGGGGTGCCTGACGGGGGAAGGGACCCCGGCGAAATAGTGCACGGGGCGCAGGCAGACGTACAGGTCCAGCAGCTGGCGGAGCGTGACGTTGATGGACCGGATACCGCCGCCGACGGGGGTCGTCAGCGGTCCCTTGATCGCAACGATGTACTCCCTGATCGCCTCGAGCGTATCGTCGTGCAGCCAGGTGTTCGGACCATACACCTGGTTGGCCTTCTCCCCGGCGAAGACCTCGAACCACACGACTTTTCTGCGCGCGCCGTAGGCCCTGGCGACGGCCGCATCAAAGACGATCCGTGACGCATGCCAGATATCGGGACCTGTCCCGTCCCCCTCGATAAACGGGATGACGGGGTGATCGGGGACGGTCAGCGTCGTCCCCTTCCGGGAGATCTTTTCTCCCGTGGCAGGCGGGATGAGCTTCTCGTATGCGGGCATAGCATGGTTCTCCGGGATCTAAGGGGACAGGATGTGTTGGCGGATCCGGCGGGCGAAGTCGGCCATCGTGCCCCCGGAGTATGACTTGAGTTTCAGCACGAAGCGGATGTCGTCGTTTGCGTAGCGCGGGGTCACGTGCATGTGGAAATGGAACACTGACTGTCCGGCGATCCGCCCGTTGTTGGAAAAAATGTTGAAGCCGTCGAGCCGGAGGCTGCGGACAAGCGCCCTGGCGACGATCTGTGTGACCCGCAGGACTTCGTGGAGGTCCTCCTCGGGGACGGAGAGGAAATCCGCGCAATGGGCCTTCGGTATCACGAGCGCATGCCCGTGATGGATCGGGTTGATGTCGAGTATGGAGATCACCCTCTCGCTCTCGAAGAGTATCTCGGCGGGGAGCGTATGGCCGATAATCCTGCAGAAAATGCAGTCCATTGAGTACCCTTGCCGTCCGGGAGGCGTACCGAAGGGGGCGCGCAGAAAAAAAAGGATAAGAAAAAAGGTCCCAAGAATCAACATTCTTGCATTTTCGGAGGCTGTGTGCTATATTTCATTGTTGAACACTTCATCACCACCCCCATTCCCAGGAGTCATCATGAAACGTTTTCTCCCCGGAGCAGTGCTCCTCATTGCGGCGGTCTACCTCTCCTCGACAGGTTTCCAGTGCGGTTCCGCCGAAACCACGAGTGCGAAATTGTACATGCAGCAGAAACAATGGCAGAAAGCTGAAGAGAGCCTCCTGAAGCAGATCGCCAAGAACGACAAGGACGAGGATGCATGGTTTCTCCTCGGCGCAGTCCGCCTTGAGACGAAAAACTACCCCGGGATGAACGAGGCGTACACACGCGCGCTTGCCCTCTCGGATGCGCATAAGAACGAAATCACGCGGAACAGGCTCGCCCTCTGGGGGAGCCAGTACAACGAAGGGGTAAACTACTACAACCGCGGGCGCGACACCGCCGTCTACTATGACAGCGCGCTTGTCCGCTTCACGATGGCGATGGCCCTCGAACCGGACAGCTCCACGACATACTACGTGGCGGCCCTCGCCAACTATGCGAAGCAGGACTACGAGGGAGCCCGCGCGAACCTGCAGACGGGGCTGAAGAAGAACCCGGACTTCTTTGATGCGGCGCGGTTCCTGGGCCAGCTCGAGTACGTGTTCGCCCAGAAGAGCCTCGACGCGAAGGACACGGCGGGGGCTGTGGCCGAGTACACGAAGGCCGCGGAGATGTTCAAGAAGTCTTTCGACCTCCAGCCGAACAACGCGGACAATATCGCAAGCCTGATCGACGCCTACGAGCGTTCGCACCAGTCGGACAAGGCAGAAGCCATCACCCGCGACGCCGTGACGCGGGACCCCAAGAACAAGATGTTCCGCTATGCCTTCGGCGTCTTCCTCCTGAAGAAAGAGGACTACGCGGGCGCGATCGACCAGTTCACGAAGACGCTTGAGATCGACCCGAATTATTCCGACGCGTCCTACAACATGGGAGTTGCCTACCTCAACTGGGGGGTCTCCATCAAGGCCGCCGGGGACAAGGCGGCGGAATCGCAGAAGAAAGGCGCCAAGCCGCTCAAGGAGGACACCTCCTACAAGGAGAAGTTCAAACTCGCGCTCCCGTACCTGGAAAAGGGCGTGCAGATCCGTCCGGATGACGGGGCCCTCTGGACACAGCTCGCCCGCCTGTACGCCATACTGAACATGCCTGACAAATCCAGGGCGGCCTTCGAGAAGGCGGACAAACTGATGAAGGGGAAGTAGCAACGCGTTTGCGACAGTCCCGCCGGTTTCAGGCGGGACTTTTTTTTGATCCGGTGATCGACAGAGCAGTCGAAAGGAGAACGGCATGGCCGAACAGCAGCAGGGACAGCAGATCAACATCGAGCTGGGGGAGAAGGAAGCGGAGGGGATTTATTCGAATCTCGCGATCATCACACACTCACCCGCCGAGTTCATCATCGATTTCACGCGGGTCCTTCCGGGCGTCCCGAAGGCGAAAGTGCATGCACGGATCATCATGACTGCGCAGCACGCGAAGCTGCTCCTCCGGGCTCTCGAGGACAATATCGGGAAGTTCGAAATGAAATTCGGAGAGATCAAGATCCACGGAGAGGGGCCGGGCGGATTCGGATTTCAGACGATGATGCCCGACGAGAAAGTCCACTGAGGTCCGGGTGCTACAGAATGTACCGGGACAGGTCCGCGTTATCGACGATCCCCCTGAGTCTCGACCGGACCATCTCCCGGTCAACGAGTATCTTCTTCTCCCGCAGCTCGTCAGGCGCGTCGAACAGCACATCCTCCAGCAGCGTCGTCATGATCGTGTGCAGCCGCCGGGCGCCGATGTTCTCCACCTGTTCGTTCGTCCTCGTTGCCAGCGAGGCGATCTCCCGGATGCCGTCCTCGGTGAATGCGACTTCCACACCTTCGGTCGCCAGGAGGGCGGCGTACTGCTTGATGAGGGCGTTCTGGGGGAGCGTGAGGATCTTGACGAAATCGTCTTCGGTCAGGCTGCTGAGCTCGACGCGGATCGGAAACCGCCCCTGCATCTCCGGGATCAGGTCGGAGGGCTTTGCGACATGGAAGGCCCCCGAGGCGATGAACAGAATGTGGTCCGTCTTCACCATGCCGTACTTGGTGCTGACATTGGATCCCTCGACGATGGGGAGGAGGTCGCGCTGGACACCCTCGCGCGAGACGTCCGGTCCGGGACCCTTGGCGCCGGCGATCTTGTCGATCTCGTCGATGAAGACGATCCCCGAATTCTCCAGCCGCTGGAGCGCGTCGCGCACCGCCGCATCGTGATCGATGAGCTTCCCGGCCTCGTCGTTCGTCAGGAGGACCCGCGCCTCCGCGATCGTGACCTTCCGGCGCTTTGATTTCTTCGGCATCAGGTTCCCGAATAAATCCTGCAGATTAACGCCCATTTCTTCGAGGTTCATCGGCCCGATCACCTGCATCAGCGGCCCGCCCCCCATCCCCGCAGGGACGTCCAGCTCGATCGACCGTGTCTCCATCCCGCCGGAGCGGAGCCGTGAGCGGAGTTTTTCCCTGGTCGCCTCGGTCTGCGGATCAGCGGCGGCACCGGAGGGGCCCTCGAATTCCGCCTCCTGCCTCGGATGAGGCGCGGGGAGCAGGATGTCGAGGATCCGCTCTTCGGCCATCGCCTTCGCCTTTTCATTGACCCCCGCCCGACGCTCCGCATTCACCATGGTGACGGCGTACTCGGTGAGGTCGCGGATGATCGATTCGACATCGCGTCCCACGTACCCCACCTCAGTGAATTTCGACGCTTCCACCTTGATGAACGGGGCGCCGGCCAGCTTCGCGAGCCTCCGCGCGATCTCGGTTTTTCCGACGCCGGTCGGCCCGATCATGATGATGTTGTTCGGCATGATCTCCTCCCGGAGCCCGGGGGGCACCTGGAGACGCCTCCAGCGGTTGCGCAGCGCGATCGCGACGGACTTCTTCGCCCTGTCCTGTCCGATGATGTACCTGTCGAGCTCCCGGACGATGTCCCGCGGGGTGAGCTCCCGACCGTCGGGGGGTGCCGGAGTGTCGTTCACAATTCTTCTATGCTGATGTTGTCGTTCGTGTAGATGCAGATGTCCGCCGCGACATGGAGGGACTCCTCCACGATGGTCCTCGCCGGCAGGCCGGAGTGTTTGATCAACATGCGCGCGGCGGCCAGCGCGTAGCTTCCCCCCGAGCCGATGGCGAGGATGCCGTCGTCCGGCTCGATGATCTCGCCCGTTCCCGAGATGACCAGTGACGTCGTCCCGTCGAGGACGGCGAGGAGCGCCTCGAGCTGCCTCAGGTACTTGTCGGTCCGCCAGTCCTTCGCGAGCTCGACGGCCGCGCGCTCCAGGTTCCCCCGGTATTTTTCCAGGTTGTCCTCAAAACGGGTGAACAGCGTGAAGGCGTCGGCGGCCGCCCCCGCGAACCCGGCAAGGACTTTTCCGTTGTACAGCTTCCGGATCTTCTTCGCGCGGTGCTTCATGACCGTCGCCCCGACGGTCACCTGCCCGTCCGAGCCGATGACGGTCTTCCCGTTGTAGGTGAGGCCGATGACAGTGGTGGAGCGGATGATGTCGGTCATGTGCCAGTGGAGATTATGGGTCAGGTGAGTTTGCGGCGAAGGCGCGCGACCGGGATCAGCATGGCTTCCCGGTACTTGGCCACGGTCCTGCGGGCGATGTTCAGCCGGTCGGCGTTCAGGAGCTCGGCGAGCTTGTGATCGCTCAGCGGCTTGAGGGGATCTTCCGCGTCGATAAGCGTCTTCAGCTTCCTCTTGACTTCCTTGTTGGAAACCTCGTCACCGTCCGATGTGCTTATCGAATCGCTGAAGAAATGCCTGAGCGAGAAGACCCCGTAGTCCGTCTGGACGTACTTGCTGTTGACCACCCTGCTGATCGTGGAGATGTCCATCCCGATGACCTCCGAGATATCCTTGTAGATCATCGGCCTCAGGCCTTCGCCGGTCTCGAAGAACTCCCGCTGCTTGTCCACGATCGTGTGCATCACCTTCAGCATCGTTTCCCTCCGCTGGTGGATCGAGCTGATGAACCACTTCGCCGCCTCAAACCTCTGGCGGATGAAGTCTTTCGCCTCCGCGGAAACCCCGTTCTTTTTCCTCTTGGACATCAGCTCTTTATATGCGCGGTTGATCCGCAGGGGAGGTATGTTCCTGTCGTTCAACGTGATGATGAAGTCCTCTTCCGACTTCATGACGATGAAGTCGGGAACGACGTAGTTCTCCTGGGCGGTGATTTCCCCCTCGCCCGGCTTGGGGTTGAGGCGCTGGATCAGCTCAATGACCTTCTTCAGTTCATCGGTGGGAATCGCAAGCTTCTTGCCGAGGTCCTCGAAATGGCGCATCGTGAAATCCTCGTAGAACTCGGTGAGGATACGGAGCGCCAGCGCCTTCACCGCAGGGTCGGCACGGTCCGCTTCGAGCTGGACGATGAGGCACTCCTGCAGTGAACGGCTCCCGATGCCGACGGGGTCGAGCCGCTGGATCTTCCGGAGGACCCCTTCGGCCTTCTCCAGCGTGATCTGCGTCTCGTGCGTCAGGTTGATGTCCTGCACGATGGCCGCCAGGTCGCGCCGCAGGTAGCCGTCCTCGTCGATGTTGCCGATGATCTCCTGTCCCGTGAGCAGCTCCTCGTCGTCGAGGTCGAGAAGTCCGGATTGCTCCAGCAGCCGCTGGTACATCGGCACTGCGTCGGCAAGTGGGAGCTCCTCTTTCTCCTCGTTGTCGTACGGTTCGCGGACCTTGTGGCCGGTCAGCTCGTCGTTCATGAAATCGTCGATGGAATAGGAATCCTCGTCCTTGGTGGACTCCTCCTTCGTCCCGTCCGGCGCTTCCTCCGCGACCTCCGGCTCCTGGGCCGCTTCCTGCTCCTCCTCAAACCCCTCTTCGAGCAGGGGGTTCATCTCGAGCTCCGCCTTGATCTTCTGTTCCAGCGCAAGCGTGGGAAGCTGCAGCATCTTCAGGTATTGCACCTGTTGAGGCGACAGCTTCATCATCATCTTATGCTGGAGCGAGATGTTGAGCATGGATTCCTTACGGTGACTTTTCTGCCCGGCTGTGACACTCGCCGATGAACTTCCGGTACCACGCCTCGCCGTAGCGGCGGATCAGGGGCTCCCGGAGGAACTCGCGAAGGGGGATCTTCTCCGTCTCCCCCTTCCGCCGTCCCGGGGCGCATTCGTCGATCATTTCGTACCGGATGAAGTCCTTCCCGAACTGACGGATGCGCAGAGGAAAGAGATGGCAGGAGAGAGGCTTCCGCCAGTCGGTGAGCCCGTGCTCGAACGCCCGCTCAAAGCTGCACCGGGCAACCCCGTGTTCGAAGTACACGAACACGCATTCCTCCCCGTCGAGGCAGGGGGTGGCGAAGTCTCCGCTCACTCCTTCCGTCAGTCCGGCGGATGCGACGGCACGGATGCTCTTTTCGCCGAGGAATTGCCGCGCGACGGGATAGGCCTTTTCGATCTCCAGCACTTCATCGTCCTCCAGGGGTGCCCCCCGTCCGCCCGGAAGCGTGCAGCATGCGCCATGACAGGAAGGAAGATCGCAGCAGAACGAAACCGTGCCTGCGTCGTCATCGATCACCGCTTCCCCTATCTCGAACATGCGCGCACCCCCAGGTTTCCCCTTCCGATCGATAAAATACTGAATTCCGGGACAACAAGAAAGCGCCCTTTAGAGGCGGACGAACCGCTTCCCGGGGATCTGCCGGACGGCTCCCTTGAATTCCAGCGACAGGAGGTGTACGAGAGCATCGGGGACCGTCATCCGCGCCTCCGCGGCGATCGCGTCGATATGGACAGGATCGTCCCCGAGTGCATCGAGCAATGTGCGTTCGAAAAGGGACAGGTCCGCCGCATCCGGGCGCGCGGCGGGGCGGTTCAGCCCGGTGAGACGCGGCGCGAGCTCCTCCAGGATGTCCTCGACGGTCTCGGTCAGTTTCGCTTTCCCCTCCTTGATGAGCAGGTTGGTCCCGCTCCTCGATGTGGCGGACACCGCCGACGGGACCGCGAACACTTCGCGTCCCTGATCCAGCGCCATCCCGGCCGTGATCATCGCTCCCCCCCCGGGGGGGGTCTCGATGACAAGCGTTGCGAGCGACATGCCGCTGACGATCCGGTTGCGACGGGGGAAATTCGCGGCGTCCGGCTTTGAGCCGAAGGGGAGCTCCGAGAGCACGGCCCCGCACAACGCAATCCTGTCGGCGAGTCCCCTGTTCTCGGACGGATAAATGATGTCGATGCCCGAACCGATGACCGCGAGCGTCCGGTGTCCTGAACGGACCGACGCAGCGTGTGCGGCCGAATCGATACCCCGCGCAAGACCGCTGACGACGGGGAGTCCGACCTGTGCGAGCGCCGTGGCGAATCGTTCCGCCATGAGGATCCCGTAGGGGCTCGGTCTGCGGGTGCCGACCACCGCAATCGAAAGGGAGTCCTCCCCCTGAAGCGTGCCCCGCACAAAAAGGAGAGGAGGAGGGTCGTAGATGTTCCTGAGCGAGGGGGGGTATCCGGAATCCCACAGAGTCACAGCCCTGGCCCCGGCACGATCCGAGCGGGCCCGCTGGTCGTCGGCGAACCGGGCTGCTTCGCCGGCGGCAGCCGAGCGGAAGAATGTGGCGATCGAGGCCGCAGTCTTCTCTTCTATCCCTTCTATCCGGCGAAGCGATCTGGCGGGAGCCGCAGCGACCGCGGCGGCGCTGCCGAACCCCGTCAGGAGGGCCCGGAGCCGGTTCGGTCCGACCCCCGGTATGCGGGAGAGGATGAGGATGTCACGGGGATCGACAGTCATGCCCCTCACCCCGGAAGGTCGATGCCGTCCACGACGGCCACTATCATGCTGTGGACTGGGACGTCCTTCCGGTGGAGCATCTGTGCTGCCGCCTGTCCTTCCTGGACGACGAGAACGGTGTCTCCCGTCCCTGCATCCACGGTATCGAGGGCGAGTATATCGCGACCGGTGGGGGAACCGTCAAGGTCAAGAGGCTGGACGATGAGTATCTTCTGCTCGCGCAGTGTTGCAGATTTCTGGGTCGCGACAATGGTCCCTGTGACTCTGCAGAGTATCATCGCAGACCTGCGAGAGTCTGGATTTCGTCCCGGAATGCCGCGACCACTGCGGCAGCCTGCTCCATCGTGTGCGCTTCGGCGATGATCCGGACGATCGGTTCGGTGTTCGACTTGCGGAGGTGGACCCAGTGGTCCTCAAAATCGATCTTGAGCCCGTCGTCGGTATTGATTTTCCCGTCCCGCTCATGCAGTCTCCTGACCCGGCCGAGGACCTCGTCAGGGGAGACGGAGCCCAGCTCCATTTTCCCCTTCGCGATCTGATAGGAGGGGAGCCGTGCCTTCAGTCCGGAGAGGGTGGTCCCCGAGTCCGACAGGAGCTGGAGAAGAAGTCCGATCCCCACGATCGCATCCCGGCCGAGATGGACGTCGGGGAGTATGACGCCCCCGCTTCCCTCCCCCCCGATCACCGCGCCCGTCTCCTTCATCCGTTTGGCGACGTTGATTTCTCCGACCGGCGTCCGGACGACTTCGGCACCGTGTACGCGGGCGATGTCATCCACCGCCCGCGTCGTGGAGAGGTTTACGACCACCTTCGCGGGAGGTCCGGAGCGTCGCGCGCCGCGCCGTCCGAGCACAAACTCCACCGCCGAAGCGATCGTGTATTCTTCGCCGTAGGGCTCCCCTTTTTCCGTGATGAGGACGAGGCGGTCCACATCGGGGTCCACGGCAATCCCGAGGTCGGCCTTCTCGGCCCGCACGCGCGAGGCGAGACCGGTGAGGTTCTCCGGTATCGGCTCGGGAGTATGGGCGAACACCCCCGAGACGTCGCAGTTGACGGGGATGACATCGCACCCCAGGCGTTCGAGCAACCGGGGGACGATCAACCCTCCGGCCGCGTTCACGCAATCCAGAACGATCCGGAAACGGCGGCTGCGGATCGCCCCGGTGTCCATGAGATCGAGATCCAGGACGGCGTCGATGTGGCGCTCGAGCCATTCCTCTTCCCTGGTGTGACGTCCGAGAGATTCCCACCCGGCATACGCTCCCGGGAGTTCCGCGATGCGCCAGAGCTCCCGGTTTTCGTCCCCGTCGAGGAACATCCCCGTTGAAGCCATGAACTTGAGGCCGTTCCATTGCATGGGGTTGTGGCTCGCCGTGACGGCGATCCCCCCGTCCGCTCCCCCCCGCTCCACCGCGAGCTGGACTGTGGGAGTCGGGCAGATCCCGATTTCCCTCACGTGAATCCCCCGGGCGATCAGTGCGGCCTCGACGAGCGGGACGACGAACGAGCCGGTGCTCCGGCCGTCCCGCCCCAGTATGACGGAGGGGTCGTGAGAATGACGCTTCCCGCAGTACTCGCCGAACGCTCCCGCGTACCGGACGACTGCTTCGGGGGTCAGGGAATCGCCGATGACGCCGCGGATCCCCGAAATGCTGACCATCAGTGGCATGTGAAGACGGATTTGGTTGTTGGTTTTCGAAATCGCACGACTCAATCGGTTCTCAAGGTAGTCAAGGCCTCCCCGAGAATCAAGGATCATCAGGGAGAAGTCTCGTGTCTTGAAAGTCACCCCCGTTTTGGTTACGTTAAAAGAACTTCGCAGGAAATCATGAATACGGACGACGAAAGTGTGTATAATGTATATCGCGTCACCCCCGCCACTTGCGAATGTCGTGGCGAAGGCCGCCGGAAAATCCGCACGCCCGGGGCGGAGGGGGATCTGTGCACGGTCACCGCTGAGGTCTGCGATTGAAGAACACGCGCGCCCATGATATTCCGGACGGGGTCATCCGCGCGTCATCGGTCGCCGGGGTCTTTTATCCGGCGGACCCCGGCGAACTTTCCCGGACGATCGCCGGAATGATACCCGGGGAGGAACCGGCAGTGTCTCCCGGGATCATGGGGATTATCGCCCCGCATGCCGGCTACCTCTACTCGGGACCGACCGCGGCCCGGGCCTACGGGAGGCTCGCCCGGGGGGGGTATGACACCGTCGTCGTCGTCGCGCCCAGCCACCGTGAGTATTTCGAAGGCGTGTCGGTCTACGACGGGGAGGCATACCGTACGCCGCTGGGAACGGTCCCTGTCGACAGGGACCTCCGCGATGCGGTGATACGGGCGGCCCCCTTTGTGTTCGCATCGGCGGAAGGTCACGGGGAAGAACACGCCGTTGAAGTCCATCTTCCGTTCCTCCAGACTGCGCTCGGGACATTCTCGTTTCTCCCCCTGGTGATCGGTCATCAGACGCCGGAGACCTGCTTCGCGCTGGGAGGGGCACTCGGAGGCCTTCTCCATCACCGGCGGGGACTGATTATCGCGAGCACTGATCTTTCGCATTTTCACAGCGACAGGGAGGCCCGGGAAATTGACGCGGTGGCGATCGGCGATGTCCGCGGGTTCGACCCGCGTGCACTGATGACCCATCTGACGGAAGGCGCGGCCGAGGCTTGCGGGGGAGGACCGGTGGTGGCTGTGATGACTGCCCTGAAAAGCCTCGGGGCGACCCGGTTCGAGGTGATGGAGTATGCGACCTCGGGGGACGTCACCGGGGACCGGCGGAGCGTTGTCGGGTACCTGAGTGCGGTAGCGTTTTGATGAATCGAACGGTGAAAAGCCGCGTTTCGCTCCGCGTCGCCATCGTCGGCGCCGGGAACGTCGGCACGGTCCTCGGGCGCGTGCTCGTGGAGGAGGGGGCCCGGATCACCGCAGTGGTCTCGCGCAGCCGCTCATCGGCCCGGTCGGCCGCATCATTTCTCCGGTGCCGCACATATGCGGACGATCTGACCGCCATCCCGCCGGAGACCGACATCATATTCATCACGACCCCGCACGACGCAGTCGCGGGAGTGGCCTCGGCGCTTGCCCGGCTTGACGGGCTGGAGTTCAGCCGGATGGGCGCCTGCCACGCCTCGGGGATGCTGACTGCATCGGTCCTGAAGCCCCTGGAGGAGCGGGGATCGAGGGTCTTCTCGTTCCACCCGCTGCAGACGTTTCCGCGGGGTTTTCCCCCGCGGCGCATCGTGCCGCTGGCGCGCGGGATCTGGTACGGCGCGGACGGTTCCCGACCGGGCCTCCGGATGGCCCGGCGGCTCGCCGGTGCGCTCCGGGGTCGTGTGATCGAAATTCCCCCGGAATTCAGGGAACTGTACCACGCGACGTGCGTGGTGGCGTCCAATCACCTGACGGTGCTCCTTTCGGTGGTGCGGGAAATGTACGGCGGAGTCCGCCCGGAGGGACGGTCCCGCCCCGGGCCCTTCAGACCGATCATCGAGGCGACGATCTTCAATGTCTTTGCGACATCCCCTGCTTCCGCTCTGAGCGGACCCGTTGCCCGCGGCGGCGTCGACACGGTGGCGAAGCACCTGGAGGCGGTGCGCCGGTCTCTCCCCGCGCTCCTGCCGTATTTCACTCGCATGACGCTCGAGACCATACGCCTTGCGGTTGCAGGGGGGACTCTCACGCCGGAACGTCGGGAAGCTCTGGAAAACCTTGTCATGTCGTATACACAGGACCCACCAACAATCGGGAATCGACAGTGAAAGCTCTCATCGCCAGCGGCGGACGCGGGACCCGGCTCCGGCCCATCACCCACACGCGCAACAAGCATCTGATCCCCATCGCCAACAAGCCGATACTCCACTACGCCATCGAGGCGGCGGCGGATGCGGGGATCACGGAGATCGGGATCGTCGTGAACGCGGACAGCAATGAAGTCCCCGATGCCATAGGCAACGGGAGCCGCTGGGGGGTGAAGATCACCTATATCCCGCAGCAGTCCCCCGGGGGGCTTGCCCAGGTGGTCGCGCTGGGGGAGCCTTTTATCGGGAAAGACAGGTTTATTTTTTACCTGGGCGACAACATGGTCGTCGGGGGGGTGAAACGGTTCATCGAAGAATTTGAAAAGAGCGGGTGCAATTGCTTTCTCACGCTGGCGAAGGTGAAGGATCCCGAGCGGTTCGGCGTGCCGGAAATCAGGGACGGGAAGATCGTCTCTGTCGAAGAGAAACCCCGGCATCCGCGAAGCAACTACGCGGTGGCCGGGATTTATCTCTACGACAGCTGCATTTTCGACGCGGTGAAAAACATCGCGCCCAGCGCCCGCGGGGAGCTTGAGATCTCGGATGCCCACCAGTACCTGATACGGAAAGGGAAGAATGTCGGGTATGCGGAGATCACAGGCTGGTGGAAGGACACCGGGAAACCGACGGACCTTCTCGAGGCCAACCGCCTCGTGCTCGACAACATCACCCCTGCCCTGCGGGGAGATGTCGACGAGCGGTCGACCGTTGCGGGAAAGGTCGTGATCGAAAAAGGGGCGCGCATCGTCAACAGCGTCATCCGCGGTCCGGCGATCATCGGCGAAGGGTGCCTTGTGGAGGATTCCTACGTCGGCCCATTCTCTTCCATCGGCAACAATACGACGCTGAAGGGGAGCGAGGTCGAGTACAGCATCATACTCCGCGACTGCAGGATCGCCGACGTCCGGATCCGGCTCGAAGGAAGCATCCTGGGGAACGACGTAGAGATCGTTGAGGCGACGGGAAAACCGCGGGTGCACCGGTTCATGATCGGCGATCAGAGCAGGGTCGAGCTCGTGTGAAGCGTCCCTTTCCGGCCGGGGAGTGCAACGCCCGGCGATTCATTCATCATGCGCCCTCTCAGCCATGGCATACCCGACATTACTCACAGAGGTGGCCGACCGGATAGCGACGGTCACGATCAACCGCCCCGAGAAACTCAACGCCATCAATGCTCAGGCGAAAACCGATCTCCGTGAATGCTTTGCCTCCCTCAAGAGCGACCCCGCGGTGGATGTCGTCATACTGACCGGGGCGGGGGAGAAAGCATTTGTCGCGGGGACCGACATCGGAGAATTGCGCAGTCTGGACAGCGTGGCGGGGAGGGAATTTGCGGAAAAAGGGGAGTCGGTGTTCGATGGGATCGAGAACCTCGGGAAGCCGGTGATCGCCGCGGTCAACGGGTACGCCCTGGGCGGGGGATGCGAGCTCGCGCTTGCCTGCCACATACGGCTCGCCTCCGGCAACGCGAAGTTTGGACAACCTGAAGTGAACCTCGGCATCATCCCGGGGTACGGGGGGACGCAGCGGCTTGCCCGCCTCATCGGCAGGGGGAGGGCGATGGAGATGATACTGACGGGGGTGCAGATCGACGCACAGGAGGCGCTCGCGGCCGGTCTCGTCAGCAGGGTGTTCCCCCTCCCCGAGCTCATGTCCAGGGCGCGGGCAATGGCCGCTCTGATCGCCTCCGTGGGACAGATCGCCGTCAGGATGGCGCTGAAGGCCGTGAACATGACCGAGGAGGTCTCCTTGAGCGAAGGGAAGAAACTGGAAGCGTCCCTCTTCGGCGTCTGTTGCGGGACGAATGACTTCCGCGAGGGGACAACCGCGTTCCTTGAGAAACGGAAGCCGCGTTTCACACGCTCATGACGCCCCTCCCGATCTCCTCCCCGCTCCGACGGCGCCTCGTGATTGCCGCCGGCCTCGCGCTGTGTGCGATCCTGTTGACTGCCGCAGGGCCGATTATGGGGGGGAGGGGCCCCCGTCCCGAGACCCCCGGGGCCCGGAAGGCGGCTGAGGCGGGGATCGCCCGGGCGATCGACAGCCTCTGTCGCGTGTACGCAATCGACGCGCGACTCGCCCGGTCATGGAACGCCACGGCCGCCGGAGAGCCCACGGGGAGGATAGAGGAAAAGATCCCCGTCGACCACGGGTTCCGGAGCCTGGAATTCAATCACGCGCTTGCGGCCGGGATCGCGCCGTTCGGAGCGGGCGTCGTCGCCACGGAACGCTCGAAGGAAAACAGCGTCACGATGCACGTCGTCCGCGGAGGCGCGACAATCCGGAGCCTCTGGTTCGTCCCGGACGCCGGCCGCTGAATTCACCGATCACAGGAAGAAAGGAGCACCTCCATCACGAGCGAACAGACACAGGGGAAAAAAGGGGACGCGCAGGGCGCCGGTACGGCGCTCATGGAAAAGATCGTTTCGCTCTGCAAGCGGCGCGGATACGTTTTTCAGTCGAGCGAGATCTACGGCGGACTGAACGGCTGCTGGGACTACGGGCCGCTCGGTGTGGAGCTCCTGAGGAACATCAAGGAACAGTGGTGGCAGTCGATGACCTCTCGCGAGGACGTGGAGGGGATCGATGCTTCCATCCTCATGCACCCGCGCGTGTGGGAGGCTTCCGGCCACATCGAGAACTTCACCGATCCGATGGTCGACTGCAGGGAGTGCAAGGCGCGTTTCCGGGCCGACCAGATCGGGGACGCGCCCTGCGGCAGTCCGGCCTACAAAGGACGCCGTGCATCCAAATGCCAGGCGGAGGGGAAGTTCACCGAAGCGCGCCGGTTCAATCTGATGTTCAAGACGTTCATCGGTCCCCTGGAGGATTCTTCGGCCGCCGTCTATCTCAGGCCGGAGACCGCGCAGGGGATATTCGTGAATTTCCTGAACGTGCTCAGCTCGTCCAGGCAGCGTCCCCCGTTCGGCATCGCGCAGATCGGGAAGGCCTTCCGGAACGAGATCAATACGAAGAATTTCCTGTTCCGGACGAGGGAGTTCGAGCAGATGGAAATGCAGTTCTTTGTCCCTCCGGGTTCCGACGAGAAGTGGTTCGATTACTGGAAAGAGGAGCGCCTCCGGTGGTTTCTTTCCCTGGGGATGACGAAGGAGAAGCTGCATTTTCACCGTCATGATCCGCTCGAGCTGGCGCACTATGCCCGGGACGCCTACGATATCGAATACGAATTCCCCTTCGGGTGGGGGGAGATCGAAGGGATACACAACCGTTCGGATTTCGACCTCTCCCGGCACGAGCAGTACTCCGGGAAATCGATGAAGTTCTTCGACGAGCAGACGAAGGAGCGATACACTCCGTTCATCATCGAGACATCCGCGGGGGCCAGCCGGTCGTTCATGGCCTTTCTCGTGGACGCCTACCGCGAAGAGGAGGCGCCGACTGCCGACGGGAAGACTGAGACACGCGTCGTGCTGGGCCTCCACCCCCGTCTTGCCCCGGTCAAGGCGGCGGTCTTCCCCCTCGTCAACCGGGACGGGATGCCGGAGATCGCGCGCGAGATCGCCCGGGCGATCCGTCCCCACTTCCGCGTGTTCTACGACGACAGCGGAGCGGTGGGGCGCCGCTACAGGCGGCAGGACGAGGCGGGGACGCCGTTCTGCATCACGGTGGATTCTCAGACGCTCCAGGACCAGACCGTGACCGTCAGGGATCGCGACTCCATGCGGCAGGAGCGTGTGGGGAAGGACGGTCTTGTTCCCTTCCTCCGGGCAAAGACCGCGTGAGAACCCGCCGGGGGGAGACACGCACACTCATCGCAAAAGGAGGGGGCGCATGAAAACAGTACTCCTTGTGATCGCCGTCGTCATCTGCGCGGGATGCGGGAACAACCTCGCCGGCCCCGCCGGGACTCCGTCCCTCCTTCCTCCGGGGAGCCTGGTTGCGCTTTCGGTGGACAGCGCGCACGTGCGCCTGAGCTGGACGGCTCCGTCGGTGGCCACCGACTCGACGTTTGCGGGGTACGTGGTGGCCTGGGGGATCGTCGCCGACACGCTTCCGAAGTCATCCTCCGGGTTCACCGCGGGACCGCTCGCACGCGGCGCGACGACGTTTCAGGTCCGCTCCCTCCTGAAGAGCGGTCAGGCGAGCGACGCCGCGGCAATTACGTGGGCGCCTGCCTGGAGATTCGACGCGATTCCCGTCATCGTCACCGAATACAATTCGACGCAGCAGACCGGGAGCCCCGGTGTGGACATCGGGACCGCCACGTCGGATCCGCACTCCGTGGGTCTCCTCGATCCGGGCGCGGACTCCACGCTCGACTTCTACCTCTCGGGACCGGCCGGCTCCCCCCTTGAGCTGGTCACCGCCGCCCTGTTTAACCCCGGATGGCACCAGACGTTGTTCTCGACCGCCTCGACATCGTCCCCCGATCTCAACGCTTCGCTCGGAGCGTTCCCGCAGGACAATACCTTTACGCTTCAGACTGTGACGCCGGCTGATAACACGATTTACTACGTGAAAGCCGTGGGGAACACGGGCCAGATCAACTTCGCCAGGATCCATGTTCACCTCGTCCCCGGTGGGGCGTACCCGAGCCGGCAGGTGGAGATTCGCATTTCGCTGCAGAAAATATCACGACTCCTCTACGCATGATCCGCCTCTTCAGGGACTTTCTCTTCGACAGGCACGGGGATATCCGGCAGGGGTGGAGGGTCGCCGCGTTCATGTGCCTCGTCCTGCTGTTCGTGACGGGAGCGATTTTTCCCCTGCGCCTCGCCGGCATAGAAAGCGCGATGCTCGAAAAACTTCTTCTCCTCTCAGCGGCGCTGGCCGCCACCTGGACGCTCACCCGTTTCGTGAACCGCAAACCCGTGTGCGCGGTGGGACTCTGGATCCACGGGGGGACGCTCCGGGAGCTCGGGGCCGGTTGCCTTCTGGGGTTCCTCATGATGGGGGGGATTTATGTTGTCGAAGTGGGGCTGGGATATGTGATACCGTCCTCCGCCGGACTGGGCCCGGCCGGCGCGGTCCGCGTGACGGTCCTTTCGGCCGTCTGGTTCGGCGCCGGGGCGGTGGGGGAGGAGCTCCTGTTCCGGGGCTATGCGTTCCAGTCGCTGATCCAGGCGCTGACGTTCCTTCCGGCGACTCTCCTGATGGCCGTCGTGTTCGGACTCGCCCACCTGCAGAACCCGCATATGACGGCGTTCTCCCTCTCGAATGTCGTCCTGGCGGGGGTTCTTTTCTCGTTCGCGTACATGAAGACCCGGAGCCTGTGGCTCCCGTCCGGAATACATTTCGCATGGAATTTCTCGCAGACCACGCTCTTCGGGTTGCCCACGAGCGGCATGCTCGACGATTCACACGCTCTGTTCAACGCCGCCCGGTCGGGGCCCGCGTGGATCGGAGGGGGGGAGTTCGGTCCGGAAGGAGGGGTGCTCGCAACGATCGCGCTCCTTGCGTGCCTGTGGTATATACTCAAAGCCGGGTTCCTCAGACCTCCCGGGGGGATCGTGACGCTCGATTCCATCGAGGATCTGGTCCCCGGAAACGGGGGAGGGGACCGGGCGCGATGATCAGAGCCTGTCTCGGTGCGTGCTTCTGCCTTCTCGTGACGCTGCGCGCATACCCCCAGACGGGGCCCGCCGGTTTCGAAACGCTTGCGAAGCGCGGGATCGGTCATGTGTACAATCTCGAGTTCGAGAATGCGGAAAAGGAATTCCAGGAGCTCATCCGCCAGAGGCCGGGCGACCCGGCCGGGTATTTTTTCCTCGCCATGGTCCGCTGGTGGATGATCATGATCGACATCGACAACGAGCGGTATGACGGGGAATTCTATGACGCGCTCGACGGCGTCATCGGGATGTGCGACTCGCTCCTGGAGAAAAACCGTGATGATGTCAACGCGATATTCTTCAAAGGGGGGGCGATCGGTTTCGAGGGGCGACTGAAGTTCCACCGGAGCGACTACCTCGGTGCGGCAAATGCGGGAAGAAAGGCTCTCCCGCTGGTCCATGAAGCGCTGGATCTCGATCCGGGGAACAGCGATGTCCTTCTCGGTGCCGGCATCTACAATTACTACGCCGAGGTCATCCCCTCCGAGTACCCGTTCGTCAAGCCGCTGATCCTCTTCATTCCCCCGGGAGACAAGCAGAAGGGGATCGGACAGCTCAGGACCGCCTACGAAAAAGGGACATACGCATCAGTCGAGGCGGAGTATTTTCTTCTGCAGATCTACTATTTCTATGAGAAGGACTACATTCAGGCGCTTGCTCTCTCACTCGATCTGCACGGGAAGTTCCCCGCCAACATGGTGTTTCATCGCTACTGCGGACGGTCGTATGTCGCGATGAACAACTGGGACATGGTGGGGAGCGAGTTCGCGGAAATCGTGGCCCGGGCCCGGAGGGGGATGAGAGGATATACCCCGCCGGTGGAGCGGGAGGCGGAATATTACTGCGGAATGGGGGCGATGGTCCTCCGGCGGTTCGATGAGGCGCTTGACCATTTCTACCGGTGTGACGCGCTCTCGCGGACGCTCGACAGGGAGGAGGCCTCCGGGTTCATGGCGATGGCGAACCTCAGGATCGGAATGGTGTACGATATGCAGGGGAAGCGGGATCCCGCCCTCGCCCAGTACCGGAAGGTCAGGGAGATGAAAGACTACCAGGATTCACGGGGACAGGCGGAGCGGTACCTGGCGGCTCCGTACGCGCACTGAGAGGACCTTGTCACGTATGACGCTCACCATCATCCTGTTCGGGCTCGTCGCCGCGGCCGCGGAGATCGTCGGGGGGAGCCTCGTGCTGATGCGGAAGAAGTGGCCCCGGAGCATTCAGGAATACCTGCTGTCGCTCGGCGCGGGGTTCATACTCGCGCTGGTGTTCCTCGAGCTCGTGCCTGAGAGTTTCCACGCGGTGGGGGGAGAGGCGCCCCTGTTCATGCTCCTCGGCTATGCCGTCCTCCACTTCTTCGAGCACACGATCGTGGGGCACCTCCATTTCGGCGAGGAGACCCACACGGACGTGATGGTCTCCGGCGTGGCGAGCTTCTCGACGTTCGCCGGACTCTTCATTCATGCGTTTTTCGACGGTTTTGCGATTTCGGCGGGGATGGAGTTCAACTTCTATCTCGGTCTCCTCATATTCTTCGCCGTCCTCCTCCATAAGATCCCTGAAGGCCTGACGATCGCATCGGTGATGATTGCGGCGGAGCGGGGGAGGCAGACCGCATTTCTGGCCTCGCTCGCGATCGGGGTGGCGACCATGCTCGGCATACTGAGCGTGTTCGTCCTCTCGGGGGTGAACGACCGTGTCGTGGGGTTTGCGTTTGCGTTCTCGGCAGGGGCTTCGACGTATGTCGGGGCGAGCGACCTGATTCCCGAAATCAACCATTCGCGGAACAGGGTGATCCCGCTGCTTGTATTCGGGGGGATGCTCCTTTTCTGGATGGGAAACGCGCTCCTGGCCCCCCTGGCGGGGCATTAGCCGTGGCGCCGGAGGCGCCGGCAGGGAGGTTAGAATGCCATGCCGACCGATATCCTGTGCAGGTTGCCGATCGGGCCGAGCGAGGAGAGGGAGTAATCGACCACGGTCGAGGAAACCGTGATCCCGACCCCCGCAGAGAATCCCGCCAGTCCCGAGGTCGTCCCGGTTTGAAGATCCTTGCGACCCTGGTTGTTGTACCCGAACCGGGCCTGGAAGACGCGTGAAAGAGTGAATTCCCCGCCGACGGTAAAGGCGCGGAACCGGTCGATGAATCCTCCTGGATTCTCATTCAGACGGTGGAAATCGAGATTCAGAAGCAGGGGAAGACCACGGGGGACGACCGAAGCCCCGACGGCGAAATCAAGCGGCAGTGGCTCGTTCACCCCGGCATAGGTAGCTGTTTCCCTCCCGATGTTCCGCAGGCTGGCCCCGAGCGACAGACGGCTTGCCGGGAGGCGGTAGAGGATACCGAGGTCGGCCGCGACTGCCGTCGCCCGGTACGTATCGATCGAGGAGTAGATGAATTTCAGGACTGCGCCGTAGAAGACGTTTTCTTCGAGCGAGTTGCTGTATCCTGCGGAGAAGGCGATGTCCGAGGCGCTGAATGTGCCGCTGGTGTTCCCCAGTTCGTCCGACCGGTCGAACGAACCGTAGTTTGTGTAAATGACGCCGGCTCCGACGTGGCCGACGCCGGCGATTTCCTGGCCGTAGACCGCGTACCCGGAGTTGATGTCCAGCAGGTGCTTGAAGAACCCCGCGGAGCCGCCGGCCGATGCAAGCGTCCCGAGGGAGGCGGGATTGTAGAAAAGAAGAACGGGATCGTTGGTCACCGCCACGACGCTCCCGGCAAGAGCGGCGGCGCGGGCGCCCACATCATTCCGGAGAAATGCGAATGCCGTTGTCTCCTGTGCGGACGCTCTGCTGCCGGCAGCGCCGGCAAGGAGTGCCGCCACGACCCCCCTGCACGCCCAACGGCCCGGCCGATATTTCGCTCCCCGCTTCATACGATTGTGAATGTATCGAATCGGGCCTCCAATATCAAGCTGAAAGGGCTGCGATTGCTTCTTTTGGGGGAATTCGGTATGTTGTCATACTATTGACCGGCACTGTTGGAAGAATGGAGGATGCGCCATGAAAGAAGGAATACACCCCGACTACAAGAAATCGGTGGTTACCTGCGTCTGCGGAAATACGTTCGAGACCCGTTCGACAGTGGGGAATCTGAAGATTGAAATCTGCTCCGCCTGTCATCCGTTTTTTACGGGCCGCCAGAAGCTCGTCGATTCCGCCGGCAGGGTGGAACGGTACAACAGGAAGTATGCGAAGAAAGCGGTCGAGACTCCCGCAGCGTAACGGCGTCAGGCCCTGCCTTCCGGAGTGCCGCCCGGCGGCACAAGAGCAACGTTCCGCAGCGAGCAATCCCGCGGAACGTTGCTTTTTTGACAACCATCCCATTCACTCGAGCGCCCACCCGTGGAGACTCTCCCCCCGGATACCATTCCCGCACACGCGAAAAAGAACCTGTACAGCGGCCCCCGCGGGACTGCGGTCAGGATCCTGAACCGCGTCGAGCGGACGGACTCGTACCTGGACAAGGTCCTTGACGCCGAGCTCAAGTCGGGGGAACTTTCCGACGCCGACAAGGGGCTTTTGAACGAGATCGTCCACGGCGTCCTCCGCTGGCAGAACCGGCTCGACTGGGTCCTGAACGGCTTTTCGCACGGGAACTTCGCGAAGTCCGAGATCAACATCAAGAACACGCTCCGCGTGGCACTCTACCAGGTGTTGTTTCTGGACCGCATCCCCCACTCGGCGGCGGTCAACGAGGGGGTGGAATTCATCAAGCGGATCCGC
>Ga0182019_10000408_pt1 | contig 21356 bp, 19 predicted proteins | sample 812E2MmetaG_FD_120483 | JGI IMG/M metagenome (GOLD analysis project Ga0182019, IMG submission 120483) | Permafrost microbial communities from Stordalen Mire, Sweden - 812E2M metaG | ecosystem: Environmental > Terrestrial > Soil > Wetlands > Permafrost | place: Sweden: Stordalen | collected...
AAGCGCCGGGAAAACTGTTGCCGTTGGCAATCAGGGTCATCGTAATTTCCGCCATACTCAACGGCGCGGAATCCTGACTGCCGTTAAAAACGACATCATCCATCTTTTTCCCGCGCAGAGCTTTGACTCTTTGCTCTCCCATGACCCAACGGATAGCATCAACGATATTGGATTTTCCGCAACCGTTGGGACCGACAATTCCCGTTACGCCACTGGAGAAATTAAGCATAACTCTATCGCGAAATGACTTAAAACCGGCTATTTCTAAACTTTTTAGATTCATAAAAGCATCTTTAATTGTATTGGTAAATTTTGCGAAATACTAACAAAAGATTTTCCCTTTGTAAAGAAAAAATACAACAAAATGTGGTTTCTTAGCAATTACACCACAATATGTAGTGTTTTGATTTATTTTAGCTTTTTAGCTGCCACCTCAATTACGAGATAATTTTGAGATAAAAATCATAAAAATACAAAACAGGCAATATAAAAAGGCAGGGTCGTCTTAACCCTGCCTTTAAAAAACGATGTAAGACCTCAATATGTTATAAGCTTTGACGATTAATATTGTCCCCCAATATAGTTGCTTAATTGATTAATAAGCACATCCTTCTCGGAAATTGTCGATTTTACGACGTCTCCTATGGATACAAGCCCCATAAATTTAACGCCGTCAAAAACGGGTACATGTCTTATATGTTTGCCTGTCATCAATACCATGCAATCTTCTACGGAAGTATCAGGCTTTACCGAAAACATTTTACTGGCAGGAGTCATAATTTCTTTGACAAGTGTTTTAGGGGAAGTTTTCCCTTTCAGGATAATTTTTCTGGCGTAATCGCGTTCCGTCATGATACCGGAAACCTTGCCTTTTTTATCAACGACCATCAATGCTCCGATTTCTTTTTCCGCCATCAGTTTTAGTGCTTCAAACACCGTAGCGTCCGGCAGAATTGTCCACATCTGTTTTGACTTGCTCTTTAAAATATCGCTCACTCTCTGCATAAGCCAATACCTCCTTTTTAAATTACCTTGTCTTCAGTTTTGTGATTATTTTAGAAGAAAAATAATAAGATGGCAAGCATTATAAATTTGATCTCAAGAAGGCGATGAAAAGGGAATAAAGTCAAACAAACCGGCGGATTTAACATTCCGGTGGATTTATTCGTCAGCGATGATCATTCTTCCCGCAGTGCTTCTTCCATAACCTGCCTTATAACTTCGTCCGACCCTTTTTTCTTAAACATCTTTTCCGGCAGCTTCTCCATAACCGATGAAATACGCCTCCCGTATGCAACAGCTGCTTTTAAATCTTTCGACAGGGTCACTGAATCTGTTTTCCCGGATATTTCAGATTCGAGAGCGGAAGGCAATTCCTGCAATCTCTTGATTATTTTCCCGCGCACAAGACTCGTCAGCATTGAATTATCATATCCGCCAAAAGGAGCCCTGACATCATCTTTAAAAAGAACCAGAGGCTTGCCGGCTGAGTAGGCAATGGCTGCTTCGACAATCATTCCTTCATCGGGAACACGACCGTTAAGATTGCACACTACGGCATTGCACCTCTCAATTAACTCATAAACATCCAGCGAGAATACGGCATAATCAATGCGCGTTCGTATCCCGGCAATTGTTGACAAAGGCGATTTAGAGAAACGCAAGATATACGCTTCCATCCGGTCACGATGAGGTAAAAAAGTCCGGAATCCGGCATCTTCAAGCACTTTAGCAATCGCGCTCATGCCGCCGATCTCTTCCGCGCAAAACAGCGGGCCGGAACAGTAAATTCGATATTTTCCCATGTCGGCCATCAGCTCCAATCGTTAACAATTAATACTCGAACTTCGTTTCTTCCGATTGCTTTAAATAACACACGTTCTTTTTTGTCCAAAGAGAAATGTTATCTGATCAGCGGACGGCGCACCATCAGCCAGAGTTGCGGCCCATGCGCAAGAAGTCTTATTTTTCTGATCACCCGGAAACCGCATTTCTGATAAAAGTCCAGATTGCGGAAATTTGAATTTTCAAGATACGCCGGAACCCCTTCACGATCACAGCGGTCTAATACTTCCTGCAACAGGCTTGTCCCGACACCTTTTCCGGCGCAGTTTTTACGCACGCCGATCACATGCAGATAATAGTGTGGTTCACTGATATGGTAAATATCGAAATAGATGGCGGTAATCATTGAGCGCAGCACAGAGCGAACACCGCTTGCGAAATAACTTTTCCAGAGAAGTTCCAGTGAACGGAGCGGAGGAAACGCGCGCATGGTTCGCCCGGGCGGAAGCCAGAGCGCCGCGCCGGAACCATCATTTGTTAAGTAAACCTGCCCGCGCGGCAGAAAAAAATGCGTGTTCAAAACATGAAAATAGGATGGAAGCCAGGAGGAGGTCTCGGGGCTTATCCAGGTCGATACCGGATCATCCGCAAAGGCTTCGGCAAGTATCTGCGTCACTAAATCGGTCTGGTACGGCTGTGCCCGCATAATTTCCGGAGTTGGTTTTTGATCACTCATTTCAGGCCGCCATCTTCGGTTTGTTTACACGGAACACTATCCCCTGCTTTCTGATGAAATGCCGCCAGCCGACAAAACCAGCCTCGTGAGCAAGGTCCTGGAGTTCCTGAAGTTCAAACCAATGGAACCCGTATGAGGATGAAATATATTCCTGTATTTGTCTTTTTACAGAACCTCCTCCCCGGCAGTAGGTCGCGCATACAAATATACCGCCCGGCTTTACAGTATTGTAAATCGAGGCAAAGACCTGGGGAAGTTCGGGAAACAAGTGCAGTGCGCCGGAGCAATGGACCCGATCGAAGCTTGCCTCGGCAAACGGCCAGCGGGTTACATCACCGCGCAGAAACGTCACATTGGAGATGTTTGTTTTCGCAAGGTTGCTCAATCCCTGCCTGAGCATAGGCAGGGAAAGATCAAACCCGATAACCACTCCGGGCTTAACCCCTTGAGCAAAAAGCCGGGCAAAATTGCCCGGACCGCAACCAAGATCCAGAACGTCAAAACCATAGGCAGTGTCCAATAATTTCTGTACTGTATCTATCTCCCAGCTAAGATCAGAAAAAGGCATGGTTACCGCAGGACGCCAAATATGTTCATAGATAAATACCAGCGGCTGAAATTCCATTGCCCATTGCGACGAAAGTTTTTTAGGAATTGAAACCGTATCGGCAAAATCAACGATGCTATCATGGCAGGGATAAACGTTATGGCACGATTTGCATTCCAGCGAATCTGAAGACGCACGTTCATGCCGGTTTTCCATTGCGGGCAATGATTCGTTCGCTAAAGCCGGTGAACTGCATTTCGGACATACCAGTTTACGCAAAATCTCCGCATTCATTTCCCATCTCCTTAAGGAGGAATTTAATATTATATTTCCTCCCCGGCTTTATGGCCTTCGTGGATGGCCTCTAAAATACGTCTGGGGCTTTTGGCATCGCCGATTATCCGATAAGAAATCGCCAATTCCTTGAGCACATCTTCCAGAACATTCTCCGATTTGGCGCCCATGGCGGTTACGATCAGGGCTGCGTTCTCCACTTTTTCAATATCATTCTGACGATAGCGCACAACACCATCTTCGATATCCAGGATCTTTGCACCGAAGAATAATCTGCCGCCGCCATCTTTGATGCGCTTGTGCAGCCAGTATCCATGGGCCGTAAGCTTGCCCACCGGCGGCAGCGTCTGCATCTCCAGAACCGTGACCGCGATACCTTTGGCCAGCAGATAATCGGCGGTCTCCATTCCTACATATCCCGCGCCCAGAACCACGGCAGGCTCTTTCAGTTCAACCTTGCCTGTAAGCACGTCGCGGGCATCCGCCACTATTTTGGAATCAAGGCCGGGAATCGGAGCCGCGACAGGATAAGCGCCGCAGGCCAGTATCACGGCAGCAGGCCTTTGCTGTTTTATTTCATCGGCGCTCACTGTATAGCCGCATTTTATCGCAACGGCTGCTTTATCCAGACGGCGCAAAGCCCACGAAACCCAATCCATGAAGCTCTCTTTGTGCGGAGGGCGGCTGGCAGAGAGTAATTGTCCTCCTGCTTGCTCTAGCTTTTCAAAAACTTCCACTTTGTGCCCTCTCGCCGCGGCCGCCATGGCGGCAGAAAGCCCTGCCGGTCCGGCGCCGATGACCCACACCCGTTTCGACGGATCGGCTTTGGGCGCGGGCCCTTTGTATTCGCGTCCGCACTCGGGATTGAAACTACACGTGGCGGACTTCATCTCGAAACTCAATCGTTCGATACAGCCCTGATTGCAGGCCGTGCACCGGCGGATATCATCGAGTGCGCCGTCACGGGCTTTGTTGATGAAATCAGGATCGGTCAGATGCTGACGTCCGAAACTGATCAGATCGGCGTCGCCCCGCACGATGGCCTGATCGGCAAGTTCCGGATTATTGATGCGGCCAACTCCGATAACCGGCACACTCACAACATCTTTGAGCGCGCGGGCACGAAACAGATTGAAGCCGGGATCGGTATCCATGGAAGCGATGGCCAGACTGCCGGGCGTCGAATAGACTCCCACGGAACAGTGAATGGCATCAATTCCGGCCGAAACCATCCTGGGCGCGAACTTCTGCATGAAGGCCAGATCATACCCGCCGCGCACCAGTTCATCGGCCGATACTCGAATCCAGACAGGGAAATCACGTCCCACAACTTTGCGCACTGCCGCAATAATTTCCAGAATAAAGCGCATGCGGTTTTCATCGCTCCCGCCATATTGATCTTCGCGCTTGTTGGAAAAAGGCGAGAGAAACTGATTCAATAAATATCCGTGAGCGCCGTGGAGTTCCACGGCATCGAATCCCACAGACTTGCCGCGTCCGGCCGCTTTAGCAAACGCATCTATAATCTCCGCAACGCGATCCCCGGACATAGCCTCGCAGGGCTGTCCCAGAATAACACTGGGTATGGCCGAAGGCGCTTCAGGCTTTGCGCCAACCACAGCCTCAAAAGTCTCGCGTCCGGCATGATGCAATTGCAGAGCAACCTTTGCGCCGAAGCGATGCAGTTCGGCAGGAATGCGCGCCAGCCCCGGAATAAATTCATCACTCCAGACGCCAAGCTCATTGGGAAAGCCTTTGCCGCGCGGATCAACCGCGCATATTTCGGTAGTAATCAGGCCGGTGCCGCCCTGCGCCCGCCGCGAAAGATAACTGAGCAGACGATCGCTCACGGTGCTGTCGGCATTGCCATAACCTGTGCCCATAGGCGGCATGACCGCCCGGTTTTTTAAAGTCATACCGTTAATGGTAATTGGTGAAAAAAGATGTTCAAACTGCATTGATGCCTCCATTGCGCTGACGTTTATATAAATGTAAGAAAAAATGCCATATTCTCTGAAATGTCAAGATTAAAGATTTGCTCTCCTAATCTGGGCTGGTTCGATCAGGATGATTGAACCAGCAAGAGACTCGACTCATCCCTGTCACCGTTACGCTCATACCGTAGGGCAGAAATGCAAGTTTGACCGTCGGCTAAAACGCTATGTTAGGCGACGATCATCATCACAAACGGACATGTCTACCGGATCTCGGCCCGCTCGGCCAGATCGAACGCGATGGGATTGAGCGCGGCTTGCCGGGCTGCATCTTCGTAAAAGCGAAGGAGGAGAAGGTAGGGGCCGGCGATCCTGACGATCTCGTGTTCCGAGACCGTTCCCGACGTTACCACATAGTAGCCGGCTTTGGTGCGGTATGTTCTTGCAACTTCATAGATGACACCGGCCGCCGTCTGATGCGTGTTGGAAGTAACGCTCTCGTCAGCGGTCCTGCGGTTGCCGGCGAGCCGCTTTGCGAGCGACGCGGCGTCATCGGACGAGCCGGGATGTCGTTCGCTGCCCGCCGGATAACCGAACGCGCAGACCATCAGGCACGGTATCGAGGCCGGATCGATTAGCACTGCGCATTGCTTCCACTTGTCGATTCCATTGGGGCGAACGCTCCAGCCTGCCGGTAACTGAAGCACAGCCTGGCCGATGCTCCTGTGGCCGAGGTTAAGGATCGCCGGGCCGGGGGTGGTTACCGAACCGTGCCAATACAAAATAGCGAAGGTTGCTGTCGCGATGATGACGCACGTGCCACTGAGAAGCAATATATTGGTCAACCGCTGCCGGATTTTTCCCATTCTTGGTCTCACGCTTTGAGTTTAGCCGCCCTCTTCCACGAACGTCAGGAGACGTTCTTCTTCTTGAGCAGCTTAACATTGTTTATATGCATCGGCTCAATATACTAAACGCTAACGATTTCGGGTTAAAATCTACCATAAAATCGAAAATCGAGAAACTGAAAATCGCAGGAAGTTATTCTAAAAAATAAATTATTCTAAAACACACCTTCCAGCTCTGTCCCACAATTCGAACATTTGTCCCCTTTGAGATTCATGCTGACAATTTTATAGCCGTAGCGTTCAATCAAAAGTTTACCGCAGTGAAAACAACGCGTGTTTTCGCCATCGTCGCCGGGAACGTTGCCGCTGTATACATATTTTAATCCGGCCTGTTTGCCGATCTCCCCCGCCTGATGCAATGAAGCAAGCGGAGTTACCGGCAGGCTCTGCATCTTGAATTGCGGATGAAAGCGGCTGATGTGCCAGGGAGTTTCCTTACCCAGTCCGGCAATAAATCGCGCGATGTCCTGGAGTTCTTCTGCGCTGTCATTCAAGCTCGGAATAAGCAGTGTGGTTATTTCCACCCATATCCCCAATTCTTTCATTTTTTTCAAGCTATCCAGAACAGGATTGAGCCTCGCGCCGCATTGTTTTTTGTAAAACTCGTCGCGGAAAGATTTCAAGTCCACATTGGCGGCGGTCAAATATGGAGCAATCGTTTCAATCGTTTCTGCTGTCATAAAACCATTGGTGACAAACACATTTTTCAAGCCGTTTTCAACGGCAATTTTCGCGGTATCGTAAGCCAGTTCAAAATAGATGGTCGGTTCGGTGTAAGTGTAGGCGATCGTTTTTGCGCCGCTTTTTTTCGCCCGTTCTACAATTTCCACGGGCAGAAAATCTTCGCCGGTGATCATACGCGTTGAGCGCGGCATTTGCGAAATGTCATGGTTCTGGCAGAAATCACAACTGAAATTGCATCCCACAGTGGCTATGGAATAGGAGCGGGATGCCGGATAAACATGAAAGAAAGGTTTTTTTTCGATGGGGTCAACGTTTTCGGCAATCAGCGTTCCGTAAACCAGCGAGTAAAGGACGCCGTCCCTGTTTTCTCTTACACCGCAGGCACCCCTTCTATCCGGATTAATAGCACATCTGTGCGCGCACAGGTCACAGCGCATCTGTCCGCCTTCAAGTTTTTCGTAAAGCATTGCCTCTTTAATCATTTATTCACCTGACTTAACATATCCCGAACGGCTTCCGGAGCGGCATCGCGGGCGTTAGCCTTGAGTTGAAATGAATTGAGAATCGGATTTTGCGCCGTCCGGTAAGTGTATCTTACGGGGAAGGTCAGGCCGACGAAAGCGCCAAACGGATTTTTTCTCAGAGGAAACATTTCTTCGAGCTCTTCAAAAAAATCGTAAACAATGCCGGGAAAATAAATGACACTGCCCCATTTAATTATCGTATCACCGGCCGAAGCTTCCACCATGTTTCTGATTTCAGGAAAACTAAAGAAGCGTATTTTCTGCGAGAGGCGAAAGCCGAAAGTTTCTTTTAAACTTTGTCTCGTTCCAAAGAAGGAATAGTTATTTAAAAATCCGATAAAGACACGGCCGCGGCAGACTCTGATTGCTTCTTCTATGACTTTTTGCGGATTATCGGCGATTTCCAGAAAATTAATGATGGTGACGATATCGAATTCGTTGTCCGAGAAGGGAATATCCCCGGGATCGGCTAAAATCAATTCTACGCGATCACCATATTTGTGCCGGGCAATTGCCAGCTTTTCTTTGGAGGAATCAATCCCCGTGAGAGAGCACCATTTCTCGCTGAATATTTGAAAATTGCTGCCGACACCGCAGCCGATATCCAGAAGTCTTTCTCCGGCCAGCGGAGTAATTAAATCCAAAACAAGTTCTTTCTGACGAGCGAAGATATAATCGCCTCGCGTTGTCTTCAACTGTTTACCGGAGGATCCAGTCGTTTTTTGATCGGAAAACATTCGATTTGCTCCCGGCTAAATTTTCAAAAACAAATCCTCATTGAATTATGAGACCGTTTCCTTTCTGTATTGCGTACAACCAGTGTAATTATACATTATTTTTCCTAAAATGTATCTTTTTGATTGCCGTTTTTCAACCGCCAATTTCCGACATGTTCCGGTAACATTTCTTCAGACTGTTTTCTATGCAAATCAGGTCATGTTGTTTTGGCTTTAATAATACAGCGTCCCGGATGAGCTTTTCCAGTTCCGCATCACTGCAATTTTTCCTTAACGCCTTCTTTAAATCAACCTCCGCTTCATTAAGCAGGCAGACTCTGAGTTTCCCATCGGAAGTAAGGCGCAGGCGATTGCAGGTCGAGCAAAAATGTTCGCTTACAGGATTAATAAAACCGATCTCACCGCGTCCGCCTTTTATCTTAAAAATCCTGGCCGGGCCATCCGACTTATTTTTCTTGTTTTTTAACGGCTCCAGTTCGTAGTTTTGGCTTATTTTCTCAATTAATTGCGATGCCGGAATATAATCTTCGCCGTAGTCCAGATTTGTCTTTCGCCCCATCGGCATCAATTCAATAAACCGCATCTGAAAGGGTTTCTCCGCGGCCAATCGGGCAAAATCCAAAATCTCATCATCATTGAAGCCTTTAATGGCAACCGTGTTGATTTTTATCGGGGAGAAACCGGCTTCTTCAGCCCGGGCAATCCCGCGCAAAACGGCATTCAAATCTCCGCCGTTGGTAATATGGGAATATTTATCTTTATTGAGCGAATCGAGACTGATGTTGATACGGTCTATACCGGCATCATAAATCTTTTGAGCGAATTCCTCCAGAAGAATGCCGTTGGTGGTGAGGCTGATGTCTTTCAAACCATCTATACTTTTTAGCGCGGCAAGAAACTCGACACATCCCCGGCGCACAAGCGGCTCTCCTCCCGTTACCCGCACCTTGACCAATCCCATCTTTACAGCAATGGAAACAATGCGGATTATTTCCTCATAGCGCAGGATATCGTCATGCCCCTGCAAAGAAATTCCTTCTTTGGGGCGGCAATAACTGCAATGCAGATTGCATCTATCGGTTATGGAAACGCGCAGGTAATTTATTTCCCTGTTGAATTTATCAAGCATTGCTTTTCAAAGCCTTCACTTCTCTTATTGTGCCTTAAATAGCACAATTGACCGATTCGGGCTATTAAATGTTTCTTGACAGGGCCCCTATTCTCTATTAAACAAAAACTATGAATCATCCTGCCTGTTGTTTTTAAAAATCACGTCAGGAATAGCAAAATAATCCGGAGTTATCATGGAAAAAGTGCCGATTACAAAAGCGGGTTTTGAAAAATTAAAAAAAGATCTGGAAACGATCAAGAACGTGTCCATTCCCGAAAACGTTCGCGATATCGAAGTCGCGCGCGCGCACGGCGACATCTCTGAAAACGCTGAATATTCCGCCGCCAAAGAACGACAGTCTTTTCTCTACGGGAAAATGCAGGAGATTGAAAATCAACTGGCTACGTCCAATATTATAAATTTAAAAGGATTAACCAACGGAAAAGTTGTTTTCGGCTGTTATGTCAGCCTGGAAGATATCGACAGCGGCGAAAAAACGAAATATCAACTGCTCGGCCCCTATGAATCCGACATTAATCAAAACAAAATTTCCGTGACATCTCCCATCGGCAGAGCTCTTATCGGGAAAAGCATCGGCAGCGAAATCAGCGTGCAAACGCCCGGCGGAACTAAAAATGTTGAGATTACTGATATCTCGGTTGAAGAATAACAGATACTTCTCACAAGCGGTAGGGTGGCACAAGTCCCGATTGCATCTGGACGTTTCCACCTCTCTTCACGCTTCACTCTTCACGCTTCCCGTCATGGCCTTTTTGATTTCCTCTTTCACTATACCCGTGCTGTCTTTGGAAAATCCCTCCAGTCCAGCCATTGCTTCGACATTGCCGATGCGTCCCAGCGCCCAGGCAATCATGCACTTTACGCGCTCATCAGAATTTTCTTTAAACGCCTTTATAAGATCGGCGACATAATCCGGATTAAGACTGTTGCCCATGGCGCGGGCGGCATTCATCTTCCATCGCCAGAGATCATCGGCGGACATATAGAACATATGCGGCCAGACCTTCTGTAGAAAATACGGCTTGTCCATATGCAGAAGGCGGGAAAGATCAAAATCAGTGGTCTTGGCTGAGACACGGGGATTAAGAGGTTTTGGCTGTGTCATCCAGCTAATGTTGCGGGGACAGACGTTCTGACAGCGGTCACATCCATACACATTCATTCCCATCGGCTCGCGAAGTTCGAGCGGTGTCAGTCCTTCTCCGTAATATGTCAGGAAAGAAATACAGCGGCGTGGGTCAATTTTTCCTTCTCCCTTGAGGGCGCGGGTGGGACAGGCCGCCACGCAGGCATTGCGGCACCAGTCGGGACAACCAATGGAAACAGTCGGTTCATCCGCGGTAAATTCATGATCAATCACGAGAGCAATGGGAAAAACAAATGAACTTCCGCAGGCGGCACGCCGCGCGTAAAAAAGACAATTTTTGCCGAAGGTTCCCAATCCGGCGCGGGCGGCGGACATTCGGTGCGGCAGGTTGAAAGGCACTTTGGAATCGATACCGCCTTCCCTTAAGAATTTCCGGAAAGCTTTTATTTTAAGCGCCAGACCGTCTTTTGTCACCCGGTCATCATCCAGATAACAACGGCCGAAATGACGCTCCATCTGCAGGGGAAAAGATTCTTCAAAATAAGATTGCAGTACTACGATGATGGATTTAGCGCCGGAAAGAATCGTTTTCGGATCGGTCCCGGCAAGAAGACCCAAGCCCACTGCCTCCGCCCAGCCGTATTCCTCTTGACGCTTAAGCAGATATTCCTTCTGAGAAACGAACGGTTCGGCACTTGTAAATCCGATATCGGCAAATTTCAGCCTTCCGGCTTCCGCGATTATTTCCTCTTTCGTTAACATAATATTTAAATCCTCTTTTATTTTTCGTCATTGTGCTTCAGATATTTATTTCTGTCCATCATAAAATCTTTATATACACAATAATGATCGGTCTGCTCATATTGGATACGTTGAATTGGAGATTTATCGAAACTATAGATTGTCGCCTGCGGACAGGCCAGCAAAAGCGGCGAATGAGTGGCGATAATAAATTGCGCGTGACCGCCGGCACTCATATTTGCCAGGATACTTAAGAGCTCTATCTGTGAACGCGGCGACAGAGCGGTTTCCGGCTCATCCAGCAGATACAATCCCTTTATTTGATAACGACTGCGGAAAAAAGACATCAACGATTGCCCGTGCGATTGGGTGGTCAGGGATTTTCCTCCGAAATAATTCAACTGTCCGCGATCCGCCGCCGCCCATTCATCCAGCAATTCGGCAAAGAACTGAAAAACCTTTGCTCCGAAAAAAGAGCCGGGCACGCGGCCATTAGACCAATGGACTGATAGATACTGATGGAACTTATCCTCATAAGGATTATAATCCGGCCTGCTTCTTTGCGTGTCGCGCCAGATATGAATATTGCAGGCGACAGCCAGCGCTTCCAGCAGAGTTGATTTCCCCGTACCGTTCTCGCCGACAAACAATGTTACCGGCGAATCGAATATCAATCGTTTGGTTTCATGGAAAAGCGGCAAATTGAAAGGATAGCAATTTTCTGAGGGAAATTTCTGGGAATGAAAAATAACTTCTTTTAAATGCATTGTTCTGTCCCGCTGTAGTAAAGCTGCTTCAGGGAATTTATACATTAACGCCAGCCTGATTACAAGAACATACATCTCAATAAAATAGCAAGTTGCGGACCGAAAAGATTTGACAATATCGCTTGTTGTCTAGTAAACCTCGCTAGAAGGATAAAGTCTTTCTAATGGGGTAAAATGAAATTTAGACATTCACTGATCATAACTTCTTTAGTACTTATTCTTTGGGGCTGCGCATCCGAGAATGTGCAGATCAGAAAGGTTCCGGATTCAGATATCCCGATCAAGATTAATGAACTGAAACATCAACTGATCGTAAACGGAGTGCCCGGAGAATGGTTCGATGAACAGATGCAGAATGAAACTTTCCAAGTTCACCCCCATATAGACCAGTATTTTCAGAAATCCGCGGAAAAACAAACCGACCATGACAAAAAACACGATATCGCCTGGTACTTCGCCCGCATAGGCGTGGATGCCAAAATCGAAAAGGGAAAGCCATTCATCGCAGACCGCCTTGAGCTTTTCCAACGCGCCGAGGCGAAGCACGGTATCCACAAGGAATTGATCGCCGCCATCATCGGCATCGAAACCAATTTTGCCGATCATCAGCAGCGCGGCAAATTCTATGCATTCAATTCTCTGGTGTCTCAATACATTTTCACGAACCGGACAAAATTTGCCGTGCGGGAAATCACGGCGCTTTATAAATTTTCCCAAAAGACCGGACATCCGCCGCAGTACTTCACCAGCTCATATGCCGGCGCGATCGGCTGGGGCCAGTTTATTCCTTCTTCCCTGCAGGCATTTTTTATCGATTCAAACGGAGTTGATGATGATATAGATCCTTTCGATATAGAAGATACGATCTTCAGCGTGGAAAATTACCTTTATAAGAATAACCTTTCAGGGGAGAACATCGACGATTACAACAGCAGGTATCGGGCCGTTTATGCCTACAACCACAGCAACGTTTACGTTAAAGCAGTTCTTTACATCTACGACGGACTGCGGGATTATTTCTCTGCGGAAGAACCTGACGATCCGGCAGAGGAGTGAAAGACTCCGCATTAGTAGAACCTATATCAGCGCCGATATGACCACAGGAATATCCATCATTTATCTGGACGCTCATTCGACGTTTATCCGGCTGTTTTGTCTTGACATGCCCGCAGGTAATCTTTAGTATTCGACAAACAGGTATTTTGTTAAAGCATTATAAGGAGGTATTATGAAAAAATTTCTGCTTATCATTTGTTTGTTAATAGTTGCGTGTTTAGCCGTCGGTGTTTTCTATTACGGCAAGGTAAAGCAGCAGTTCGTAAAAGTGGAAACTGTCCAGATTGACCCGCAATTGACGGTATATCTTGGCGGCGGCGGAAACTCGATAGTTCTGACTTCCGAAGATGGCTCCAAAGTTCTTGTTGTTGATACAAAGATGAAAAAGGCGTCAGAAAAACTCAGAGAAACCGTGAAGGCCGCTGATATCACGATTGTTAATACACACGCGCATTTAGATCATACCGGCGGCAACTATCTTTATCCGTCGGCAAAGATTATTTCCGGAGCTTACACCAATGAACAGTGGGACGACGAATCTAAGAAAACCAGCAGGTATCCTGATGTTGTTTTAAAACCCGGCGAGGAAAAAGTTATTAATGTCGGGAGCGAGATCGTGCATATTCGCAATATGGGACGGGCGCATACATGGAACGATGTGGTTGTCTATTGCGAAAAACGCAAACTTCTGGTGACCGGCGATTTGGTTTTCATCGATATGCACCCTGCTTTGTATGCCAAGAGCGGGGCCAACGTAGCTTCATGGATAGGCGTTCTTGATTCACTTTCCAAACAATATGAAATAAAAACTCTCATTCCGGGTCATGGAAAAATTTCGGATCAAAGCGCTCTGGCGACAATGAAGGATTACTTTGTTTCCATCGGCGACGCTATCGGGAAACCGGAAAAGCAAGCGCAGTTAAAAAAGAAATATAAAGATTATTTTTCTCTGCCGTTCATTTTCAGCTTTCGTAATACGACTAAATTCATCGAGAAGGAAAGAAAAAGCCAGTAGGCAGATTTTTCAAAAGTACGGATATCGCAATGTGCCTCCGGCACGCTCATCGTTGCTGAATAGCGCATAGCAGCAATTGCCAAGATTAAAAATACGACGCGCCCCTACGATGAAAAGTTATTTTAAATGTTTCACCTACAAAGGTTCAGTGACTGTCTATTGCTAAATTTGATGATTACCATTTAAAAGGTGCATAATAAAAGGTAGAGCCATTTCTGACCCTGCCTTTTATTCGAGTGAAACAATTTGTTGGAAAAATAAATCCAGAAACGAAATCCATTTTATTGCTTTGGTTCCTTAGTAAAGACATAGGAAAAAGGTATTGCAATCAGGTCTCCGACAATAAAGGTTGCAAAGATTATCACATTAGGTATGGCGTAACTTGGGAAATGAGCAGTGACCCAAAGAGGTAAAACGACACCGATGAACCATATCGACTTATAGCAAAGTTGCAGTAAAAGAACAGGCGTAAATTTGAGGGGTGACCTAAGACCCAATATAGACAATAAACCGAACGCCAAGTAAACGCTACCAAGAATTCCAAAAGTTACCGGTTCTTCAAACGGCAATGTAAATGTCGATTTTATCGTCTCCGGAATGAAAATGATTCCCAAACCAGATAATCCCGCTACAACAATAGTGTAAATATACATTCCCTTGAGCCAACCCCATCTTATATTAAAATCTTTAGACATTCTTTCCTCCTTTCTGAAATTGGTTGTATTCTTTCTTGTCAGGCCTTCTTTCCAACAAGCACTTTTGACACCGCCTTCAGAGCGCCGCCGATGCCGAAGCGTTCCATCATGATTTTCTGGTACATAGCATCGTGCGTCCGAGGTGGCACGTGCTTCTTGTCTTTTGGCTGTAGGGCGTGAGCCTTGTTGGCGCATACTGCAACGCAGACACCGCAACCTAGACAGCGGTCAAGGTCGATAACAGCAATCTTGTCCCTCATACTAATGGCCTCCATTCCGCACTTCTTTACGCATTTTTTGCATCCTTTGCAGAGTGATTCGTCAACGACAGCATAGTATGAGGTCTGGAAGTGTTCTGCCGGCCGCGGGAACATTTTTAGGCCGCCAAGTACATGGCAACAGTCGCTGCAGCAACAGCATAGATACTGCGGCTCACGCGCATTTTCGGGCTGCAGTATAAATCCTGCATCTTCCGCGCGGTCAAGGATAGCTAGCGCCTCCTCCCTCGTCAGTGGTCTACCAACCCCTTTGCTCAGGACAAAGCGGGCCACGTCGCGGAACATGAGACAGGTTTCCCGAATATCACTATGGCGGCATTTTTTGTCGGTAACATCGCCCATCTGGCGGCAAACACAGTTGGTGACTGCTATGTCATCATTTAATGTGCTAATGTAAGATTTAATGTCGTTGTATGGCTCCACGCAGAGTTCAGGCGTAATTGTCTTGCTGATTGGGATGGTGCGCATCTGTGCAGTTTTTAACCCGTAAAAATTATTGTGAAATGTATTTTTAAAGTAATTCGAGAAGTCCTCAGCATATTCGCGTGAAAAGTGGTCAACTTGACCTTCCATCATACCAATAGCCAGTTGGCTCAGACTGTATTGTTTGCCTTTGCCTTTCGATTCAAAAAGACCACCGCCCAGAATGGCTCCCTTCTTGACGAGTCTGTCAAGTGTGTTCTCCAATTCTTCAATGGACAGTGTAAATCCATTTTTCCTCACCCTCTTGTAGATTCTCGGCAGAGTTTCAGGCAGTATATTGAGGTTAAGTGCGATTCCGGCTTCAGCAGGACTAAACAGATGCCTGAGAAGTTTTATCTCAGTGCCGGTATCCGTTGCCGGATATGCAATAGGCAGTTTGTCTATCTCTTTCTGTAGTTTCCGATATACGTCACCTTGATTACTCATACGCTCCTCCTTTTTATTAAGCCTTGCATACTGTTGAGATGCAACTTTGCATTTCCGGGTTGACTTTATTGAAAATAAAAAACAAAAGCCTCCAAAGCGTTATTGTGTCCCTTAGAGGCTAAACATTGATAACTTCTGATAAATCATTTTCACAGCAGACTCCAGAAGTTGAGGGTTAGGTTGATGGGTTAACATTTGCAAACAAATAGGATAAGACAACGTTGTTTTAATGCAACCAAGCAACTAAATATTTTGTTTTTTACACACAGAAACGTACAGAAAGGGGGGAAACGTACAACTTTAGATGGCTTTTAAATATTCCTTTTTTATTTTTTGTCAAGTAAAAATAAAGCGTCATATGGTTTATTCTCATAGGGTCTTAATTGTGTTTCTTACGGGTTGAAAGCTTGTATTTTCGACGAAGTTGAATATTTGTGGATAACAGGAAGAAACAAAGAGAACAGGTACATTTATTTTTGGGCTCTTCCGATCCAATCCGCCGCTGAAAACCATCCATCCTTTTCCGTGCTGTTCTTTAAACCTTAAAATCGGAAGATGCCTTTTTATTTTTCCGATAAGACAGAACGCTGTGCAAAATCCAGCCGATAATAAAACCGGTTAACAGAGAGAAAAATAACAGTATCGCGCGCGACATGGGAAGTTCCCAAAACAAAAACTTCACGGTAACGACGTCAATATTTTGAGCCAGAAAGATAAGAACGATAAAGGCAAGAATAGCAACCAGACCCATTTTGAAACTCATCTTTTCATCCTCCTATAAAATTCATGTATGGACTACTGCTTTATACCACTTCTAAATCAAAGATGATATTGAGGCGGCTAGGCGGAGGCGACGAGGCGTATTATACATACGTTGAGGAAACCGACAACGACGCCAACAAAAATAGCGCTTTGATTTAGAAGTGGTATTACCTCGCTTACTTGCGCAAATTATACTTAATCATCTTCAACTGCAATCCCTTACGGCTGAGACCCATTTTTTTTGCCGCATTGGTGACATTGTCGCCGGATTCCTCCAGGCATTTGATAATCATCTGCCGCTCGACGTTCTCCACGTGATCACGCATATATTCTTTAAACGGCTTTTTGCTGTCATCTGCCGGCGCGGTTATAATCTTATCTATGGCATCCTTAAATTCGACGGGAACTTCGCCGGAAGTAATCAGGTTATTTTTCGCCAGAAGCATCATTCTCTCTATAAGATTTTGAAGTTCGCGGACATTGCCCGGCCATTCATAGTGCAAAAGCATTTCATTGACTTCGCTGTCCATCTTAACCGAAAGATCGAGCTTTTTGTTGAATTTATCCATGAAATAATCCACCAGCGGCAGAATATCTTCCTTTCTTTCCCGAAGCGGCGGGATTTCAATAGGAAAGACATTGAGACGATAAAATAAATCTTCACGAAAATTTCCCGCCTGCACCTGGCGAAAAAGATTTTGATTGGTGGCGGCAATGATGCGTACATCAACTTTAATCGTCCGCAAGCCGCCGACCCGTTCAAATTCCTGCTCCTGAATCACGCGCAGGAGTTTTACCTGCATCTCGCGCGGAATTTCCGCCACTTCATCGAGAAACAAAGTCCCTTTGTGAGCCAGTTCAAACTTCCCCTGTTTGGTGACGACAGCGCCGGTATAAGCGCCTTTTTCATAACCGAACAGTTCGCTTTCCATCAGCGTTTCGGCAATGGCGGCGCAATTGATTTTGATCAGCGGATTATTCTTGCGCGGAGAATTGTAACGAATCGCGTCGGCCACCAGCTCTTTGCCCGTGCCCGTTTCACCGGTAATCATCACCGTTGTTGTTGTCTGAGCCACTCGTTTAATGACGTCAAATATCTCCATGGTTTTTTGACTTGTGCCGATCATACCGATGCGCTCAATTTCTTCAGGCGGCAGAAACAATTCATTTTCTTTTAAATTGCTTGTTTTGATGGCTTTGCAGATGATGTTCTTCAAATCATCAAGCTCGAACGGTTTGGTAATGTAATCCAACGCGCCTTTTTTCAGGGCTTCAACAGCAGTGGCGACTGTGCCGTGAGCGGTAATCATCACTACGGGAATTTCCGGATACCGTTCCGAAATATGAGTCAGCAATTCCATGCCATCCATATCCGGCATCTTCAAATCGGTAATAACCACGGCGATTTTATTTGATTGCAAAATCTGCAGCGCTTCGCGCCCGTTGGCGGCGGAAGAAACTTCAAAGCCTTCCTTCTTCAGCATCGCGGACAGCACCAGCCGCATATTCAGTTCATCATCAACTATTAAAATCTTTTTCATGGTATTTAATTATTACGATTTTGAATTTTAATCAAGCCGGATTGATTTGAATTTCTAAGCTGCTGTTTTGAGTTTAATGGTAAATACAGTGCCCTGAGCGGAAATCGATTTCACACTAATATTGCCGCCGTGTTCTTTAATGATTTTCTGGCAGATGGCCAGCCCCAGCCCCACGCCTCTTTCCTTCGTCGTGAAAAACGGTTTAAAAATATCCTTTAAATCCTTCCTGCTTATTCCGGCTCCCGTATCGTGAATCGTCACATTTATCATTCCCTCAATACCCGCTTCCTCGCCGGATGTGCGAAAAATCAAGGTGCCGCCCTGCGGCATTGATTCGATCGCGTTCAGTGCTATGTTTAAAATTACCTGCATGAATTGCTGTTCATCCACTTCTACATCGGGAAGGTTTTTATCCAGATCCTGAACGATAGTAATTTTTTCCACCAGTTTATTTGCCGCGATAATGGATATGGCCTTCTGAATCATCACGTTGATGTTTTGAGATTTAAGATTGAGCTTGTAAGGCCGCGCGTAATTAAGGAATTGACTGACAACAGTGTTCAGTCTGTCGGTTCCTTCGACGATGACATTCAGGAGCTCCTGCTGTTCATCAGTAGTTGCTTCCTCTTTCAGATATTGCGCCGCGCCTTTGATGGAGCCAAGCGGATTGCGGATTTCGTGGGCGATAACCGGCGCCATTTCCGCCAGCATCACGGCTTTTTCTCTTTCCAGCTTTTCATCAAATTCATAAAGAGAAGTAAATACATCTTTGCTGTCCGGATAAAAGTAACTGAATATTTTTCTTAAAATCATTTTCATCGGCGAGAAAGAAATGGAAATCAGGAATGCCGCTATCAACAATCCCATTACAGAAGGGGGGGTGCCGTTGAAAAATAAAGCCGCGAAATAGAAAATAACGGCCCCGGTAATCGTATTGACAAATATTACCAGCCACCGCGCGAAAAAATCATGCAGTTCGCGCAGTTGCGGGTAAGCGATAATAAGCAAAACAAAATAAAGCAGGGCCGATATAACAATACCGTTTATCATGGGAAAGTTGAATCCCCAGTAATTGAACAAATCAATATTGCTTAGAATCAAAGCAATGGGACACGCGACAAGCAAATAACCCAAACGTCTTTTTTCATTGCCGGGCGGCAATATTTTCACATGCCACAGCAGAGCGATATAACAGAGTCCAAAAGCGAAGAGCGTATAAGATAATATTGCGGCATTAAAATAAGCCCCTTGTGATAAGGGCGTGAAAACAAAAATTGCTCCGCAAAAGCTTGCGATACTAAAAGCAGCAAAAATTTCCCGGGAAATTAACGATTTGTTTCTGGTCAGATAACGGAAAAAGTCCAGCGCGAATGGCGTGATGGCCAGCGCTCCGAGATATTTAATCTTTAGCAAAAAGGCGAGATGGAAAATGTTCCCGAAAGAAATTGCCGCCTGCGAGATAAAGACAGCCGCGCATAATCCGGAAAAAGACGTCTGCAGTTTGTCCTTCTTACCGGTAATCAAAAGCGAAACTGAAATGGTAAAACTGGTCGCGGTTAGAATAAACGTATCCATATCTATAATTACCTTTATAGAATCGTTTTATGGAAATGTTAAATCTGAAATAATATTTTGCAAGGCACAGGGAATCCGGTTAACAAGAACTTTATTTAACTCCCGAATTGCCGAGACCGGCCAGTGATATTTTGAACATGAACCTGAGGTCATCCGTGGTCTCGGTCACATCAAATCCCATGCCCCAGCATTGCTTATGATAAACAAATCCCACAGAATTTTCTATTGTCTTGGAATTTAAAATATCATGTCTCGAAACAATCGTGCCGTCAATGTGGTCGGTAATCACCGCCTTTAAGTTGAGATTTATTTCTTCCACGGAATCCTGAGTGTCCCGGTAACCGATCAGTAACGAATCGCCTCGCTTGTCACTGATATGCACATCATAATTGTTTTGTTTCCAGCCATCATAAACATTGTAAATATTGCGCGCTTTAAAAGAAAAATATTTATGAGGGGCAAGATCAAATTCGATGCCCATGTCGGAGAACGGCCTTCTCTCCGAAGTACTACCGGCCATATCTTTATTGGCTTCGTGCAGATCATAAGCCTGAAAAAGTTTAAGCCGGAGAAATTCCAGATAGCTGTATGCGCCGGTATTATCCTTTACTTTTGCCGTAAAAGTATTGGTAAGCGACCAGGCAACAGCGTTCTGTTCCGTTAACGCGTCGCCTGATAAAGTAGAGACAGGCATGAGAAACGGCGATGAAGCAGGCAAATAATAATCAGGAACGTTATCCGCGGACACGTTGGGAACATAAGAGTAAATTATTTCCGGTTTGATTTCGTGCCTTATTTTTTCCCAATCTTTCGTTTTTACATCAAAAACCCGGGAAAGCTGACTGCTCAAAGATACCGACGCATTGTAAACAGTTCTGTCGGCGGTCTTATCTTTGGAGTCGGTTTGATTGTCATCCCGGCTCCAGAATGTTTCTTTAAGGGCAAACTGCGGCGTTATTTTAAGATAGCTGGAAATATTAAAAGGCATGGAAACCGTCGGTGAAAAATCAACGAAGTGGCCCTTCTCTCCTTCGCCCCTGTATAAATAATCATAGGCTCCGGTGAATTCATAATACAGAGGCGTATTCAAAAATGGCTGTTTAATGCCCGTTAAAACTATTTCCGGATATCTTTGCAAAGTCTGATTATTGTTGAGAGCTGCAAAATCTTCAGTAGAGTTGATCATTCCCGTTAAGTTGTAATTAGACCATCCTTTAAAAACGCGAAGGGTCGATTCCAGATAACGAAGTGACTGATCGCCCCTGAAGGACACATTTTTAAAATTGTCTTGCGCTGTCTGGGCGTAATTATCAAGATAATAATTTTGAGCGGAAAAATCTTTGAAATACCATTTATCGGAGACCTTTTTCAGATCGGTCCTAACATAAAACTGCGAATCGAAATCTGTTTGATGATTTAAATAATAAGACCAGCGCTTGTGCATTTCCTGCCAGTCGCGACTTGTGGACATATCAGTTGTTTCGGTAACGTATCGCGTGTCCTCAATGTAATCGCCGTAAAATGTTCCGAAGGATTTGTCTCCCAGATAATATCTGAATTCCGCGCCTTCTTTAAATCCCCTTTTTTCCATATAGCGCTGATAAAAAGTCGCGTCTAACTGAGGGGAAATAGCCCAGAAATAAGGAATC
>Ga0182019_10000409_pt1 | contig 21350 bp, 16 predicted proteins | sample 812E2MmetaG_FD_120483 | JGI IMG/M metagenome (GOLD analysis project Ga0182019, IMG submission 120483) | Permafrost microbial communities from Stordalen Mire, Sweden - 812E2M metaG | ecosystem: Environmental > Terrestrial > Soil > Wetlands > Permafrost | place: Sweden: Stordalen | collected...
CCCATCTGCGCCAGGCCGCGGCCCGCACCCTCAAAGACCTGCAGGGTGCAGTTGCTGCCAGCCTCGCCCAGTTCGAACCCAATCACTGCCAGGGCTTCTTTCGTCACGCCCGTTATGGGACTACCTAACTAGAAAACGCTCTAGGGCGCCCAGCGGCGAGCGGGGAATCCATCCGGTACGCCCCGGGTGACCGGAGAAACTCATCCCTGGGCGCGCTCATTCTCGATTTGCTCCAGAGACTTGCCGGAGGTATCGGGCATGAAGAAGAACCCGACCACGCCACTGATGGCGAGGAACAGGGTCAGGAGGCCGGCGACCGGGCCGATCCCGGCGTGGGCGAGCACTGGCACAAAGAAGCTCCAGATGCCGAGGATGGTCCGGGCGATTCCGAAGGTGAAGCCCTGCGCGGTCCCGCGCAGCATGGTGGGGAAGAGCTCCTGGCTGAAGACCTTGTAGAAAGCCTCGCCGGAGAGGGCGGCGCTGATCGCGAAGAGCACGATGCTCGCGATGATCACGGGAATGGTGAAAGGCAGCACGAGGTAGATTCCGTAGGCGGCAACCTGCATGACGGCACCAATTCCCCACAGGAGCTTGCGTGTCCGATAATTGCGGTCGGAAAACTTCATGAACACCGTGATGGTAACGATCATGGTGATGAGAAAATTTGCGCTGGATAGGCCGACGCTGACTGCCTGGCTGCCGGCGTTGAGCGTGCTGATGATGTAGGGATTGAAGATTCCAGCAGTACCGGCGGCCAGGTTCCAGAAGAGGTAGATCGTGGCGGTCCACACCAGCGCCTTGAGATTCGCCCCGGAGAAGAGCTCGCGCACCTGATGGCGGGCCGCCGTGGCTGATTTCGCCGCTTCCGTCCAGCGGGCCGACTCGGCCAGGCCCCGCCGCAGCGCCCAAGTGACGAGGCTGACCACAAACAGGTGCAGGAAGACAATCCGGATGCCCAGCAGCCCGAGCGGCGCCAGCGCCATGGCCATCCATAATACGATCACCGGTCCGAGACACCAAGCAACCTGCGTGAAGCCGAGCAGCTTGCCGCGCGCCTTCGAGGGTGCGAACTCTCCCACGAGCGCGAGGGAGGTGGGCACGTCCGCGCCGACCGCGAGGCCAACCACGAACGTCCCGAGGAACAGCATTTCCCGGTTCACCGCCAGTCCACTGCACAAAATGCCCGCCGCATAGACGAGAAGGTCGTACTGGTAGATTCGCTTGCGACCGAGTTTATCACCGAGCCATCCGCCGGCGAGCGCGCCAAGGGCACAACCGAGGGCATTCGGTCCGATCGCGGCGAGCACGCCCACCGCCCCGTCGTTGAGACCAAACTTTGCCTTGAATAAGGCCAGTCCTGCGCCGAGCGCGACGATCGAGCCGGCGTCCAGGTAGGACGCCATGCCGGCAAGCGCGGCCCATTTCCATTGCTGGCGGGTGACGGACCCGGTGCCTTCGGCAGGGGCGCCACCGGCCACTTCGTTGCCAGCAGAGCGGAGGTTCGTGTTCGACATGTCGGCGGGGGGTAGTGGGTTCGCAGGCAATCAGACGGCGTCGCGCCGCCGGAGGTTTCGAAGCTTATGTTGAACGCGGAACGGGCTGGCGAGCCGCTTTCACTCAGGCGCGTTTGTTCAGAACCTTGCGCTCGTAGGTCTGGACTTCCGCCAGCCAGCCGGCACCGATCGGCACGTTCTGGCGGCAGCAGTATTCGTCCCACACCGCGGCAAACGGAAGCGTCTTCGCTTCTTCCATCAGGGCGAGGCGACGCGTGTGGTCGCCGGCCGCTTCCGCCGCCCGCAGGGTCTTGGTCGGCTCGAGCAGTGCGACGAGCAGGCATTTGAGTGCGTTGCGCGTGCCGATCGTCCAGGCGGCGACGCGATTGATGCTGGCGTCGAAGTAATCAAGCCCGATGTGCGTGCGACCCAGAAAGCCGCCGCGCACCACTTCCTCCATGATGGCGCGCGTTGGATCGTCGAACAGCACGACGTGGTCGCTGTCCCAGCGCACGCCGCGGCTCACGTGGAGTAGGATCTCCGGCACAAACTGCAGCACCGAGGAGATTTTGTCCGCGAGCGATTCGGTGGGGTGGTAATGGCCGGCGTCGAGACAGTAGAGCTTCTGGTGCTTAACCGCATACCCGAGGTAAAACTCGTGCGAGCCGACGGTGTAGGACTCGACGCCGATGCCGTAGAGCTTGCTCTCGACCGCGTCGAGATTGTGCTTCGGGCTGAGCTTTTCGACGAAGACCTCGTCGAGCGCCTTTTCGAGGCGTTCGCGGGGGGCCTTGCGGTCGGCCGGAAGGTCCTTGTAGCCATCCGGGATCCAGACGTTCGTCACGCAGGTTTTGCCGAGCTGTTTGCCGATCGCAGCGCCGATGCGGCGGCTCGCCGCGCAATGCTCGATCCAGAATTTCCGCACCGCGGCATCGGGATGGGAAAGCGTGAAGCCGCCATCCGCCAGCGGGTGGGCGAAACAAGTGGGGTTGAAGTCCATGCCGAGCCCAAGGCTCTTCGCCCAGTCGATCCAGCTCTGGAAATGCTCCACGGTGTAGGCGTTGCGCTCGACCTTCTTCCCGCCCAGGTCGGCATAGCAGGCGTGCAGATTGATCCGGTGCTTCCCGGGGATCAGCGACAGGGCTTTTTCGAAGTCGGCGCGCAGCTCCGGGATAGTGCGGGCCTTGCCGGGGTAATTGCCGGTGGCCTGGATGCCGCCGCCAGAGAGCACCGCGTTGGACTTCTCAAAGCCGCCCACGTCATCACCCTGCCAGCAATGGAGGGAGATTGGCGTGCATTCGAGCGTTGTTAGCACCGCTTCGGTGTCGATTCCTGCGGCTGCATAGCTTTCTCGCGCGAATGAATAGGGGGTGGAGGGCATGGAGGATGGAGTTGAAAAATCGTCCGGGGTACCGACCAGCGCCAGAACCAGCGCTGGTGCAAACGGATCCTTTGGGTCAGCCGTGTCAACGCCTTCGTGATTCGTAACGTCAGAACCAGCCCCTTCACGTGCCACGCCGCGGCTTTACCGATAATCGAGCCACTCAGGCAGCGAGTATTGCTCAATCAAGCCCGTTACTTCGTCTTCGTTGAAGTTCGGCCAGGGAGTGGAGGCTGCGGGGACGCCGGCGGCGACCGCCAGCGCTGCGACGAACCGGCTGCCAAACTCCTCCCAATCCACCGCCCCGACGGATGGCTTCCAGATGGAGCCCTGAAAGAGCAATCCGTGCTTATTGCGTTTCTGAGCGGCTCCGGAGATTTTCTCTCCCGACCGTTCGTGGATCACATCGTAAAGCTCGGCGCGCTGGAAACAGATGCCCGGACCAGGCGAAGCCGGCGGAGTCGGCCCAGGCCTGTTGATCTCGCCCGACTCCAGTTGATCGCCCTTGGTTTTGACGGCCGCCGGCTGGCCGAGTTCCCGTAACGCCTGCGCGAGGCACTCGTGAACGACGCGATAAGATTCCGTTGCCCGGGTCTCCCATAAACGGTGCTCCCGGGGAATCACCAGTGCATAGGTCCAGTCATTTTGGTGGTCCACTATTCCGCCGCCGGTGGGCCGGCGGCAGAGGTCGAACGGCCCTTCCGGTGGCAGTTGCCCGCGCACCCACGCCGCCTTTTGTCCAAAGCCGAATGTAAACGCCGGACTGCGCCATTCGTAGTGGCGGCAGCGGAGCGCCGCCGGGTCGGGGTAGCGCTGCAACAGCAGGAAATCGAGCGCCATGTTCTCAGCAGCGCCGCCGGTGCGCGTGGGCAGGACGTGGAATTCCATAACCAGAACCTAGGGGGCGGAGGCGAGTTTGCCAACGTCGGAGCGCCGAGCTGGATCATGCCGTGCCGCCGGCCGCGAGCAGTTCCGGCGAGAAATGCCAGCGCACCCGCCAACGGGCCCGACCGGATTTCTTGTGGCATCCGCCGCTCTTCTCGAGCGCCAGCACCGCGCTTTTTCTGAATTCAAACCCGACTGGTTTCACTTTTCCGCGCACCAGCAAAGTCGCCAGGGACCCCAGCTGGGGCTCGTGCCCCACGATCATCACCGGCTCGTCCGCCCGGTCCAGCCGGTCGGCGATCGGCGCTGGATTGTCCTCCGGCAACAATCCCGGGGCTTCAATCAGCAGCACGTCGAGGCCGAGTTCCTTCACCAGCAATTCCGCGGTTTCCCGCGACCGCGCCAGCGGACTGTGCCAGATCGCGTGGATCGTCGCCAAGGCGCCACTGACCTGGAGGAAACCCGCCACTTTTCGGGTGATTTCGCGTCCGGGCACACTCAGGGGGCGCCGTGGATCCTCCTGGTCGGCGAGCGCCTCGCCGTGACGGACAAGGAAGATTCTCATGCCGCCGGGTTCTCAGACGGGGGCCTTAGCATCGAGCAATCCACGTGTCTTGCGCAGCAGTTCATTCAAGGTAAAGGGCTTGACGATGTGTCCCTGGTAGGCGGCCGGCAGCCATCGCACCGGCTGCGCGTCCTCCGTGGTGGAAGTGCAAAGAATTCGGAATCCGGGTTTGAGCGCCTGCAGTTCATGGGCGAGATCGCGACCGCGCGCATTGGTCAGATCGGCGATCAGCAGATCGACGCCGCGGGCATGTCCCTTGGCAAGCGCGAGGACATCCGCGGGCTGGCTGGCAGCCAGCACCTCATACCCGTCGGCCGTGAGAATACCGGCAACCATTTTCCCGACGAGCCGGTCCTCCTCCATGAGCAGGATGGTCTCGCGTCCCCGCGTGTCGAGAGGCAGTGGCAGGCTGGACTCGCGTGGATGCACGGGTTTGCTCACCTCCGGAAGATACACCGAGAAAGTCGAGCCGGCCCGGAGGTCGCTCTGGGCGGTGACGGAACCACGGCTCTGTTTGACGATGCCGTAGACGGTGGAAAGGCCGAGTCCAGTTCCTTTGCCGAGGTCTTTGGTGGTGAAGAACGGCTCGAATAGGTGGCTCAGAGTGTCAGCGTCCATGCCCGCGCCGTTATCCTGTACGCTTAGTTTCACGTAGCGGCCGGCAGAAAGATCGAGGCCGGAGTTGGCGGGTGCTTCAGCTGGCAAGGTGGCTCCGGCGGTGCGGATCGTAATGACTCCACCGGTGACAGGCAGGGCGTCGCGGGCGTTGATGACGAGGTTGAGGATGACTTGTTGAAGCTGGGCGGGGTCGGCGTGCGTATTCCCGAGGTCGGGGGCAAGATCGAGCGTGAGGGTATTGGCTGGTCCCGCGAGCCGGCGCAGGAACTCGCGGAGTTCGTTGAGGACATGGTTCAGGTTGATGACCTTCGGGGCCATTTCCTGGCGGCGGCTGAACGCCAGCAGCTGGCGCGTGAGCGCGACCGCCTTGCGGCCGGCCGTGTGGATTTCCTCGAGATTTCGCCGCGCGATTGGATCGACGGCAAATCGTTCGTTCAGGATATCGCAGTAGCCGTTGATGACGGAGAGCAGGTTGTTGAAATCGTGCGCCACGCCGCCCGCAAGCTGACCGACGGCGTCCAGGCGCTGCGAGTGCACCAGCGTGTCCTGCAGGCGCCGCATCTCCGTCATGTCGCGGTATACGGCGACCAGGCGCTCCGGTCGGCCGGCCCCTTCGCCGACAGGGCTGTAGCTCCAGACCGCATAAAACAACGTGCCTTCCTTGCGGTAGAGATAACCTTCGCCATGGTGTACGCGGCCATGGCGGACGGCGCGAAGCCAGCGTTGGAGGCGGGCGGGGTCGGACTTGGGGCCATTGAGCCGGCGGCTGTTCTGGCCGATCAGATCCCCGGGCGCGTAGCCGGTCATGGTGCAGAACGCCGGGTTTGCGAAAAGAACCTTCAACCCGCCGCGTTCCCAGCAGCTGCCGGTGATGATGACGCCGTCACCGAGGCTGAGCAGAGCGGCGGCCAGTTCCTCCTGGGTTGGTTTTTCGTCGGGCCGGAGGAGGCTTCGAGTCCGCGGGGTGGCACGCGGGGCCTGATGGCTGGATTTCATCAGAAAAAATGGCCCTCAGGGAGACGGCCGTTCAATGAGCCATCCACCGGGTGGATCGCGCGCCAGGTCTTGTTCCGCCAGATCCGCCAGGTTGCCGTCTTTCCAAAGGTCGGCCACGTTCGCCATGCGTCGCCGACGACTCTGCGGAACCGGTGCCACAAGTCAAAAGTCAACTAGCCAGGGAGGATTCCGGGTTGTCATTGGCATCGGCTGGCGAATGCTCGCGACCACCCGCCGCCCGCTTGAATTCAACTACCAATCTTCCCCTGTGGGCTTATCCACTCCTGTTCGCCGCTGGTTTCGGCGCCGGGCTCGTTGATTCCATCGCCGGCGGCGGCGGCATTATTTCGCTGCCGGTGCTTCTCAATCTCGGCATTCCGCCGCAGCTCGCTCTCGGCACCAATAAATTCCAATCGTCCTTCGGTAGCGTGGCGGCGTCCTGGCACTATGTGCGCCGCGGTCTGGTCGGGCTGCGCGCCTGCCGGCTTGGCATCCTGCTCACTCTGGCGGGGGCTCTGCTCGGCGCCTATGCCGTGCAGCACGTGTCCTCCCATGTCCTGGAAAAAATCATCCCTGTGCTGCTCGCGGCCACCGTCATCTATCTGGTCTTTCAACCACAAATAGGTCTGGAAGACCGGCCCGCCCGCCTCGCAACCAATTTTTTCTACACCATTTTCGGCCTCGGACTTGGGTTCTATGACGGCTTTTTCGGTCCGGGTACGGGTTCGTTCTGGGCCATCGCGTTCGTTCTGCTCTGCGGGTATAATCTCACCCGGGCGACCGCCCACACCAAGGTGATGAATGCCACGAGCAATCTGGCATCACTTGCTCTTTTTGCCGCGGCCGGACTGGTGCATCTGGGCGCAGGCTTGGCGATGGCGGCCGGCCAGGTGCTTGGTGCCCGGCTTGGCGCCGGGCTAGTCGTGCGTCGGGGATCGCGATTTGTGCGGCCGGCCTTTCTGGTCATGGCCGCCCTTACCATCGTGCGGCTCCTCTGGGTGAATCTCGCCGGCCGGCCCTGACGCGCCGGGCTTGTGCCGGGCGCGCCAAATTGATTTTCTGCGGTCCATGACGCCTTTCCGGTATCTCGACCGCCACTCCGCGGATCTGGTTGCGCTCCTGCAGAAGCTCGTCCGGATCCCCACGGTCAACCCGCCCGGCGAGAATTACGGGGCCATCACCGCGTTGTTGACGCGCGAGCTGTCCGCGGCCGGCCTTTCGGCGCGCCGCCTAGCGATTCCGCGGGCCGCGGCGCGGTGCCTGGCGTCGGGACTCCGCTCCCATCCCCGTTACAACGTGCTTGGGTTCCATGACGCCGGCGCTCCCAAGACACTTCATTTTAACGCGCACTACGACGTGGTGCCTGCCGGGGGCCGCTGGCGGCACGAGAGTCCGTTCGCCCCCGCCGTCGAGGACGGCTGGGTCTATGGCCGCGGCACTGCGGACATGAAAGGTTCGATTGCCTGCCTGCTGCTGGCGCTGCGGGCCCTGCGCGTCACCGGCGTGCAACCACGATGCAATGTCGAGGTGTCGTTCACCGCCGACGAGGAAACCGACAGTCTTCTTGGCGCAGGTTGGGTGGTCGACCATGTGCCGCTCAAGGCTGACTATGTCGTGGTGATGGAGGGTGGGGAAGGCCGCCTGATCGGCTGCGGCCACAATGGCGTGGTCTGGTTGAATGTCATCGTGCACGGCCGGCCGGCGCACGGTTCGACGCCGGAGCACGGCATCAATGCCTTGGAAAAGATGTCGGCGCTGGTACTGGCGCTTGAGGACTACAAGCGGCTCATCCGGCGGCGGCGATTTCGCACCCCCGACGGCCGGGTGATGCATCCCACCATTAACGTTGGTGGCGTGTTTGCGGCTGGTGTGGGCGGCAAGATTAACACGGTGCCCGCCGAGGCCAGCTTCAGCATCGACCGCCGGGTGATCGCGACGGAGACGGTCGCTGATGCGGAGGAGGAACTGCGGGCGTTTCTGGCGGCGGCGGCCCGGCGCATCCCGCAATGTTCGATCACGATCGAGAAGGTGTCGGAGAACTATCCATGTTTCCGCGATCCCGGACATCCCTTCTTCACCTCGATGGCCGCGAGCGTGCGGCGGGTGCGCGGCGGGCATCCGGTCTTCTATGTTTCCACCGGATTCAATGACATGCATTTCTTTGCCGAGCACCGCCGGGTGCCCACCCTCGGCTACGGGCCGGTTGGTTTCCACCCCCATGCCGTCGACGAGCGCGTCCGCGTGGCCGATCTCGTCACCACCGCGAAGATCTACGCCGACCTGCTGACGACGTTCGCGGGGGAATCCTGACCATTGGCGCCACGGACCGGCCCGGACGGGCTCATCCGCGGCCGGTTCCAGAATTCACCGCGCCCAACCGCGGCGGATCATCGCCACGGCAATGGCCGCGAGCAACATCGCGATGATCTTCGAGATCGCGCGCAGGCCCATCTCCCCGATCTTCCGGCCCAGCCATTCGCTGCCGACAAACGCCAGCACCACGATTCCCAGGTTGACCGCCAGTGCCACCACCGTCACCGGCATGCCCTGCGTCTCCACGAGCAGCAGCAGCGTTGTGATCAGCGCCGGTCCGGCGATCAACGGCATGCCCAGCGGCACGATCCCGAAATCCTCCGGCAGCTTGGCCGGGGCGCCATCTGACTGGGTCAGTTCGCGCGCCGCCAAGATGAAAAGAATCAACCCGCCCGCGACTTGGAAGTCGCTCACCGAGACGCCGACCGCGGTAAAGACGCTTTTGCCGAGAAACAGGAAGCCGAGCGCGACGACCCCGCCGGTCACCGTGGCCTGCCAGGCAATGCGGTGGCGGACCGCCGGCGTCGCATTGTGCCCGAGGGCAAGAAACACCGCGGCGAGGCCCACGGGATCGATCGCCACAAACAGCGGAATGAACGCCTGCAGGAATCTGGTCAGGTTTTCGGGCATGGGCTCGTTTGTAGATTGAAGCGGCCCCAGGGTCGAGACTGACTTGCCTTCCGCCGCGGACCGGCTTGCCTCCCCCTTTGCGGGACCTCACGTGGGTAGCCTGTCGCATGCACTACCGCATTTTCGGCCGCACCGGCCTCAAAATTTCCGTCATCGGCGTCGGCACCTGGCAGTTTGGCGGGGAATGGGGCAAGGATTTCACCCAGGCGGAGGTCGACGCGATTTTCGGGGCGGCCGGCGACGCCGGCATCAACTTTCTCGACACAGCTGAGTGTTACGGCGACCACCTGTCGGAGCGCCTGATTGGCGCCGCGCTCGCCGGCCAACGTGACCGCTGGATCATCGCGACGAAGTTCGGGCACCATTTTCACGAACCTTTCAAACGTGCGGACTTGTTCGAGCCCGCGGCCGTGGTGAGACAACTCGACGACTCCCTACGCGCCCTGCGCACGGATCATGTCGACCTCCTGCAGTGCCATTCGGCCAAGGATGAACAGTTCCGCACCGACGACCTCTGGGAGACGCTCCTCAGGGAAAAGGCCCGGGGCAGGGTGCGCCACCTCGGCATTTCCATCAGCCCGAACACGAACGTCTACCAGACAGACCGCGCTTCGCTCGTCGGCGCCGAATCTATCCAGGTCGTCTACAACCGCCTGCAGCGCGAGCCCGATGAAAGAGTGTTCCCAATGTGCCCCCGGCAGAACCTCGGCGTGCTGGCGCGCGTGCCGCTGGCCAGTGGCTTACTCTCGGGAAAATACCAGCCCGGGGCGACTTTCCCGTCCACCGATGTTCGCGAGGCGTGGATGAAAAAGGATCGCGACGCGAAGCTGGCGGAAGTCGAACGCCTGGCCGCCGAGGTGCCGCCAGGCGTGCCGATGGCCCGCTGGGCGCTGGCGTGGTGCCTGCGCCACCCAGCGGTGACCGCCGTGATTCCCGGCTGTAAATCACCGGAGCAGGTGCGCGACAACGCCGCCGCCGCGGATCTGGTGCCCGCCGCCAGTTGATCCTCCGCTCAGTGCCCCAGCCGCGAGAGCATCGCGTAGACAATGAGCGCGAGCAGGGCGAGCCCGGTGCCGAAAAAGAGGAATCCGAAGCTCTTGGCGATCTTCTTCCGGCCCTCCCAGTCGTCTCTTACGCGGAAGTGCTCGAGCCGGCCGGTCGCCACCAGTCGGTCGTACCAGCGCTTCCGCTCGTGCAGCATCTCCGTCTTCGAGATGCGGCCGGAGAAGATCACCGTGTCCATCGGGAACTTCTCAATGCGGAAATGCGTGTTGAAGAAATGGAAGGTGAAGATGAAGCCCGCGGCGAGCAGCGCCTCGTCGGAATGCACCACCAGCGCGATGTTGATGATCCAGCCCGGCAGGAAGCCAGTGAAGAACTTCGGGAACCACATGATCAGGCCGGAGACGCCGATCGCGAAGATGCCCCAGAAAACCGCGAAGTAATCGAAGCGCTCCCAGTAGGTCCAGCGGTCGAACTGTGGGCGCGGACCCTTGCCGAAGAACCATTTCTGGTGCGCGATGAAGTCACGCCCATCCTGGAGGGACGGAACCATCGAGTCCGGTCCGAACAGCACCGACCATGCGCGACGCACCTCGAGGCGGCCAGAGGCGGGATTGCGCAGTGCCGCGCGCCGGCGCCACAACGTGGTCACGAGTTCGCCGAGGTGGAGCGCGAAGTAGGCGAACGTGACGAGCGCGCCGAAATGGTGCAGCGAGCGCGCCACCTCCGCGCCACCGAGCAGGTCGAAGATGGTCCGGGCCCAGTCGGTGTAGTAGAATTTCAGCGGCATGCCGGTGATGACCAGCAGCAGGAAGCTCGTGACGACCATGAGGTGCAGGAATCGCTCAAACGGCGTGAAGCGGGTGAACTGCTCGTCGTCCGAGTGCACCTGAGTCTTGGCCTCGCGGAACGCCTTCGAGTCGTGCAGGTAGAGATAGATGGAGCGGAACAGCCAGAAAAGCGTGTGCACGCCGAAGAACCCGAACGTGCCGACCAGCAGGGCCGTCATGAACAGGAACACCTTGTTGAGCAGCGGGTAGTGGACCTTGTCGAGCGGGTTGGCGTGCGGCTGGTAGGTGGTGAACTTGGCGCTGACGCCGGGGTGGCACTGCTGGCAGGTGCCAAGGATGTGCTCCTTGGACAGCCGCGAACGGGGGTCGCTTACCGGGAACACATCGTGGTGTCCGTGACAGTCGTAGCACCCGGCGACATCGGAGGCCACGTTCGGCCGACCGAGGGCCATGGCCTTGCCGTGATAGGTCTCCCGGTAATGCGTGAGCCGGTCCTCGTGGCAGCGGCCGCAGCGCTGGTCGCTGAGGGCCTTGAAGTGCGCGCTGGTGGGCTTCTCGATCTGGTGCGCCGTGTGGCAGTCCGAGCAGACCGGACCCCGCGGGTCGTGTTTCGCCAGCAACTGCCCGTGGACGCTCTGGTTGTAAATCTCCTCGATGCCGACGTGGCACTGCCCGCAGGTCTTGGCAATATTGGCGTGGTTGGTGCGCGAGTCCTTGTCGACGTTGCGCTTGATGTCGTGCACGCCGTGGCAGTTGTTGCAGGAGGGCGCGACGATCAACCCCATTTGCAGCAGGGCCCGGCCGTGGATGCTGTCGACATATTGCGCGGCGGCGTGGGAGTTGGTGATGCGGTACTCGTCAGTCAGGCTCTTGTTGCTGTGGCAGGTGGCGCAGGTCTGCGGAAGGTTGAGCTTGAAGACCGGTGAATCGATCTGGTTGACCGGCACAATCTCATGCGCCCCGTGACAGCTGGTGCAGGTGGCCGCGCCCGAGGCGCCCATGGCGTGGCTCATGCCGTGGATGCTCGTCGCGTATTGCTTCGCCTCCTTCTCGTGGCATGAACCGCAATCGACGGTGGTCAGCGGCTTTTTATGGGGACTGCTCTCTCCATCAAAACCCTCGTGGCAATCGGTGCAATCGAGCGTCCGGTGCACGGATTTCGCAAATGAAGCTTCATTGACGAAGAGCGGCACCATCCGGCCGGCCTTCTTCGTCTGGAGCTTCTCATCGCGGTGGCACTCGAGGCACGCGGCGCGGGAATTCGGCGCGGGGGCCGCCGCCGGAGCCGGTTTCCCCTCGACTGCCCGCAAGGACCCCGCGGCCAGCCCGACGGCGCCCAGCCATAACACTGCGCCCCACCGGAGAATGCGAATCCGGTGCGGCAGGAACGGTGCAATCACGCCTGGCGCCATGTTAACGAGGGTAAATCCGCCATCATCTTACCGGCAACCTCGGAAACCGGCACCGCATCCATTGACCGATCATGGGCATATTTTGCTGAGACCATGGGCATTTTTTGTTATGGTTAGGATTAAGGCCCGTTCATTCCTCCCAAGCGGCAGCGGGTTTGCTTTACCGCGGGTCCGGGCTGTCCGTAGCATCCGGGATGATGATGCTGTGGACGAACCCCTCGAGTAGCGGCTCCAAGTCTGGGAACCTGGCCCCGGTTCGGGCGGAGCCGGTGCTGCCTCGCCAGCGGGTCACCACGCGGATGTTCATCGTGCTTGGCTGCTTCAGCCTGAGGCTGGCCCTGGCGGCAGACGCGCCAGTGGAAAAAACCAAGGGGTCCGCCGCCAACTCCACCGCCGCCTGTCTTGAGTGCCACAGCGACGCGACGCTCAAGACGAAACAGGCCGGGCGCCTGGTGTCGCTCTTTGCCGACCAGACCCTCCTCGCCAAGTCCGCCCATCGCTCGCTGGAATGCATCGACTGTCATGAGGGTTTCGACGTCGAAAAGCTGCCGCACCAAACCCCGCAAAAACCGGTTGACTGCGCGGCCTGCCACGAAAACACGGCCCGCAAGCATAGCTTCCACCCGCGCCTGGCCCTTTCGCCAGTCCCAACCGGCGACGATACGACCTGCGCCGCCTGCCATGGCACCCATGCCGTGGCGGGCCTCACGGCGGCCGACTTCCCTTTCGCCCGTGCCCAGCAGACGGAAACCTGTGGCCGCTGCCATCGGCCGGCCCGCGACCAGTTTCTGGCCTCGGCCCACGGCCATGCGGTTGTTGCCGGGATGACCGAGGCGCCGGCCTGTCTTGACTGCCACCGTCTCCCCGTAGCCCGCCGCCCGGAAGACAAGCTGCGGATCGAACTCAAGCTGGCCCAGACCACCCTCTGTGAATCCTGCCACCTCAAACGATCCGCGGTTGGCGACCGGACGCTGCTCGGTTCGAAGTTTGTGTCCTCGTTTGACCAGAGTGTGCACGGCGCGGCCTTGCAGCGCGGCATTGTGGACGCCGCCAACTGCGTCGACTGCCACGGCAGCCACGAAATGAACCAGGCCATGGTCGCCGGTTCCCGGGTGAACAAGGCCAATCTGCCCGTGACCTGTGCGCGCTGTCACAAAACCCAGACTGCCGAGTACAATTTCAGCGTCCATGCGGTGGCGTTGCGCAAGGGTAACCTCGACTCGCCGGTCTGCACTGACTGCCATGGTGAGCACGACATTCTGGCACACACCAACCCGGATGCACCGGTGTACGCGCGCAACGTCGCCCAGGACGTGTGTGCCTCGTGCCATGCCTCAGCCCGCCTGACCAGGAAATACGGTCTGGCCGCTGATTCCTTCCAGACGTTCTCCGACAGCTATCACGGTCTGGCCGGGCGCGGCGGCGCGGCGGTGGTGGTCAACTGCGCCAGCTGCCACAGTTCCCACGCGATCAAGTCCCACCTCGATCCGACTTCGACCACTTACCGGAACAACCTCGTCGTCACCTGCGGCCAATGCCACACCGGGGTCAACCGGCGCTTCACCACCGGCCGGGTGCACGTGAGTCCCGAGCAGCGCGCCGCCAGCCCGATTCTCTACTGGATCGCGAACGTCTACGTCATCCTGATCTTCGTGGTCATCGGCGTGATGACGTTGCACAACCTGCTCGACTTCACCCGCAAGCTCCTCCGTAAGCTCGCGATGGAGAAGGGTGAAATTCCCGGGGAACCGGTGGCGCACCGCCTTTACCTGCGATTGACGGTGCATGAGCGCCTGCAGCACGCCGTGCTGGCGCTTAGCTTCATCCTGCTCGTCCTGACTGGGTTCATGCTGCGCTATCCGGAGGCGTGGTGGGTCGTGGGCATCCGCTCCGTGAGCAGCAGCGCGTTTGTCGCGCGCGGCCTTCTTCACCGGCTGGCGGGCGTGGTGCTCATCACCGCGGGTCTTTGGCACCTCGGATACCTCGGCTTCACCCTGAAGGGCCGGCGGCTGTTTCTCGACCTGCTGCCGGTCTGGCGCGATCTCACCGACCCGTGGAAGGTGTTGCGTTACAACCTGGGTTTTGCCCCGGAGAAGCCGAAATTCGACCGCTTCAGCTACATCGAGAAGGCCGAGTACTGGGCCCTCATCTGGGGCACGGTGCTGATGGGCGCGACCGGCGTGATTCTCTGGTTCGACAACACTTCAATGGGGCTTCTCACCAAGCTCGGCTTTGACATCTCCCGTACGGTCCATTTCTACGAGGCCGTCCTCGCGACCCTCGCGATTCTCGTCTGGCATTTCTACTTCGTCATCTTCAATCCCGACATCTACCCGATGAGCCTGGCTTGGCTCACCGGCCGTGTGTCTGAGCGCGAGATGATCGAGGACCACCCGCTGGAGCTTGCGCGGTTGAAACAGGGCGAGCTGGCGAGCAAACCCCCTCCGGCGCCGACTCCAGGTTCCAAACCGGACGCTTCTCCCGACAAGCCCGCCCCCTGACCGGGCGGAAAGGGCGGTTGGGCGACTCACGCGATTCGCGCTGGGAAACTCCGCGAGCCTCGATGCTTGAAGCGAACGGCTTTCGCCGCACGCTTGCCGGGATCCGCTATGACCGGCCCGCTTCCAAGCTTTTTTGATATCCCGCGCGACGAACTCACCGCCCTTGTCGCTTCGTGGGACTTCCGTTCGGTGCATGCGGCGCGTTTGTGGGCTTATGTTTACAATAGCGGCGCGGCGCGGTATGCGGACATGCCGGAGCTGCCGGCGCGGTTTCGTGCCAGGCTGGAGACAGAAATCTCGCTTGTGCTGCCCCGGGTCGCGGCGGAAACGCACAGTGCCGACGGCTTCACGCGCAAATACCTGCTGGCGCTCGGCGACGACCGCCGCATCGAAACGGTGCTCATGCGCTTCACCGGGCGGGTCACTGCCTGCATCAGCAGCCAGGCGGGCTGCGCGATGGACTGCGTGTTTTGCGCGACGGGCCAGATGGGCTTTGCCCGCCAGCTTACCCCTGGCGAGATTGTCGCCCAGGTCATTCATATCGATCGGGTCCTGCGCCCGCCGGCCGCTGGCCACCGCTCGCTTGGCGACCCGCGGAATCCCTCGCCGCACGCACGCCGCGAGCGCCTGCGCAATGTGGTCCTGATGGGCATGGGCGAGCCGCTGCACAACTACGAGGCCGTCATGCGCGCCGTGGATATCCTGCGCGACCAGAACGGCCCCGCCATCAGCGCACGGCGTATCACGTTGAGCACCGTGGGAGTGATTCCCGGCATCGTGCGCCTGGCCGATGAGGCCCGACCCATCCACCTCGCGGTCAGCCTGCACGCCGCCACCCAGGCGGAGCGCGCCGCCCTGGTGCCGGTGGCGGCCCGCTGGCCGCTCGACGCCCTGCTGGAGGCCTGTTGTTATTACGTCAAGAAACAGCAGCGCCGGATCTTCTTCGAGTGGGCGCTCATCGCCGGACGGAACGACACCCCGGAGCAGGCGCACGCCGTCGGCCGGCTGCTGCATGGTCTCTCCGCCCAGGTGAACCTCATTCCATTGAATCCGACCACTGGATACGACGGTGTGCCCTCGGACCGCGCCGCTGCGCGGCATTTTCAGGAAATCCTCGCGGAATACGACCTGCCCAGCACTGTGCGCCAGCGGCGCGGCCTCGACATCGCGGCAGGCTGCGGGCAGTTGGCAACCGCCTCGCGGTAGGGTCCAAGGTCCAACCCTCAAATCTCAATAAATTGGCGCACGGACGTGCGCCAGACGCCAAATCCCAGCCTATTCGCCAGCCCGCGCCGTCAATGACGATTGTTGAGCCCCCCTGCAGACCCGGGATCTTCTCATGTCAACTATTAGTTGACATATTACCGATGCGCCTGCCGCGGCGGGCTCCCAGGATCGGGCGTCGCGAGGATCTGCCTGCCAACTCGCGCAACGCGTCGGCCGCGATCCAGCGGGCGGAGGAGGAGTCGATCCGGCGGATTCGGCGGGCCTCGGCAATGGCCGCACGACGCAGGCGGGGGTTGCGCTTGCCGATCTGGCGGAGCGCCCAGTTGACCGCCTTCTTGACGAAGTTGCGCCCGTCGGCGGCCTCGCGCCGGATGACGGGAAGAAACTCGACAAAAACCTCGTCGGGGAGCTCCTTGCGGTGGACCGCCAGACCCGCCATCAGGACGAAGCCTCCGCGCTTCACGAATTCCGCCCGGCGTCGGCTCCACTGGTGCGCCTTTTCAATGGCAAACTCTGTGCGGTCGAACAGCACGCAGCAGCACGCATCGGTGACGCCCCAGTTGTCGCATTCGCGGGCCCATTGTTCCATTTGCGCCCGGGTGACCCGGGCCGGGTCGTCGATCAGCGCGGCGAGCACCCGCGCCTCATGGAGCCCAGCGGCCCAGAGTTCGAGCGCCAGCGCATGGTCGCGCCGGTGCCGGCGGGCAATCTCCCGCAGGACCGGCGCGCGGATGCCGAGATGTTCGCCCCTGGGGGCGATGCCGAAGCGGCGCTGGCCCTCAGCGTCTCGCGGACTGCGCAGCGTGCGCAGCTGGGCGATGATCTCCGCGGCCGTGTTCATGTCCGCGCCCGCCGCGCCCGAACGGCCCCGGCCATTTCCGCCAGCACGGGTGCGGTCTGGTCGAACGAGAGGCACGGATCCGTGATGCTCCGCCCGTAGACCAGCGGCCGGGTGCGGTAATCCTGCGCCCCGCCCAGCAGGTTGCTCTCGATCATGACCCCGCCGATCGCGCGTTCGCCCGCCGCCACCTGCGCGGCAATTTCGCGGGCCACGGCTGGCTGGCATTCGGCGTCCTTGCCGCTGTTGGCGTGGCTGCAATCGACCAGGAGAACCGGCGGCAGGTCCGCCGCCCGCAGCAGATCCGCCGCGGCGCGCACTTTCTCCGGCGCGTAATTCGGACCGCGGGTGCCGCCGCGAAGGACGAGATGGCCGCAATCATTGCCCGAGGTGCCCAGCACCGCCGGCGCCCCGTCCTTCGTCAACGAAGGAAACCAGTGCGGATGCCGCGCAGTGCGAATGGCGTCGATCGCCACCTGCACGTCTCCGTCGGTGCGGTTCTTGAAGCCGACTGGCATCGAGAGGCCCGAGGCCAGCTCGCGGTGGACCTGGCTTTCGACGGTGCGCGCGCCGATTGCACCCCAGCTGACGAGCTCCGCGTAATATTGGCCGAGGGTCGTGTCGAGAAACTCGGTTGCGACGGGCATCCGCCGGCGGGCGAGATCGATCATCAGCTTCCGCGCGAGGGCCAGCCCCCGGTTGATCTGGAAGCTGCCGTCGAGGTCGGGATCGTTGATCAGCCCCTTCCAGCCGATGACGGTGCGGGGCTTCTCAAAATAGACCCGCATGACGACGAACAAGTCCGCGGCATGCTTCACCGCCAGTTCGTGCAGGCGCCCGGCGTAATCGCCCGCCGCCGCCGGGTCGTGGATCGAGCAGGGGCCGACCACGGCCAGCAGGCGGTCGTCACGCCCCTGGATAATTTCCTCTACAGCGCGACGGCTCTGCGCCACGAAGTCGGCTCCAGCATCGTCCACCGGAAGGTCCCCGGCCATGACCGCCGGGGACAGCAGGGGCCGCGTGGCGAGAATCCGAAGGTCGGCCGTGGGGAGGCGAGGCATCGGGTGAAAACCGTCCAACAGCCATCTTACAGCGACCAGATCTGCCGGGCTTGTTCCACCACCGGCGTCGCCGCAAGGGTGGGCAGCTGGGTCGTCGGGGCAGTCCCGAGCCGCAAGCCGCGCGCATGAAGACCGAGCGCCAGCAACGAGGCTATTTCCGACTCCGCTGCCGCCGTATTCACGCGGGCCGCCAGCTCCGCCGGCACGACCATCTGGGCCGGCGGCAGGACCTGCTTTTCGACAAGGAACATTGTGAGCCCGGCGCCCAGCGCCTCGACATAATCGCGCAGCTTTGCCGGCGGGGTGTAGACGATCCCCTGGCCCGCGGGGTAGGGCATGAATTCCATGAAGGTGCGCAGCTGGGTGTGAAACTCCGCCAGCGCTTGGTCGGCGGTTGCCGGAGTCCAGCGGACCATGAAGGCCTTTCGTTCACGGAATTTCTTCACCTCCCAGAGGCGCAGGACCAGCTCATAGTCGGCATGTTTCTGCTGCAGCGCGCCGGTAAACACGAAATCGATCCCCCCTTCGGTTGACTCGACGAGCTGGCGGATGTGTTCCGGCGCCCATTCAAAGTTGAACAATCCATAATGCTCGCGCCGTTTGGTGGCGACGGCGGCGGACGAGCTGTAATTGACGCTGAAAAAAAGTGTTTCTGAAAGCCACAGGGGGATTCCGCGGGAAAGGCGGCCCAGTTCGTCCTCGGGCTGCTTCATGATCGCCGCGGGGGCCTTCAGTCCGAGCACCGCCAGCTGCCCAAACGCCACGCGCCGCAGTTTGCCCTCTTTGGGCGGCAGCAGACCGGGCAGGTTCTCGAGTCCATAATACCAGATAGGTTTGCTGATGCTCGCCAGTTCGATCCTCCGCGCGGCCTCAGCCTCGGCCGCATCGGCTTCGGGGGCGCCGGCTGGTGGTGCCGGGATGCCCGCGCTCTCATCCCCGAGCAACATCATGTCGGCGATTACATTGGAGAATCCCAGCAGGCGCTCCTGCAGTTCGGGCCGATCGAGCGCAAACAGCAGATCGAGCACATGCTGGGCGGACTCCGCATCGCGCACCGCCAGGTAGGCCTGCAGCAGGTTGATGCCGGTCGCCGGCCCATGGCGCCTCGCGTCGTACCGCGGCGCGACAAGATCGATGATCTCCCGGGTGTGGCCGGTTACCCCGAGATCGCCGGAAATGCTCACGAGAATGTCCGCACGGTCCCCGGCAGCGGCGAGGACCTCCTCGTAGATCGCCATGGCACCGGCACGATCCTTGAATTCGAGGGCTTCCCGGGCCTGTTTGAGCCGGGCGAGCACTGCCCCGCCTCCAGTGGCCGGCGCCGAGGCGGCGACCGGACCGATTTGAAGCGCCGGGTCCGGGGCAGGCGGGGTGGAGGGCGACGGGGAAACCGGGGCTTCCTCCGGAGCGGCGGACGTTGGCGTGATTTCGGGCGCGGCCACCGGTTCCGCCGGAACCGGGTGGACGGTGGAAGGCGGTCGGGCGGTGCTCTTTGGAAGGAACCGGTCGAGTAATCCCATGAATTGAGGAGGAAATGCACCCGTCGCCCGCACGCGACGCAAAACTTTACCCGCGGCCATTTGCCGTCAAGGCCGGCCCTTTTTCGGTTCCGGAATCGTGACCTTCGGCGGGGTCAGGGGCGCCAGACCGGCCGCGGGTCGCAGGGCGGAGGCCCTCGCAGGCACGGCGGCGGGTTTCGCCGCCGGCGACGGACCGCTGCCGGCCAGGACGAGAATCGAGACCAAGAGCACCATCAGCAGGACGAAGACCCCCGCCGGAATGAAGCGAATCCAGGCCGGGCGCGACAGCCACAATTCAATCGAGGCGATCATCCTTCTGGCCTCGGTATGACCGGGTTCCCGTTGCAGCAACAGTCGCCAGAGACGCAACGCTCGCGGGTAATCGCCCTCGCTGGTGACCAGGGCCGCCAACGCGTGCAACTCCACCGGGTTTTCCGGCAGCGTCCCCGCCGCCGCGAGGATCGTCTGCGCCGCCCGCAGCTTGCCGTGGCGGGCGAGTCGCAACGCCTTGATGAGACGGAGGCTCGCGGAGATAGGTGCCTCGACGGAGTCGTCCATATAACTCAGGTGACGATGCCGGAACCGTACCCGCGGCGCGCCTGTTCAGCGACTTTTTTCGGCAGCAGGTCCTGGAGCTGGAAGACAACGTTTTTCAGCTCGGGCAGGTTGTCGGCCGCCACGTGCCCGCGCCCCTCCTCCAGTAATCGCCCGGCCTTTGCGGGGTCGGGCATCTCTGCCTGGCTCCGGGCCAGCGTCTCGAAATAGTCCACCCAGAACGACGCCTGGCGGTAGAGAATCGATGAATACACATCGGAGATCTCGTCCAGCTTCTTTCTCAGGCGCTCCGCCTTCTTTTCCGCCACAATCGCCCGCACCTGCTCGCGCAGGGTCCGGGCGCGGGCCTGTTCCTCGTCCGTGCCGTGCTGGCCCACCAGCCGGTCGAGATCGGCGAGCCAGGTTTCGGCCTCCTTGACAGAGGCGGGCCACGCGACCTGGCCGGCGATTTCATCCAGGGCGACTTTGAATTCGATCAGCTCCCGGTCCGCCTGCAGCAGCGCATCGAAATCCGCCCCGTCGCCTGAGAACCGCCGTTCCAGGCTTCGCGCCATACTGGAGGCCTCCAGCCCGCGCAGTCGCTCGACTGCCCGCTGGTCCCCGGTTTGTTCGAGGCTCCGCTTGAGGTCGGTCAGGCGCGCCTGTTCACGATTCCACTCCTGCCGGAGCAGGCGGACGTCCGGTTGCCGGACCTTTCCACCCAGTTCGATTCTCGCGGGAAACTCCTCGTCCAGCAGGGGCACGTAGGCCACCACGGTGAGGAGCCGCGAGGCGTCCATGCGCAGGGTCACCTCGATTTCGCTCCCTGCCGGCAGGTCGCGACCGATCTTGTCGGGCGTGATTTCGAGCGTGCCGATGAGCACATTCCGGTCTGCCAGTTCGCGGTTGCCCTCCACGACGGGGATCTTGATCACGCTGCCCGACTCCCCCCGGCGCAGCTCTACGGCGGTCCGGTAGGATTTGGTGTATTTCGCCGGCAGCCCGTGTCCCTTGGTGAAGTGGATGCCGACTTTGTTATCCGACATAGCCACCCCCATGTTGTTGATGATTGGCTGCTCCTCGACCACCATCCCCACGGTGTAGGCAAACTGTTCGGGCACGGTCGGACAAGGCGTGCCGGCGACGTCCTTGAGTTCGATGCGAAAAGTGTTCTGCACCTCCTTCTCGGCCCTGACCGTAAACTGGAAGGCTCCGTTTTCCTTGAGCGTCACCTTTCCGCTCCGCCATTTTGACTGCAGGTTGACGATCTCGATTGTCCAGCCCGCCAGTGCGGTGCCGGGCGGAGCCGCGACCTTGCCGCCGACGAGCGGCTCGGGATCCGCCCCGACAGGTTTGTAGATTAATTCGAGGGGCACTACGCCGGGTTGCGCCGGCGCGTTCGGTGATTTCGGCGCCAGCCGCTGACTGCCGGCGAAGATTGCCGCCCCGCGCGCAACGACGGTGAGGGGATCGACCCCGAGTTCAAACGGGATGCGCAGGCCCTCTTTCACCAGCTCGCGAAAATCCGGGGCCAGCGTGGGGCCGCCGACAAAGATCAGTTTTTCCACGGCGGCGGCGGTGAG
>Ga0182019_10000411_pt1 | contig 21274 bp, 12 predicted proteins | sample 812E2MmetaG_FD_120483 | JGI IMG/M metagenome (GOLD analysis project Ga0182019, IMG submission 120483) | Permafrost microbial communities from Stordalen Mire, Sweden - 812E2M metaG | ecosystem: Environmental > Terrestrial > Soil > Wetlands > Permafrost | place: Sweden: Stordalen | collected...
CCTTCAAGCTTCCTTAAAACTTTTCTTTAGCCAGTTTCAGTATATCATCATCTTTAATGACAGGTCTGATCCTGAAAGAGTATTCATACTTTTTATCAAGTAACCGGTATTTTGGATGAATAAGTGCACCCCATGAATTATCACCTCCCACACCCATCTGCCCCAGATCAACGTTCAGGTTGACCAGGTCGCGGGGTTTAACATCAATTGTATGAGTATTTGCAGTTTTCGCATCTTTCCTGTATTCTGATAGTTTCCCGGGAGATTCAAAATCATCGTGTATGTTATTTAGGGCAGCAAAACAGATCAAAGGGTCGCCTGTTACAAGTATTCCAATTCCATTGTCATTTGTAAGGGTGAGCCACCTGGTATCGGTCTTATAACCATTTTCCTGGGGCCTGATATAAGGAGTATACTGGTCAGCAACAGCGCTTTCGTAAAGGCCGACATCAGCTGAAGTTTTTCTGTCAACATAATTCTCCTGAGGTCCGCGTCCGAGCCATTTCAGATTTGTAAATTCCCCAGGCAGCTGCATTTGCATTCCCATTCTCGGGATCTCCGGAATTTTATCGGAAATTTTTGAAAACTGATTTTTAATCACCAGATCTGCAGATCCATAAATGGTAAATGTAGTGGCATAACCAGCTATCTTTTTACCACTTGTATCCGGAATATCATAATTAAAAGTTACCACTACCTTTCCTAATTCAGGTTGACTGATGTTCGCTTTGGTTACAACCGTTCTTTCCCCTGCCTTTTTCCAGGACTTTAACAATTTATCCATATTGTAACCGTAGTCGTTATCGGTTGGCGGTCGCCAGAAATCAGGTTCCGGACCTTTTTTGAAAATCTCTTTTCCTTTATAATTGAAAGATGTCAGTCTGCCATTAACCAGGTCAAAAACTATCTTCATATCAACACCGCTTACTTCCAGTTTTTTATCAATAGTTTTAGTCTGAAGAACAGCAAGATTATTGTCTTTCATAATTACAGGCTTAGCTCCGACAGGCAGTTTAAATTGTGCAGTTGCATAAACGTGGTCTTCAGGTACATAATTCCATTCATCACTTCTTGAAAACCTCATGTTAAGAAAATATTCAGCGCCGGGAACAGGATTTATCTTTTTAAAAGGTAACAGGAACGCAATTTCAGCTTTTGGTATGAAATCAGGCATTGGTATTTTTCCTGATTGTACTACTTTTCCATCTGATACAATCTCCCAATCAAAATTAAATTCCGAAAGATTAGTAAAATCATACTTGTTTTTAATCTTAATCATTCCTTTGGCCAGATCAACCGGCTCAAAACCAACATACTGATAGACCTTATTTACCTCAAACAAACCCGGATGCGGTGTCCTGTCAGGCCAAACAAGCCCGTTTATGTTGAAGTTACCATCACTGGGGGTTCCCAACTCGCCGTAATCACCGCCATATGTCCAGTATTTTTCACCATTTTCATTTGTCTTTAGAAATCCCTGGTCAACCCAATCCCAGATAAAACCTCCCTGCAGTTTTGGATATTTTTCTATAACATCCCAATAATCCTGGAAGTTACCTGTGGAGTTACCCATTGCATGAGCATACTCACACATTATCATTGGTCTGTCGTTTTTTGGATCCTTTGCATAAGCTTCCAGTTCTTCAATAGACGCATACATGTTGCACCAGATGTCAGTATGTCTCTCAGGAGTATTCGTGCTTTTCTCAGCACGTTCGTATTGGACCGGTCGTGTCACATCCCTTTTCTTCATCCATTTGTAACCATTAAGAAAATTATGACCGTCACCGGCCTCATTACCCATTGACCAGATTATAACCGAGGGATGATTCTTGTCTCTTTCAAGCACGCGTTGCATCCTGTCGAGATGTGCCGCAGCCCATTCGGGTTTATCTGCTAATGTCACATCTTTATCATAACCCATACCATGCGACTCAATATCTGCTTCATCAATAAGATATAATCCATATTTGTCACACATCTCGTACCAGAATTCCTGCTGCGGGTAATGGCATGTCCTCATGGCATTGATATTATTGCTTTTCATTGTCCTGATATCCTTCATTACTGTAGCCTCGTCAATAACATGCCCTGTTATTTCGTTATGCTCATGCATATTAACTCCCTTAATACGTATTGCAACACCATTAACCAGTAGTTGTGAATTAACTATTTCCACTTTTCTGAATCCGATTTTTGCACTTACACTCTCATCAATAGAGCCGTTTTTGCCTTTAAGGCTTAATACCAGTGAATAGAGATTTGGTTTTTCAGCTGACCATTTTTTGATACCGGGAATGTTTTTAATAAAATTGACTGATACTTTGTCACCTGTCAATCGGACATCTTTAGATTCGGTGAAAAGCTTCTTGGTGCCTTCAAAAAGAGATGCATCAACAACAAAATCACTATTATTTTCCACAGCGCTCTTTAAAGAAACGTCAACTTTCAGCAGACCTTCACTGTAATTTTTGTCAAGGTCACCAACTGCAAAAAAGTCCCTGATATATGTTTTTGGACGTGCATGAAGGAAAACTGTTCTTTGAATACCACTCAGTCTCCAGAAGTCCTGATCTTCAAGGTAACTGCCATCGCTCCACCTGTAAACTTCCACCGAAAGGGAGTTTTTTCCTCCTTTAAGATAACTTGTAATGTTAAATTCTGCAGGCGTTTTGCTATCTTCACTGTAGCCAACAAGTTTCTCATTTACCCATACATAAAACGCAGAACTTACAGCCCCGAATTGCAGGAATATTTCTTTATTTTTCCATTCAGACGGAACAGTGAAATTCCTTTTATATGATCCGACCGGATTCCAGTCATGGGGAATGGCAGGCGGAACTTTTTTATACGCATAAAATGTACCTGATGAACCGGGGGCTTTTGAATCCTTTATTTCCGGTGTTGGAGAAGTAACTCCTTTGGTCAGGTTATGTGAATTGAATACATCTTCCCAGGTCCAGAACGGATACACTATATTTGCATAAACCGGAAGATCGTAACCTTTCATCTGCCAGTTTGATGGTACCTCAATCTCTTTCCAGTCGCGTGTATCATAATCATCTTTAAAGAACCAGAACGGCCTCTGATCCGGAGTTTTAGACCAGTTGAATTTCCACAAGCCATCAAGAGATTTATAGTTTGGAGAATTAGCTTTTACTGCCTCAAGGGCACTTTTTTCATCAGGAAAACTTATAAGAGATGCGTGAGGATACTCCCTATTTATATTAAACACCTGCGGATTTTCCCAGTCACGGGGTTCTTTTTCAGTAAAGGGAACACCTTCATACTTACTTAACTTTTTACAGGATGAAAGCGAAACGGCAATCATAAGGATATAAAACGATATTCTCTTCATGGCATCTGAATTTTAACGGAGATAAAGTTAATAAAAAATGGATTCGCACAATAAGCCAAATCATCCCAATTATTAACCTGCTTTTGTTTTGGTAAAATCAAAAACTATGAAGGATATTTGACGCGTGGCAGGGAATTTAGGAAAAAAGTTCATAATTCCGGGTAACATTTTGAGAATAAATACTATTTATCTTTGTTTATCTCTTGACTTTGAACTCTATAATCCGTAACTTTGGTATTGAAAGTGAATTCATAAACTAAATCGATTTCATATTATGGCTTCGAAGAAAGTTGTAATTCCAATTTTTATGGTTTTAGCAATAATGAGTTGTCATAAGGATCTCTCAACCAAAGCAGCGGAAGATCCGTCAACTGATACAATAGCAGTAAACCCATGCAGTATTCTGATAGACGGAGTGTATCAATATCCTGAACCGGATGCCGGAACCATAGATTTCTTTGAGTATGATAATTTACCTGAAGAAATTTGCAATTGTATAACCACCGAAGGATTAGTAGAAACATGCCTCAATTACCCCGATTGGTTTTTTATAACTTTTGAAGGTAATGGTTTTCAGAAAGGGTATGAAGTTTTAAGAAATAATTTCCGTGGATTTAAAGAATTGGAAAAAAGACCTGATGCGGCAAATGTACTTATTACTAAATATAAATCAACAGATCCTTATGGATACGATAGTACCTGGAGTGTCAACCAGATAGGTTCACTTGATTTGAAGTTATATTACATGACGATGCTTCTTGGTCAGGATAGTCTTATTGCAAAAGAAACCAAAGAAGAAAAAACTGAAATAATTTCGGAATTTTTATTTCGATATAATGATCTTCTGGTCCGTGAGCAGGACAGTGTGTTTCCCTTGTATCTGAGGGGCGCATTTTTTACGACCGCACGAATGATGTATTTAGATAATTACCAGCCCTTTATTGCTGAATACTATGATAATGTTGATTTGCAAAATGCAATTAAATATTCCGGTACAATTGATAATGCCGTTCAGAAACAATGGATAATTTCATTGACAAATGACTACCTGTCAACCTTAATTAGTAAGTAAAAAAATGAAAAACTTAATATCCATCTATTAATAGTTCATGCTTAATTATCAAATACGATTCCGCATTTACACATTCATTTTAACGGGAATACTTCTATTCACTATCGATAGTTGCAAGAAAGAGAGTAATCCTTTATTAACTACAACTGCAGTAATATATATAACCCAAACCTTAGCCACCTGCGGTGGAAATATTACAGGTGATGGCGGCGCTGCAGTAATAGCGCGAGGTGTTTGCTGGGGTACCAACCAGACTCCTACAATTGCTGACAATAAAACAGCAAATGGAACCGGTACAGGTAGTTTTACCAGCATTATTACCGGTTTAACGGCAAACACAACCTATTATGAACGGGCCTTTGCGACTAATAGCGCCGGTACAGCTTATGGAAGTGTTGTGTCTTTTACCACGCCCGGCACGGTGACTGACATAGACGGTAATGTTTACAATACTGTAATTATTGGTACCCAGGTGTGGATGGTGGAAAACTTAAAAACCACCAAATACCGAAACGGGGATCCGATACAGTACATTTCTGACAGTACACAATGGAACATCTATTTAAATACCGGGGCATACTGTACTTACAGAAATGATAACAGTTATGCAAACATTTATGGTCATTTATATAATTGGTATGCAGTAAATGACAACCGCAACATAGCTCCTTCAGGCTGGCATATTCCATCCAATGATGAGTGGACAACATTAACCACCTTTCTTGGCGGCATTTCTGTAGCAGGCAGTAAATTGAAAGAAGCGGGCACAGTTCACTGGGCAAGCCCAAACACCGGCGCAACAAATGAGACCGGTTTCGCAGCGCTCCCTGGTGGGTATCGTAACGGATATGATGGTATGTACAATTGGATCTCAGATCTGCTCTACTTGTGGAGTTCTGATAAGATCAGTTCATCCACTGCGTATTGCCAGGTTATGGAGTACAATTATGCAGAGTCTAGTTATGGATTCTTCGAAAAGATATTTGGTTTTTCCGTCCGTTGTCTAAAAGATTAGCCTGTGAACTATTCTATTATCTGATGCTTCACGCCCAGACTTTCCCTATAATTTATAATAAGAAGATCGATCTCAGCCATGGTATCGGAGTCGAACCGGTTCAATGCAACTACCGGTCTGAATCCATAGAACTTCATGTTTTCTATATGCTTGTTAAGGTTATCGAACCCTTTTTCAAGGAAGGCAAGATCCTCTTTCTGCAGATTTGATAATCTGGCCCCTCCATGGTACAGCTATTGGTCTGATGTTAGCTCCCTGAGCAATTTCAATGTCTTGTTTCATTCCTGGCATTTTAAGATTCAGCAGTCAATATAATTTTTTGTTGCACAGCTTCTGTATTATTCGTAAATTGATGGGCTGGCATTCAGAGCTTGTAACCAAAGTAAAAAAATTATCAAGGAGACCTTGATAATTGCTAATAAACACATAAAACCTGTCAATTATGGATGAAAAAATCACTACGATTTATGCTGACTATAAGCAAGGTAGAACAAATCGACGCGATTTTGTCAGAAAACTTGCGATAGTTGCCGGCAGTTCAGCTGCTGCGATGGCTCTGCTTCCAGTCCTGGAAGACAATAGTTTAAAAGCTTCCGGTGATATTCAGGATGATCCAGAGCTTACGTCTGAATTTATCAGATACCCGGGTGAAACAGGAGAAATAAGGGCCTTTTTTTCGCATCAAAGAGTAAATAAAAAATTTCCTGCTGTAATTGTAATTCATGAGATATGGGGGCTGAATCCTCATATTCTGGATGTTACAAAAAGAATTGCAAAAGAAGGTTTCCTGGCAATGGCTCCCGATGCACTGTCTCCATTGGGAAATACACCTGAGAATGATCAGGAAAAAGCTATGTCGCTGATCCGTGGTCTTGACCAGGGTCAGACAGTCAAAAATTTTGTGGCTGCAGTAAAATTTCTGAAGACGAATCCGCTTTCAACCGGGAAAGTAGGATGCACAGGATTTTGCTGGGGAGGAGGTATGACGAACCAGGTGGCAGTTAATTCACCTGACCTTGATGCAGCGGTTCCTTATTATGGTATGCAGCCAAAAGAAGAGGATGTAGCCAAAATAAAAGCCCCTATTATGGCCCATTACGGAGCAAATGATCCCCGGATTGATGAAGGAATACCAGCATTTGAAGAAGCATTGAAGAAATATAAAAAAGAATATCAGATTTTTATTTATGAAGGAGCCGGCCATGCATTTAACAATGATTCCAATCCTGAACGGTACAATGAAAAAGCGGCCAGACTTGCATGGTCAAGAACGATAGCTTTCTTTAAGGAAAAACTGATATAACGCTACGAATCTTAACCCATCCTCTGATTTTCCCACGCATCAGCTATTGCCTCAACAAACGGCCGGCAATGGTTGAAAAAATATTTGTAGCCCTTGCACAAATAGTTTAATCCGGCTTCACCATCAGGAGTTAAAATGAACCGGTTTTTCGGACATTCTCCATTACACATTGACCTGACTTCACATTCAACACAATATTTCGGGAGAGTAAGTGATTTGGCCTTTCCAAATTCTACCTGTCTCTGACTTTCAAGAAAGCCGGTCAGAGAATCATCGATTATATTTCCGATCATATAATCTTTATTTACATAATGGTCACAGGAATAAAAATCTCCATTATGCTCAATAACCGGTACCCCGCCACAGTTTACTTTGAAAATGCATAACGTATGTTCCTGATTAAATGCAGTACGGGCAGCCTCCTCAAATATCTGGATTTTTATTTCGCCTATATCATTTTCAACCCATCTGTCAAATACTTCACTCAGAAAAAATCCGAATTCTTCGGACGGGACTGAATTACTGCTTGCCCCTGTTTGGGAACCACCATCAGGTTCGACAAGCGGGAGAAAAGTTATATATTTTGCTCCCATTTGTTTAAAAAAATCGTAGATAACCAATGGATACTTAACATTTTCAGAATTTACAACACAAAGTATCTCGGGGATGACACCATGTTGCTTTAAAAGTTGATATCCCATGTAAACCTGCTGCCAGGTTTTATCGCCATCTTTAGTTCTACGGAATGTATTATGAAACTCCGCCGGTCCATCAATACTTATACCAATTATAAAACCCTCCTTGCCAATAAACCTGCACCACTCTTCATTGATAAGTGTTCCATTGGTCTGAATACCATTAAGAATCGTCTTACCACTAGGCTTATGCGCAGATTGAAGTCTCAGAGCTTTCCTGTAGAAGTCAATCCCTGCCAATAAAGGTTCACCGCCGTGCCATGAAAAACTTATAATATCTTCTGTTGACGCCTGAATATGTTGCATTAAATATTTTTCGAGTATATCGTCAGTCATTAGAAAGTGATCTGTATCCGGATACAGACTCTTCTTCCCCAGATAATAACAGTATAGGCAATTGAGATTACAGGTTGAGCCTACAGGTTTGGCAAAAACCTGAAACTCACGTGATATCATTGTCATCGTTATTCCATTTAATAATATTCTCTGAACCTGATTCCGGTTTATTCATACGTATACGCCATTCCACAGGAAAATAGTTGTTCACCCTGTTGCCGATATTATTAACGAAGCCAAGGTTAATACCATTGTAAGTCAGAATATTCCACCCCTTTACAGCATCATGAAGCATGAAACTATCTCGTCTCATGAACGAAAGAGCTTTAGAAAGACTTATTTCATTTCCTGGAAAAGTATTCGTCTTTAACTTAAGTGACAAAGCGAGCTCATGAGAAGGCAGATAATTTTTGTTTTTGACTACAAATAGTTTTGTCCCGGCTTTTACAATCTTCAGTTTACTGTAAATTTCCAGGTAATTACCCATATCACATGGAACAGCGAAAAGTTCATCGCCCCATTTGAAAAATCTATCGTTTGAAAAATTAGTCCATCGATTTGCAACTTCAAAATCATTTTTATCCGGGCGGAGTTCGGTTTTCTTCTGGCTTATAAACTGAGTCCTTTCCTGATGACAGGTTTTCCTGATAGCCGAAATAAAGAATCCTTCGCCCTTCACTTTATCGGGATAAAAGCCATATCCAAAAATGCCTTCAAAATCTATTTCTATAATTCCTTTATAATCTGAAATATCCAGCTGAATACAAACCGCCTCTTTTTTCCCGATTAACCATTTTATGTTTTCTTCATTTTCGCCGGGATTAAATGTACAGGTACTGTAAACCAGTATCCCATTTTCTTTCAAAGCAGGCCAGACATCCATCAATATCCTCCTCTGCCTTTCTGAGCAATGAACTGTGTTTCCGACGGACCATTCTCTCACAGCAGTTTCACCTCTGAACATACCCTCCCCGGAGCAGGGAGCGTCGACGATTATAATATCAAAAAATCCCGGCAAGTTTCCGAATGCAGCAGGATCGTTCTGTGTTACCAGGGTATTTCCCAAACCCCATTTAGTAACTGTTTCAGCAAGAGTTGCGGCTCTTGACCTGATTGCTTCATTAGCAACCAAAAGATTGTCAGGACCAATAAGATCAGAAAGATGTGTACTTTTCCCTCCGGGAGCAGCACACAGATCGAGTACCCTCAAATTTCCCGGCATAACAGAAGTTTGTTTGATTGACTGTTCTAAAAACATACTTGAGGCTTCCTGGGGGTAGTAACATCCAGAATGAAAGAGAGGATCGAGAGTGAATGAGGGCCTGTTTTGAAGATAATATCCACTATTACACCATGGAACAGGTTCGGGTTTTAAAGGCCTCTTGTTCCACTTTGACATATTAATTCTTATACTGACTGGAGATGGCTCTTCCAAAGCTTTAACAAGTGCTTCTGCATCAATATATTTTTGTCTTTTAAGTCTATGTATAAATTCTGATGGAAACATTGTTAAAATTCAAATCCATTAACTGCAAAGTACGCAAAGATTTTTTCAAAGGTCACAAAGAAGTTCCTCGTTTTCAGTCTACTATTCTAACTTTCATTCATTAAAGAATTCTTATTGAATTTTCTCCAGAGATAGAAAACAGGAATACCCAGGATCACTATTCCCAGACCCGGAAAAGTGTAATCTGGTTTATAAATTAAAAGAATCACCATTATTGTTATAGTAATTAAAACATAAATTGAAGGTATAACAGGGTAACCAAATGCTTTATATGGTCGGGGAATATCAGGTCGTTTTATCCTCAGAATAAATATTGACAGGATAGTTAATGTGAAGAAGATAAGAACAGCAAAAATGACATAATCAAGAAGATTTCCATATGTTCCTGACAGACAAAGAAGTATCGACCATATACCCTGAATAATAATAGCAAAACCGGGAACCCCTTTTTTATTGATCTCTCCTACTTTTCTGAAGAACAAACCGTCCTTTGCCATGGCATAATATACCCTGGGACCGGACATTATAAGGCCATGATTACAGCCAAATGTGCTTATCATGATAAAGATTGCCATTATAATTGCAGCAGAATCTCCAAATACCACGCTCATTGCAGAGGTCGCCACCCTGTCGTCTGTAGCATACTGAATGCCACGACTTAATGCATCTGCTCCATCAGGAGAACCCGTTAAGGGGAGAACTTTAATATAGACTAAGTTTGTTAGCATATATAATATTGAAACTATCAAAGTTCCAAATAAGAGGCTCAATGGAACATTTCGTCTGGGGTTAATGACTTCACCGGAAATATATGTAACGCTATACCATGCATCAGATGAAAATAAAGAGCCTACAAGGGCAGATCCTATAGCTGCAATCAGTGCAAATCCGACAAGCCGGATGCTCTGGTTTCCTGTTCCAATCTTACTGGCATGCCAGAAAATCTCTTTATTAATTTCAAAAGATTTTATGCTTTTTGTAGCCAAAAATCCTATTGCAATAAATCCGATAAGGGCAATTACCTTGGTTGATGTGAATACATTCTGAACAGTTTTGCCGGTGACAATACCCTTTGTATTGAGCCAGGTCAGAAAGGAGATCATGGCAATGGCTACTACCATTGTACTTTTAACCTTCAAGGGGCCAAGATAAAAGAGAATATTTTTTTCGGAGATCCAGGGAAACAGTACTCCGCTGAACTTCGCAAATGCAACCGCTACAGCAGCAATTGTACCACATTGAATAACGAGAAAAGTTGTCCAGCCAAAAAGGAATCCTATCAATGGATGATACGCCTCCTTAAGATATACATACTGGCCACCCACATGCGGCATCATTGATGCCAGTTCCCCGTAACTTATTGCTCCAATCAGAGTTATGACACCAGTAATGAGCCAGACCATCAGCAACCAGCCGGGAGATCCTACATTCCTGGCAATATCTGCACTTACAATGAAGATTCCTGAGCCAATCATTGCGCCTGCAACAAGTGATATTCCGTCAAAAAGATTTACACGCTTCTGAAGGAGATGGTTTTCTTTCTGCATAGATCTTTTTATATGAACAAATTTAACTATTCAAACGAAACGAACGAAAAGCGAAATATTTATTTTGATAAGGCGAAAGAAGTAGTAATTTTGATTTTGCTAAATTTCATAATCATAATAAAAAACAATATCTATGAAAAGGATTATTTCATTGGTTGCAATCAGCTTCATGTTTTTAAGTATCTCTGCTCAAAAATTTGACCAGCTCGCTAAGACTCCTCCCATGGGATGGAACAGTTGGAACAAATATGGCTGCAATGTAAGTGAAACCATGATAATGGGAATGGCTGACGCCATAGTCAGCAGCGGGATGAAAGATGCCGGTTACGAGTATGTTGTAATAGACGACTGCTGGCAGGTATCACGAGATGAGAACGGAGAGATAGTAGCGGATAAGGATCGTTTCCCTCACGGAATTAAATATCTGGCAGACTATATTCACTCAAAAGGGCTGAAGTTTGGTATCTATTCTTGTGCCGGAACACTTACCTGCGCAGGACGCCCTGCCGGTCGTGGACATGAATATCAGGATGCTCTTTCCTATGCACGCTGGGGTGTTGATTATTTAAAGTACGACTGGTGCAACACCGGTACCCAGGAACCCAAATCTTCATATACTATTATGCGTGATGGGCTTTATGCAGCAAAAAGACCTATAGTATTCAGTATTTGTGAATGGGGCTCAAACAAACCATGGGAATGGGCCGGTGCAGTAGGTCATTTATGGCGTACCACCGGTGACATTACCGATACATGGAACAGCATGATGGAGAATTTTTTACAACAGAAAGACTATGCCAGATATGCCGGACCAGGTCATTCGAATGACCCGGATATGCTGGAAGTCGGAAATGGAGGAATGACAACAGAAGAGTACAAAACTCATTTTTCATTATGGTGCATGGCAGCTGCTCCATTGTTGGCCGGAAATGATATTCAGAACATGTCTCCGGAAACCAAATCGATTCTTCTCAATAAGGAAATTATTGCTTTGGACCAGGATTCACTCGGAAGGCAAGCTATATGCTGGAGGGATAATGGTAATTATCAGGTTTGGTTAAAAATGCTAAGCAAAAATGAAAAAGCCATATGCCTTCTTAACAGCAGTGATGAGAAAAAGAGTGTTCTGGTAGACTTTTCACTTCTGGCACAGGCAAGGACAACTAAATGGGGGCCCGGCTCACCTCTTAAACTCGAAAATTATACTGTAAGAGATTTATGGGATCATAAAGATCTGGTATTGAAAGAATCCTCAATGTATGTTGATTTGCTTCCTCATTCAGTGAAAGTATACAGGTTTATTAAGAAATAATTTTTTAAAACACGTAGAGACGCCCAAATTGGGCGTCTCTACTACAATAAAATATTAAAAATAATTCCTTTCCGGGTCAATCAGTTTGCGAACGGAACCTCTTTTCCTGTCAATCTGATCCTTCCGGTCAGCACCTGGGTGAACAGTGGATCAAGATAACCTTTGAAACCGGGTTGTTTGCCTCCTACAGAGATAGTAAAGTACCCCGGCTCAATTACACGTTTTGCCTTATTATTAATAATCGAGAACTGACGGGGGTCAAGTTTTAACTCGACAACCTTACTTTCACCCGGTTTAAGTGATACCCTGGTAAATCCCTCAAGCTGGCGTATTGGCCTGGAAGTTGATGCTTTTTCATCTGTCATGTAAAGCTCTACAACTTCATCTCCGGCAATTTTCCCGGCATTTGTTACAGTAACTTTTACAGTGACTTTATCTCCGGCAATAATTTTTTCAGGAATTGATAAATTGCTGTATTTAAAGGTCGTATAACTTAGCCCGTAGCCAAAAGGGTATAAAGGCTCCTGCGTAAAGAACCTATATGTCTTCCCTTTCATATCATAATTCTCGAAAGCAGGGATCTGATCAATTGATTTATAATAGGTTACAGGAAGTCTTCCGGCAGGATTATAATCACCAAAGATAACATCAGCTACGGCATTACCACCCTGTTGACCGCCGTAACCAGCTAGTAATATAGCAGTTGCCTTTTCCTGGGCTTTATTTACTGACAATGCTCCGCCACTTGTTAATACTATAATAACAGGTTTCCCTGTCGAAGTTATGGCATCCAGAAGTTTTTCCTGTATAGCAGGAAGATTCAGATTAGTACGGTCACCGCCACTGAAGCCTTCAATCTTTATCGGCATTTCTTCACCTTCAAGTCGTTGAGACAAACCAAGAACGAGAACGACTGCATCAGCTTCTTTTGCAGCCGCAACAGCCTCTTCAATAAGGTTTGGCCTTGGCGGTGCCCATAAAAGCTCTATGGAGGCGTCACCGGCATAGTTTTTATAAAGAACTTCTATCTTATATTTTTTACCAGCCTGGAGTTCAGCAGGTGCCTCAATATGAATGGCTTCATGCTCATTCATAGAAGAAATCAGCTTTTTACCGTCGAGAAGGATTTCATAACCCGAAGATCCCAATCCTCCTATTGCGTAGGTTCCGGAAACAGGAGGAACCAGGTAAGTCGTCCATCTTACGCCAAAATTATCATCTGGCATGTCAAACCTCGGAGATAAATGCTCCCAGTAAAAATTGATATTATCATCAACTCTTGTGAAAACAGGCTTACCGTTCATCTCAGTATTATTAAAATACTCACCATAAGCACCCTGTATTCCATCAGGTGTTTCCAGATAGCGCGAAGGGATTGGTGACAAATTATGAATACCCTCTGCCAGATCACTGCCTTCAGAGTAGATTATCTTTGTACCCGGGGTAAGTTTACCCGTAATACCTTTAAGGACTGTGACGGGATCCTTCGGTATACCATTATAATTTCCTATCAACGATTCATAGTTATCGGCATTTGGGCCGATAACTGCCAGTGTTTTAATCTCTTTTGAAAGAGGAAGAACATTATTTTCATTCTTAAGCAAAACCACTGATTCCCTTGCTGCCTGACGTGAGAGTGAACTGTTATAATCGGAACAGTTTACAAAGAAAGGTATCTGTGCATAAGGGACCATCTCATCAGGATCAAACATTCCAAGTTTGAATCTGGCGGTGAATATCCTTTTTACAGCGACATTGATATCATCCTCGGTCAGTAATCCTCTTTTGACAGCTTCAACGAGGTTTTTATAATCATATCCGCACTCGAGGTCAGTTCCGGCTTTAACAGCCTGGGCTGCTGCCTCCACTGCATCTTTTGCAAAGTGGGTAACTTTATAGAAGTCGGAAATTGCCCAGCAGTCAGATACAATATAGCCCTTAAAACCCCATTCGTTACGAAGAATTCCATAAAGTATCGGGTTGGCACAGCAGGGATAATCCCTGAACATGTTATAAGCTCCCATCACAGAGTAAACCCCTGCATCCATAACCAGTGTGCGGAAAGCGGGAAGATATGTTTCCCTGAGGTCTATCTCGCTTACTTTTGCATTAAATGAGTGTCTTAAAGATTCCGGCCCGGAGTGAACGGCATAATGTTTGGCTGTTGCTACCGTTTTCAAATATTTTGGATCGTCACCCTGCATACCTTTGACAAATTCGTACCCCATTCTGCCGGTAAGAAACGGATCTTCCCCATAGGTCTCATGACCTCTGCCCCATCTCGGGTCCCGAAAGATATTTATATTAGGAGACCAGAACGTAAGTCCCTGGTAGATGCCTGTTTTGCCTCTTCTCTGAAACTCATGATATTTAGCCCTTGCCTCATCAGAGATAGCATTCGCCACATTGAATAACAGTGATTCATCCCATGAGTTAGCAATTGTAATTGATTGAGGAAATACTGTTGCATAACCTGCTCTTGCAACTCCATGCAGAGCTTCATTCCACCATGTGTAAGCAGGAATCCCAAGTCGGGTAATTGCCGGTGCAGTGTAAAGCAACTGATCGGCTTTTTCCTGAAGAGTCATTCTTGAAACAAGGTCATTAACTCTTTCATCAAGAGAGAGTGAAGGGTTTCGAAACGGGAATGTGTATGAGCTCTGCTGTGCCTTGATAATAAAAACTGTTGCAGACAAAAACAAAAACAGTATAAGTGAGAATACCTTTTTCATAAGTAGAAATTTAAATATGTTCTTCAAGTTCAAATACGGATTAAACCTTTGGCAATGCCCATGGCTCTCTGTAATTTGGTATAAGATAATTGTTGGCTTCTGAGTCATTTGTAAATTTTGTTCCATCCCAGATGAGTTTTTTGCCTGTCCGGTATGCAATATTGCCGATAGCAGAGAATTTGGCGATATGTGCGCCGATCTCCACGCTTGCATTGGTATCAGGATTACGTTTAGTCATACATTCCAGTAAATTTGTCACATGTTTATTTATCCCTTTCCCTGTTCCTTTTGTGAGAGGTACAGCTTCCATTCGCACTTTTCCGTTAACATTTTCAGGAATAACTTCCCATCCCTGCCGATCTACTACAAGTGTTCCATTTTCTCCCACAAAACCCAGACCATGGTTTCGGCCGTAAGCTCCATCATTTATTCCAATGGCATGGTCCCACATAACGTTGAATCCGTCAAATTCATAAATAGTTTGTAAACTGTCGGGGGTTTCACAAGCATCAGTCGGATAACCATACTTTCCACCCATAGCCATTACCGATTTAGGGGTAGTGACATTCATACCATATAACGCATAATCAAGAAGATGAACTCCCCAGTCAGTCATCAGTCCACCTGCATAATCCCAGAACCACCTGAAGGTAAAATGGAAACGGTTTCTATTAAAAGGATGTTGGGTTGCCGGTCCCAGCCACATATTATAATCAACTCCTGCCGGAACGGGTTCATCAGGCAGTACCGGAATGGAAGGGCACCAACCCTGGTATGAGAATACTCTAACAAGTCTTATTTTACCAAGCTTACCTGATTGGATAAAATTAACTGCATCCTGCCAGTGAGGATCACTCCTTTGCCACTGACCAACCTGTACAACAGTTTTGTTTCGCTTCGCAGCTTTCACCATCAGGTTACATTCTTCAATAGTTCTTCCCAGAGGCTTTTCACAATAGACATCTTTCCCCGCATCACATGCAGCAATCATCTGCAGACAATGCCAATGGTCGGGTGTTCCGACAATAACTACATTAATATCTTTGTTGTCGATCAACTTTCGCCAGTCTTTATAGAGGTTCGCCGGCTTCTTGCCCCTGATCTTCTCAACATCAGCAGCTCTTCGGTCAAGCACACTTTCATCCACATCACATAAAGCAAGGCATTCTACCTGAGGATGTTCAAGAAATGCAACCAGGTCAGCAAATCCCTGACCGTTGCATCCGATAACACCGACATTGATCCTATCTGATGGAGCATGTCTGACAAAGGCGCCAGACAAATTAGGTACCAGACCAAGAGCTGCAGTTGTAATTGCAGTATTTCTGATAAATACGCGACGCGTTGTCATTTTATAATTAATTTATACTGATCCCTATTTAACTGAAAATCTGTAGATCGTAGTTGATTTGAATATATCGCCAGGATTAAGTACTGTAGAGGGGAACTCAGGATGATTCGGACTATCCGGATAATGGCCGGATTCAAGACATAAACCTGACCTGAATTTGAATACTTTTCCTCCATGTCCGGTCTTTGTCCCATCAAGAAAGTTGCCGGTATACAACTGCATTCCGGGCTGATCCGTAATTACTTCTAGCATACGGCCACTAACAGGCTCATATACTGTAACATCAACCTCTTCTTTATTATCCAGTATATAGTTGTGATCATACCCTTTACCAAGAATGAGCTGATCATAGTTATCACCTATCCGTTCTCCAATGGTATGCGGAGTATTAAAATCAAAGGGTGTTCCTGCAACAGGACGAATCTCACCAGTCGGTATCATAAATGAATCGACAGGCGTGAAAGTTGATGCTTTAAGTGTCAGCACGTGATCCAGAATATCCCCATTACCTGCTCCGTGAAGATTAAAATATGCGTGGTTTGTAACATTCACTATAGTTTTCTTGTCGGTTGTACAGGTATAATCCATTACAATCTCGTTGCTGTCTGTCCATGTATAGGTAATAGTTGCATTGACTTTCCCCGGGAAACCTTCTTCCATATCAGGGCTTACATAGGTAAATTTTACAGCCGGAAATTTGCTATCCTTAAGAATTTCAGTATCCCAAACAACACTATGCCAACCCTCAGGTCCTCCATGTAGTGTGTTTGGTCCATTATTAATGGGCGTATTATAAACTACACCATCAAGAGTAAATTTTCCTTTGGCAATCCTGTTTGCAAACCTGCCAACGACAGATCCGAAAGACATATCACCTTTGAGTGTTTCATCAAAAGTATCATATCCGAAGGTAATATTCTCCTTCTTCCCATTTTTGTCGGGAACCTCAATCCAGTTAATTTTTGCTCCGAAATTTGTAAGTCTTATAACATTACCAGATTTGTTTGTAAGGGTTAACAAATAAACCTCTTTGCCATTGTGTGAACCGAAAACATCCTTTTTAACCATCTCTTTATTTTTTGTTGACTGGTTGCAGGATGCGAAGATTACTGAAACCAGAGTTAGTGATAATAACATTAATTTTTTCATCATTTATTTAGATTAATTTTCGCTAAATTAATAAAGTTTTCTGACCACCGTGGCCTGTTTTAAAATAAAATAGGTTTCATTCAGTATCAATTGTACCAGCCTGATGGCAGAGTAATTCAAATATATATATTAAACCTTTAATTGTCTCTGTTTCCCTTTGTATCGCTTGTGTTTAACTTCATGTTATTTATCAAATAATGCTTCCAGGGCACCTGCAAGATAAGCGGCCGGTGCATTCCAGTTAATTGCTATCTCGTTGGATGCATAAGAACAAACAGAGTCAGTATATGATTCATCGGGAATCCGGGAAGGATAGGTATTACAACCATCCTGCTGACCAGGATTTGGTCCTCCAACTATCAAACCGGGAACCGGATCAGCTATTCCATCAGCCTCCGATAAACGATGGTGAGGAAACATTGGTGTTTTGTGGCCAAATCCTGTAACAAATGAATAACCAGTTGCGTTGCGCCCTAATACATAGTCAAGATTTGCAAGAGCCCCATCCAGAAATTTCTTTTCTTTTGAAAGCTTGTAAGCCTGAATAAGTAAGATCCCCTGATTAGTTGCAACCGAGTTGCTTCCCCATATAAAATCCGCTGCTGACTTCCCTATCACTGTCATGTATGCTCGGTCAGCAATTCCCTCTGTCAACTTTTCTGCAGTTCTTATTATTCGTTTTTTAAGTACAGGAAAATCTCTCTTTGCAGAGTTTGTCAGTTTATTTTCGAACCTGGCAAGAGTATAATACCCAAGAAGTCTGACATTATCCCACGATGGCAACGGCATCAGCGTATCTGGTAACATTGGATATGCATTATAATAGCTATCTTTCCCGGTACTTATATACAACTCTGAAGCTGCCCATATAAACTCATCGCTGAAATCAGAATCCCCATAACCCCCGGTATTTATTACAGGTTTGAACTCTTTATTCATAAGATTTTGATCATAAGCTGTTTTAGGGTTTTTCACTGCCCATTCCCAGGCCTTTTCTGCAGATTTCATACATGAATCTGATAATCCGGGAAATACCTTTTTGAATTTAGGAAAAATACGTCCTGCCTGTGCCATTACGGCCGCAAAGTCTAGTGTTGCAGCAGTTCCTTTTTGAACTACATAACGCGGAGTTACAGCAACGGATGGCATAACCATACCGTCGAAATTGGCATTAGTAACTTTATTATATACACCTCCGTCATCCGGGTCCTGCATTGTAAGCATCCATCTCAGGTTCCAGACGGCTTCATTAAGCAAATCTGGAGCTCCGTTACCACTTTCAGGAATATTGATTTTTATTGAATCAAAACAGACAGGGAAATCTTCATATAAGGAGAGCAAGGTCCCCATAGTGATCCCACTGTTCACGATATATTTATTATAGTCGCCGGCGTCGTACCATCCATGCGGACAGGAGATAATAGTTCCTGCTGGACGGTTTGGTGAGGCAGCCGACGGATGAACAATGACCTGGGTATCAGGGTGACCGGCCGAATGGCTCCATTTGCCTGCAAATTCAGGCAGAAGAGGTGTGGACATCCTCTGAAAATAAAATCCTTTTATAAGCCCTTTTGTAAGGCTGTTGAAAACCTTGGGCTTAATTTCGAAGGCATAGGAATCCCCAACTCCGGGTAAATTCAGTTTGTATCTACCAGGGGCTGTAACAGCTGAGAAATCAGCAATCCGGGTGACTTTGGGAGAGTACGCCGATTTGTGAGGAGCGCTCAGTTTTGATTTGAAAACGACCTTCCCGGATGTTACCGACTTAATAAGAAACTCGCCATTGATATCATCGGTAATAACAGCTACTTTATGAGCATCAGGGTAGAATCCGATCTGGTTAAGCCTGATTTTGGATGCAGTATCCTGCGCGCTCAAAAATGACGTTATGGCGGCAATTAATAAAAGTACAATGATCAGTTTCTTCATAATCAGTTGGAATTTTCTGAACTACAATATTTTTAATGTGTACGTGAATGAAGTTGGCACAGCATAAACAATGTATTGGGGTAATTGTCTGGGACCACAACTTGCTGATCCGACACCCAGGGTAAGATGACTTATACAGAATACAGTAGCGCTGCTTTGAGGCAGGTCGATCCGGTATTCAACTTTATCCATCTCCTCATCACTGTAAGGCAACATAGACACCTGCATAAGAGAGCTATCTGATTTTACCATAAGTCCGTTCCCTGATGCGTTTGTTACCTGAGCCCAACGAACATCCTCATGGTTTCCTCCCTCCATAGGCTTTTCGTATGGAGTAAGCTGTTCTTTAACTGAGCTCTTATAGACACCGACATCGAATCCGCGTTTCCGGTCGGAATAATTCTCCATAGGCCCACGGCCAAAATATGAGGCCTGATCATACTGTTTATCTATGAACATTCTTACACCAATGCGAGCTAAAGCAAGCTTGGGATCGCTTGAACTGAAAGTGTTTTCAGATTTGACAGAACCATCCCCTGAAATAGTATAGACAACTTTATGATTAGCAGTGAAATTGCCTTTTCCTTCAGCCAGCAGGGCCACCGTAATTTTAACTGAAGAAGGTGAAGTCTGATCAACATTAACTGTTTGTGTTGTCCATTTAAGTTCCCTCAGACCCGATGATACCCAGCCTCTGTCAGCCCACATATCATCATTCCGGTGAGGAGCACGCCACAGATGTAACCTGGGGCCACCATCTTTAAGCAGCATATTGACTCCATTCTTTTCAAGGGCCGAAAACGTGCCTGCAACTTTATCAAACACAACTGTGAAGCCGGAACCTTTAACGGTAATTTCTTTATCAGTCTGGGTGAGATTGACCGGGGTAACGGCAACAGCAGGTTTAACAGCAAGTGCCTCAACCGGAAGCTGGAATTGTTCTGAGGCCATTTCGAATCCTTTCTTTGCCCATATCTGATCATTAGCCAGGGTGAATGAGATTCTGAGGAAATACTCTGCACTATCATCTTTTTTCGAAATTTTATAAGGAATTGTTACCACAGCCTCTTTCCCGGGAGCAATTTCAGGAAGTTTTATATCGCCACGTGAGATTTCAGTGCCATTTTCAGATAATGTCCAGAGACCGGTAAATCCCTTAAGATCAATAAACTGGTATTTATTCTTAATAAGGAACTGACCTTTTGAAATATCTTCAGCAGATACTTTTATCCATTGATAAACATGTTTCATCTCGGGATAATGCGGTTTCAGAGAACGATCGGAAGCCACAACTCCTTTACGAATAAAGTAATGGTCGTTGGGAAATTCACCAAAACCGCCGCCGTATGCTATAATAGGATGATTCGGATCGCGGCGGTTATAAATGCCCTGATCCTGCCATTCCCATACTGCTCCTCCCATTATTTGAGGGTATTTATCGAAGACATCGTTATAATCACCGATCGCTCCCATCGAATTGAACATTGCATGGGCATATTCGCACATGAAATAAGGCTTTTTGATAGTGGTATCATTAGCGATTCTTTCAACATCTTTCGGCTGTGTATACATCTGACTTTCAATATCAGCCGGGTTTGCCTTGCCAATACCAAAACCTTCGTAATGAACAGGTCGTGTCGGATCAATACCTTTTATTGTAGCCATGGCAGCCCTGAAATTAGAGCCTCCTCTTCCGCATTCATTTCCAAGTGACCAGATTATTATAGATGGATGATTTTTAAAATTCTCAACGTTTGCCACATTCCTGTCAATAATAGCCGCTTTTATGGTGGGTTCTTCATCAAACCTGCCCATATACCCATGACATTCAACATTTGCCTCAGCAACAAGGAATATACCATATTCGTCACATAATTCATACCAGCGTGGATCATCAGAATAGTGACAGGTCCGGACCAGGTTACAGTTACCCTGTTTGATCAGCTCAAGATCGCGGACCATCTGTGC